>ERZ779866.3216-NODE-3216-length-13529-cov-7.759982_pt1 | contig 13529 bp, 8 predicted proteins | sample MGYA00511248_ERZ779866 | MGnify/ENA primary metagenome ERZ779866 (study PRJEB29588, sample SAMEA2155758) | human gut metagenome | biome: human gut; feature: human-associated habitat; material: faeces | place: Denmark | collected 2008/2010 ... | reverse complement strand
TGCTGGCCCGGGGAGAGCTGCACTGCATCGGCGCCACCACCCTCAACGAGTACCGCCAGTATATCGAAAAGGATGCCGCTTTGGAAAGAAGATTCCAGCCGGTGCTGGTTGCCGAGCCAAGCGTGGAGGATACCATCTCCATCCTGCGTGGACTGAAGGAGCGATATGAGGTTTACCACGGCGTCAAGATTCAGGATGCTGCACTGATTGCCGCAGCCACCCTGTCCGACCGGTATATTTCCGATCGGTTCCTGCCGGACAAAGCCATCGACCTGGTGGACGAAGCGTGCGCAATGATTCGGACCGAGATGGACTCGATGCCGATCGAGATGGATGAGCTGAATCGTAAAATCATCCAGCAGGAGATTGCACAGGCGGCGCTGAAAAAGGAGGAGGACAAGCTTTCCAAAGAGCGGCTGGAGGCAGTCACCAAGGAGCTTGCCCAGCTGCGGGAACAGTTCAACTCGATGAAGGCACAGTGGGACAACGAAAAGACCGCCATCAGCAAGGTGCAGAAGCTCCGTGAAGAAATCGAGCAGACCGGCGGCGAAATCGAACGCGCCGAGCGGGAGTATGATTTAAACAAGGCAGCCGAACTGAAATACGGCAAGCTGCCGCAGTTGAAAGCGGAGCTGGAAAAAGAAGAAAAGCTGGCGGAGGAAGCCCAGCAGTCCAGCCTGCTGCGGGATAAGGTCACCGAGGAGGAAATCGCCAAGGTGGTCGGCAAATGGACCGGCATCCCGGTTGCCAAAATCATGGAGGGCGAACGGGAAAAGCTGCTGCACATGGAAGACATCCTGCACCAGAACGTGGTGGGACAGGACGAAGCGGTGCGCCTGGTCAGTGAAGCAATCCTGCGTTCGCGGGCAGGCATCTCCGACCCGAACCGTCCAATCGGTTCCTTCCTCTTCCTGGGTCCTACCGGTGTGGGTAAAACCCAGCTGGCAAAAACCCTGGCAAAGACCCTGTTCGATGACGAAAACAACATGGTCCGCATTGATATGAGCGAATATATGGAGAAGTACTCGGTATCCAGATTGATTGGAGCGCCTCCGGGCTATGTCGGCTATGAGGAAGGCGGTCAGCTGACCGAAGCCGTTCGCCGCAGACCGTATTCGGTCGTCCTGTTCGACGAGGTGGAAAAGGCGCACCCGGATGTATTTAACGTCCTGCTTCAGGTGCTGGACGACGGCAGAATCACCGATTCGCAGGGACGCACGGTGGACTTTAAAAACACCATCATCATCCTGACCTCCAACCTGGGCAGCCAGTACCTGCTGGACGGCATCGAGCCCAACGGGGAGATCAGCCAGACCGCCCGGGACCAGGTGGAGGAGCTGCTCAAGCGGTCCTTCCGGCCGGAGTTCCTCAACCGGCTGGACGAGATCGTGTTCTACAAGCCCCTGACCCGGGACAACATCTTCCACATCATCGACCTGCTGATGGCCGGTCTGAACCGCCGCCTGGAGGACAAGCGGCTGAAGGTGGTCCTCACCGAGGCGGCCAAGGGCCACATCCTGGACGCCGCCTACGACCCCATGTACGGCGCCCGGCCCCTGCGCCGGTATCTCCAGCACACGGTGGAGAACCTGGTGGGCCGGAAGATCATCTCCGGCGACGTCACCCCCGACGCCACCCTGGTGGTGGATGTGCAGGACGGGGAACTGGTCATTCTGTAATCCTCAAAAGCCGTCTCCGGCGCGAGCCGGGGGCGGCTTTGCCCTGCCCACCCGCTTCCCCCTTGACGGGGAATTCCCCCAAGGATAGAATGGAGAAAAAACCGGGGGAGGAATGGACATGGACATCCAGGGCTTACAGAAAATGACCCTGCTGGACTGGCCGGGGAAGGTGGCCTGCACCGTGTTCCTGGGGGGATGCGATTTCCGCTGCCCCTTCTGCCACAATGCCGAGCTGCTGGAGGGGGACCTCCCGGCGGCGCTCACCCAGGGAGAGCTGCTGGACTTCCTCCGCAGGCGCCGGGGCCTGCTGGACGGGGTGTGCGTCACCGGGGGGGAGCCCCTGCTGAGAGCGGACCTGGCCGGGCTGCTGGAGGAGGTCAAGGCCCTGGGCTACCCGGTGAAGGTGGACACCAACGGCAGTCACCCCGCCCGGATGGTAGAGCTATGGGAGCGCGGGCTGGTAGACTATGTGGCCATGGACGTGAAGAATTCCCCCGACCGCTACCCGGAGACCGCCGGGGTGCCCGACCTGGACCTGGGGCCGATCCGGGAGAGCATAGCGTGGCTGCTGGAGGGCCATGTGGACTATGAGCTTCGCACCACCGCCGTGCGGCAGTTCCACGACGGAGACTCCTTCCGAGCCATCGGGGGGTGGATTCGGGGGGCGGCGCGGTACTACATCCAGAACTTCACCGACCGGGATACGGTGGCCTTCGCCGGCCTGTCCGGCTTTGACAAAGAGGAGCTGGGGGGCTTTGCCGAGCTGGTGGCCCCCTATGTGGAGCACGTGGAGCTGAGAGGGGTGTGAATCTGCCTGGGCTGCCACTAAATATAGTGCGTTAAAAAATAAATTATCACAACATATTGACGCTGGCTCAACCGGGTGGTATAGTAATATTTACTGGACCGGTTCGAGGCGCGTGCCCGGCCGGTCCCCACAGAAAGAGAACGCAGGAGGGACCCGGTATGTATCAGGTAGTCAAGCGGGACGGCGCCATCGCCCAGTTCGAGATCGGGAAGATCAGCGCGGCCATCACCAAGGCCTTCGAGGCGCTGGGCAAGGAGTATCACCCCAGCGTCATGGACCTGCTGGCCCTGCGGGTCACCGCCCATTTCGAGCCCAAGATCAAGGACGGGCATATCAGTGTGGAGGACATCCAGGACAGCGTGGAGGCGGTGCTCAGCGAGGCGGGGTACGCCGATGTGGCCAAGGCCTATATCCTCTACCGCAAGCAGCGGGAGAAGGTGCGCAACGTGGGCTCCACCCTGCTCAACTACAAGGAGCTGGTGGACAACTACCTGCAGATCAACGATTGGCGGGTGAAGGAGAACTCCACCGTCACCTACTCCGTGGGCGGGCTCATCCTGTCCAACTCCGGGGCCATCACCGCCAACTACTGGCTCAGCGAGATCTACGACCAGGAGGTGGCCGATGCCCACCGCAATGCGGAGATCCACATCCATGATCTCTCCATGCTCACCGGCTACTGCGCCGGCTGGTCTCTGAAGCAGCTCATCCAGGAGGGGCTGGGCGGCATCCCCGGCAAGATCACCTCCGCCCCCGCCAAACACCTGTCCACCCTGTGCAACCAGATGGTCAACTTCCTGGGCATTATGCAGAACGAGTGGGCGGGGGCCCAGGCCTTCTCCTCCTTCGACACCTACCTGGCACCCTTCGTCAAGGCGGACAACCTGACCCAGAAGGAGGTCAAGCAGTGCATCCAGTGCTTCGTCTACGGGGTGAACACCCCCAGCCGCTGGGGCACCCAGGCCCCCTTCTCCAACATCACCCTGGACTGGACGGTGCCCAAGGATTTGGAGAATCTCCCCGCCATCGTGGGCGGCAAGGAGATGGACTTCACCTACGGGGACTGCAAGAAGGAAATGGACATGGTGAATAAGGCGTTCATCGAGATCATGATCGAGGGGGACGCCAACGGCCGGGGCTTCCAGTACCCCATCCCCACCTACTCCATCACCCGTGACTTCGACTGGTCCGAGACGGAGAACAACAAGCTGCTGTTCGAGATGACCGCCAAGTACGGCACCCCCTACTTCTCCAACTACATCAACTCCGATATGGAGCCCTCCGACGTGCGCTCCATGTGCTGCCGCCTGCGGCTGGACCTGCGGGAGCTGCGGAAAAAGTCCGGTGGCTTCTTCGGCAGCGGCGAGTCCACCGGCAGCGTGGGGGTGGTCACCATCAACCTGCCCCGGATTGCCTACCTGGCGGAGGATGAGGCCGATTTCTACCAGCGGCTGGACAAACTCATGGACATCGCCGCCCGGAGTCTGAAGACCAAGCGCACCGTCATCACCAAGCTGATGGAGGCGGGGCTGTACCCCTACACCAAGCGGTACCTGGGCACCTTTGACAACCACTTCTCCACCATCGGCCTGATCGGCATGAACGAGGTGGGCCTCAACGCCAAGTGGTTGCGCCACGACCTGACCCACGCCGACACCCAGGCCTTTGCCGTGGACGTCCTGAACCACATGCGGGAGCGCCTGTCCGACTACCAGGAGGAGTACGGCGACCTGTACAACCTGGAGGCCACTCCGGCGGAGTCCACCACCTACCGCTTCGCCAAGCACGACAAGGAGCAGTTCCCCGACATCATCACCGCCAATGAGCACGGCACGCCTTATTACACCAACTCCTCCCACCTGCCCGTGGGTTACACCGAGGACATCTTCTCCGCGCTGGATGTGCAGGACGAGCTGCAGACCCTGTACACCTCGGGCACCGTGTTCCACGCCTTCCTGGGGGAGAAGCTGCCCTCCTGGCAGGCGGCCGCCGCCCTGGTGCGGAAGATCGCGGAGAACTACAAGCTGCCCTACTACACCATGTCCCCCACCTACTCCGTGTGCGCCGACCACGGCTACCTCACCGGGGAGCAGTTCACCTGCCCCATCTGCGGCAAGCCCGCCGAGGTGTACAGCCGCATCACCGGCTACTACCGCCCCGTGCAGAACTGGAACGACGGCAAGGCCCAGGAGTTCAAGGACCGGAAGGTGTACGACATTGCCCGCTCCCACCTGCGCCGGGCGGGCATCGCCGGCAGCCCGGTGACAGTGGACGCCCATGTGGCCGCCTCCGAACCTGAGGCGCAGGCCCTGCTGTTCACCACCGCCACCTGCCCCAACTGTAAGCTGGCCCGGGCCATGCTGGAGGGGGCGGGCATCCCCTACCGGGAGGTGCTGGCGGAGGAGCACCCGGAGCTGACCACCCGCTACGGGGTGCGCCAGGCCCCCACCCTGGTGGTGCCGGAGGGTGGCCAGGCCCAGGTGCTGGCCGGGCTGGGCGCCATCAAGGGGTATGTGGACCGCAACCGGGCGGCGGGCTGAGCCCATTCAACCAAATCAACCCGATCCCCGCGCCGTTCATTCCGGCGCGGGGATTTTTTCTGAAATTTTCCGGAAAAGCGTGACCATTCCCCGGCCCCGCTCATTTTATGGGTGAAAGGGGGGAGACCTGCAGGAGCTTTGAGCCCGGCGATGGGCTGAGCGGAAAAACCGCCCGGGAGGCAAGCCTCCCAGGCGGTCTGTCCCTGTGGGGTCACGTTTCATCCAGCCAGCGGAAGGACTCCCGCCCGGCGCCCAGCTGGAAGTGGTACTTGACGATGCCCAGGTCAATGTGGGAGTAGAACCCTCCGGTGGCCCTGGCGGACACGCCGCCGTCCTCCCCCAGGGTGAAGAGGAACTTCTGCTGGTTCATGGCGGTGGGGGCCAGCAGGGCGGCCTCCACCCCGGCCCGGAACCAGGGGGGCACCGGTTCCCCGGCCCGGCATACGGCCTCCGCGGGCTTGCTCCTGTGGGGGACGCCCTGGGCGGCGCCGTAGCCGATGGCGATGACGCAGGCCAGCTTTTCCCCCGGGGAAATGGTAATCCGGCTCTTGTTCTTTTTATAAGTCAGGGCCACCCAGCAGGTGTTCAGCCCCAGCTGCTGGGCCAGCAGCGCCAGCCGCTCCCCGTACCAGCCGCAGGTCTCCTCCAGCCGGGGACCCTTGGGCCCCACCAAGGCCAGATAGCTGTGCACCCCCTCAAACTTCCCGTAGTGGGCCATTCGCCCGCCGAAGGCCACGGGATCATCGGTGATGAGCTGGATGCGCAGCCCGCTGTCCTGGTTGCACTGGCGGATCTCCTCCTCCAGCCGGGCGAGAGGCTCCCCCTCTATGGGCCGGGGGAGATAGGCGCGCACCGAGTGGCGGCATTGCATGGCTTCCTGAATGGTCATGGATCTTCCTCCTTTTTCAGGGTTCTGACAGGTTGGGGTAGCCCTGGGCGGCGGCCTGGGCCACCACCCGGCAGATCTGCTGGGCCAGATCCCGAAGGCTGTCCCAGCAGGGGGCGTCCGCGTTGGGGTAGTAGTAGTTCCGGGTGCCCTCCCGGTGGACCCGGACCAGGTCAGCCTGGCGCAGGACGCGCAGGTGGTGGGACACCGCCGGGCGGGAGAGGTGGGGGCGCTGGGTGAGCTCTCCCACCCGTATGCCCACCCGGTCGCTCTCCAGCAGGGAGAGAAAGATGCTCTGCCGGGTCTCGTCTCCCAGGGCGGTAAACAGGGGGCGGAGGGCACGGAACTGTTCAGCCAGCGCGGCGCGGCCGCGGATGCAGTTCTCGCAGGCGTCCATATAGATATGCTTCCCCTTTCGTCGAAAAATCAGAACGGTTTCAAAAGGGATTATACCACGCCGGGCTCCGCTGTGGGGCATTGGGAAAGAAAATCGAGAAGATTGGCACATCGGGTGAAGTTTCGGCTGCCTTTCGGCTTGACAACGGGCAAAACTATGATAGAATAGAACAGCCAAAAGCAAGAACGGAAGCCAAGTCCGGTACGGGGCCGCAAGCGAGAGGGGAGAGTGGGAGCCCTCGGCACAGACGGCCGGACGCGCCACTTCACCAGCAGCCCGGGACGACCGGGACGGCTCATCCCCGTTACCGGATGACGTGAGATGTCCCTGCCGGGATAATCAGGGTGGTACCGCGGAGGAGTGGCCTTCGCCCCTGAAGCCGGGCGGGGGTTTTTCTTTTTTTCGGGGGTGCCCCAAGGCTCCCTGCTGGGGGTTCCACCCCCAAACCCCTTTTCAGTTTGCCGGTTCTCGTCCCGGCGGACGAATTTTTAAGGTCGCCGGTTCTCGCACCGGCGGGCGAGGTACTTTTCTCACGCGAGAAAAGTACCCAAAAGCGCGCCCGAAGGGGGGCGTACCCCCTTGGGTATCCCCCCCACTCAGCAGAAGTGCCTACGTTTCTTTCCGGCGTGGGGTAAGCCGTGTACTCCCTGCGCCCCTTTCCGCTGCCGCTGGCCTGCACCAGGGTAGAAGCAACTGCTGGCCCACGGCAAACGCCTGCACTGGCACAGCCCTGTGGGCGGGGGCGCTTGCCCTTTGCCTTCCCCCTTAGGGGAAGGTGGCACGGCGTCAGCCGTGACGGAAGAGGTGTGCCATCTCCCAACCCATCGCCCAGCCAGGCGGCCTATTGGGTGTTGTAGCCTGCCGAAAGCCGCTGGGCACCAGGGCGGAGCCCGTCAGGGGACCCGCCCACGACGTCGATATAGTGCGCCGGAAAGAGAGCACAGCACCCCGACTGACGCCCCCGTAGCCCTTTCGGGGTCCTTAGGGGGCAAATCATAAGGGCGTGGCCTTCGCCCGCGATTTGCGCTCCTAAGTGGTTTTTTGGTTCCTTTTTGTCCACACAAAAAGGAACTCGCCCTTCGGGGCGAAACCCGAACCAGTATACCAAGTAAACAAAGAAATGAGAAAATATTGACGGAGGTAGATTCCCATGAGAGACCCCAAGCCCTTTGGGCTGAACGAGCTGCGGGAGATGTTCCTGAAGTTCTTCGAGACGAAAGGCCACCTGCGCCTGCCCAGCTTTTCCCTCATCCCCCAGAACGACGCGTCCCTGCTGCTCATCAACTCGGGCATGGCCCCCATGAAGCCCTGGTTCACCGGGGAGCAGGAGCCCCCCCGCCGCCGGGTGACCACCTGCCAGAAGTGCATCCGCACCGGCGACATCGAGAACATCGGCCATACCGCCCGCCACGGCACCTACTTTGAGATGCTGGGCAACTTCTCCTTCGGGGACTACTTCAAGCGGGAGGCCATCCACTGGGCCTGGGAGTTTTTGACCAGCCCCGAGTGGGTGGGCCTGGACCCGGAGCGGCTCTATCCCTCCGTGTTCGCCGGCAATGAGACCACCCCCGCCGACGATGAGGCCTTCGCCATCTGGCGGGACGAGATCGGCATTACCCCCGAGCGCATCTTCAAGTTCGGCAAGGAGGACAACTTCTGGGAGCACGGCTCCGGCCCCTGCGGCCCCTGCTCCGAGATCTACTACGACCGGGGCCCCGAGTGGGGCTGCGGCAAGCCCGGCTGCACCGTGGGCTGCGACTGCGACCGGTATATCGAGGTGTGGAACGTGGTGTTCTCCCAGTTCGACAACGACGGCGAGGGCCACTACACCGAGCTCAAGCAGAAGAACATCGACACCGGCATGGGTCTGGAGCGCCTGGCCTGCGTGTGCCAGAAGGTGCCCTCCCTGTTTGACGTGGACACGGTGATGAACATCACCCACAAGGTCACCGAGCTCACCGGGGCCTCCTATGGCCAGAGCCACGGTGTGGACGTGTCCCTGCGGGTCATCACCGACCACATCCGCTCCGCCACCTTTATGATCTGCGACGGGGTGCTCCCCTCCAACGAGGGCCGGGGCTATGTGCTGCGCCGCCTGCTGCGCCGGGCCGCCCGCCACGGCAAGCTGCTGGGGGTGAACGAGCCCTTCCTGTACAAGGTGTGCGACACCGTCATCCACGAGAACGAGGGCCACTACCCCGAGCTGCGGGAGCGCCAGGACTATATCACCAAGGTCATCCGGGTGGAGGAGGAGAACTTCGCCAAGACCATCGACGGCGGCCTGAAAATTTTCAACGACATGCTCGCCCAGCACCAGGAGAAGGGGGAGAAGGTCTTCTCCGGTGAGGACGCCTTCAAGCTGTACGACACCTACGGCTTCCCCATGGACCTGACCCTGGAGATGGTGGAGGAGCAGGGCATGACCCTGGACGAGAAGGCGTTCCACCAGCTGATGGAGGAGCAGCGCCAGCGGGCCCGGAAGGCCCGGGAGGCCCTGGGCGACCTGGGCTGGGCCGGCGTGGAGTTCGGCAAGGACGTGCCCGAGACCGAGTTTGTGGGCTATGAGAACAACTCCATCGCCGGTGCCAAGGTGGTGGCCCTGGTGGTGGAGAACGAGCAGGCCGAGGAGCTCATGCCCGGGGTGGAGGGCATCGTTGTGCTGGACAAGACCCCCTTCTACGCTGAGATGGGCGGCCAGGTGGCCGACCACGGAACCATTGCCAGGAGCGGGGAGAACGGCTGCCTGTTTGCCGTCACCGACGTGCAGAAGAACAAGGGCGGCAAGTATATGCACTACGGCAAGGTGACCGAGGGCGTCCTCAAGCTGGGGGACACCGTCACCGCCGCCATTGACCAGCCCCGGCGGAAGGCGGTCATGCGGGCCCATTCCGCCACCCACCTGCTGGATAAGGCCCTGCGCGCCGTGCTGGGCGACCACGTCCACCAGGCCGGCTCCCTGGTGGAGGCCGACCGGCTGCGCTTCGACTTCACCCACTTCTCCGCCATGACCGCCCAGGAGCTGGCGGAGGTCAGCCGCATCGTCAACGAGGCGGTGCTGGAGGGCTATGACATCCAGACCAAGGTGATGGGGCTGGAGGAGGCCAAGCAGACCGGGGCCATCGCCCTGTTCGGCGAGAAGTACGGCGATACCGTCCGGGTGGTGGACATGGGGGATGGCTACTCCGTGGAGTTCTGCGGCGGCACCCATCTGGACAACACCGCCAAGGTGGGCGTCTTCCACATCCAGAGCGAGTTCTCCGTGGCCTCCGGCGTGCGCCGCATCGAGGCCACCACCGGCAAGGCGTCCCTGGAGGTGATGAACCGGAACCAGGAGCTGCTGTTCCAGGCCGCCGCCGTGCTGAAGGCCAAGCCCGGCGAGCTGCGGGAGAAGGCGGAGCAGGCCATGAGCGACCTGAAGGCCCTGCACCAGGCGGTGGAGCGCTTCAAGGCCAAGGAGTCCGCCGGTGAGACGGAGCGCATCCTCTTCGGCGCCCGGTCCGTGGGCGATCTGAAGGTGCTCACCGCCACCGTCAACGAGGCGGACGCCAACAAGCTGCGCCAGATGGGCGACCTGCTCCGGGACAAGGCCCCTAATGTGGTGGGCGTCCTGGCCACGGTAAACGGGGAAAAGATCACCTTCCTGGCGGTCTGCGGCAAGGAGGCCGTGGCCAAGGGCATCAAGGCCGGAGACATCATCAAGACCGTCACCGCCATCTGCGGCGGCAAAGGCGGCGGCAAGCCCGACAGCGCCATGGGCGGCGGTACAGATGTGTCCAAGCTGGATAACGCCCTGGCCTGCGTGGACGATTTCGTGTCTCAGAAGCTGGGACTGTAAGTATTGCTCCCGATCATTTGAACTGATTTGGGCGGGCGGTTCCTTCATGGGGACCGCCTGCCCTGCTCGTTCTCCCTGGCATAGGACCCTGGACGTGCAAGCGTTTCTGCCGGATTCTTCATTTCTTGCGGCTATTCGTCTGAAACCACCTTGTGAACGCAGTTTTTTGTAACCGTTTTTTCATTTTTATGTCATCAGTTTGACAAGAGAGTGACGGCGTTCCGTGATATACTGGTTCCAGAAACCGAGGAAAGGAGGGTCCTGCTGTGAAAAAGCTGATCCTATCCCTGACACTGATCGCCCTGCTGACCGCCTCTCTGGGCGGCGCGGCCTTTGCCCAGTCCCAGCAGGAGCCGCTTCCCGAGGTGACCACGGAGACGGCCCAGGGGAGCGCTCCCGCCCAGGCGGACGCCTCTCAGTCCATGTATCCCGCCGTCCACGCCCTGGTGATGGCCATGACGGAGAACCACCTGGATTACGACCCGGAGGACCCGGAGTTCCTGTGGACCAGTCTCTACTATATGCTCAGCCTGTACGGCGAGATGGATGAGCGCTCGGAGCTCACCGACGACACCCTGATCCTTCCCAGTGAGGTGGTTCAGGACTACGCGGCGGCCCTCTACCCCGACGTTGCCACTCTGCCGGAGATCCCCGCCCCTATTTCTGAGCGCATCTCCTACCGCGCCTCGGACGGCACCTACCGTCTGGCCCGGGGCGACGAGGGACTCTCCCAGGTGACGGTGGAGACACCCATCTATTTGAGCAGCGGCCCCGTCGTGATGAACGGAGCCCTGAAGTCCCTGGAGGACGGCAGCGATCTGCGAAAGTTCCAGGTGACCCTGGCCGCCCGGGACAGCATGTTCGGCTATATCATCACTGATTTGACGTTTTCTGATTGAATTTCTCCTCTTTAGGAAGAAAGCCCGATCATGGATCGGGCTTTCTTCCTGCCTGCCGGATTGAACGGCCGATAGTTTGGGGAGACTGACGGGGAATGGAACCCGCTCCGGCCGGAGTTTGAGGTTTGAGCTGCGGATAGAGCGGAAAGCCGTCTCACCCTCTCTTTCGGGTCAAACAGATTCCCGCGATAGCCCCCACAAAGACAATGGGAGCCAGCCGGACAAACAGCCACTCGAAAGCGTGAAAGAATACTCCGACAACAGCGGTTTCAGGGTCGCTGTAATCCCAGCCTAAGTATGGGCTGTTCCACACAAATAGGGCCGCGAAAATGAGTATGATTGCCCCACACAGTGCAATGCACGCACAGCGGAGTATTTTCCGATGCATGTCCTTCCGTCGTGCCAGCTGCAGGTTGATGACCTCCAGCCTCTGGGAGATCGCGCTCAGGTCCTCGGCCTTCGTCTCGGCAACCGTTTCGCCAAGCAGAGTGCTCACAGGCGTCTCAAGCGACTCTGATATGGCAAGCAGCATGTCGGAATCAGGGACGGACAATCCCTGTTCCCATTTTGAGATCGTCTGCCGCACCACGTTCAGCTTGATGGCCAGCTCCTCCTGGGAAAGACCTTTTGATTTCCGGATCGCTCTGATATTTTCGTTCAGCATGGGGATACGCTCCTTTCTTGTCAGCTCTATTGTACGAAAAACAGCCCGTTGCCGCAAGCAACGCAGATTAACATGCGGACCAAATCAGCCATGCAGAGCGTGACGGCCTGTGTAAATCATTCCGCCGCGCAGAAGGAACGGCTGGATTTTGCTCTTGTTCTCCCGCCTGCGGTGTACTATAATGAAGAAACAAAATGATTTGTGTTTGAGGTGTGTCTGAATGAAACCTGACATCCATGCTTATATCCGGCCCGGCGCCCACGCCCATCTGGTGGGCATCGGCGGCGTGTCCATGTCCCCCCTGGCCGAGGTGCTCCACGGAGCGGGGGTGACAATCACCGGTTCTGATATGCACGACAGCGAGACGGTGGAGCATCTCCGCTCCCTGGGAATCCCCGTGGTCATCGGCCACCGGGGAGAGAGCGTCCAGGGGGCGGGGTGCGTCATCCGCACCGCCGCGGTCCACGACGACAACCCCGAAATTGCCGCCGCCCATGCCGCCGGCATCCCCGTCTTTGAGCGGGCGGAGGCCTGGGGCGCCATCATGCGCCACTACCAGAACGCCCTGTGTGTGGCGGGCACCCACGGAAAGACCACCACCACCTCCATGTGCACCCAGATTTTCCTGGCCGCCCAGCGGGACCCCACGGTGATGATCGGGGGCACCCTTCCCGCCCTGGGGGCGGGACACCGGGTGGGGAAGGGAGACACCATCATTCTGGAGTCCTGTGAGTACTGCAACTCCTTCCTCTCCTTTTTCCCCACCGTGGCGGTGATTCTGAATGTGGACGCGGACCACCTGGACTTTTTCAAGGATTTGGAGGACGTGAAGCACTCCTTCCGCCGGTTTGCCCAGCTGGTGCCGGAGGGGGGTGCGGTCATTGCCGACGGGGACGACGCCAACACCATGGACGCCCTGAAGGGGCTGGAAAAGCCCATGCTCACCTTCGGCCTGGAGCAGGGGGACATCCATGCTGCTGACCTCATCTATGAGAAGGGGGTGGGCTCCTTCGACCTGATCTGCCGGGGAGAGAACCTGGGCCGGATCACCCTCCAGGTCCCGGGGGTCCACAATGTGCGCAACGCCCTGGCGGCCGCCGGGGCCGCCCTCCAGCTGAAGGTGCCCTTTGCCGCCATTCAGGAGGGGCTCCACGCCTTTACCGGGGCGGGCCGCCGCTTTGAGCGGAAAGGGGAGTACCACGGTGCAGTGCTCTATGACGACTACGCCCACCACCCTGGGGAGCTGCGGGCCCTGCTGTCCACCGTGAAAACCCTGGGGTACGACCGGGTGGTCTGTGCCTTCCAGCCCCACACCTACTCCCGGACCAAGGAGCTCTTTGACGACTTTGTGGAGGTGCTCAAGCTCCCGGACAAGGTGCTCCTGGCGGAGATCTTTGCAGCCCGGGAGACGGACACCCTGGGGATCTCCTCCAAAGATCTGGCGGACCGCATTCCCGGGGCGGAGTACTGTCCCACCCTGGAGGATGTGACCGACCGCCTGGCCCAACTGGCGCAGCCGGGGGACCTGCTCCTCACCGTGGGCGCGGGGGACATCCATGTGGCGGGAGAGCGCCTGCTGGAGCGAACGGAATAATAGAAAAGGCCAGGATTCTGGCAATACAGGGAAAATTTCAAAGGGCGCGGCCATTTGGCCGCGCCCTTCTGTTTTGTGAGTCCGCCGATTAAGCGCGCTCCAACTCCCCGCGGATGGCCTCAAACACCGCATCGCCATCCTGGCACATGACCAGCAGGACGGTGCCGTCCTCCAAGGTCTCCAGCCGAGCCTCCTGAGCCACCTGGTACTGGTCGGGCAGGTAGAAC
>ERZ779866.3213-NODE-3213-length-13542-cov-7.317491_pt1 | contig 13542 bp, 7 predicted proteins | sample MGYA00511248_ERZ779866 | MGnify/ENA primary metagenome ERZ779866 (study PRJEB29588, sample SAMEA2155758) | human gut metagenome | biome: human gut; feature: human-associated habitat; material: faeces | place: Denmark | collected 2008/2010 ... | reverse complement strand
ATTTCAAACTATATATTTATCAATAAAGTGTGACATATGTTTGACAAACCTACAAGAAGAAACTTAAAAGTTGATAGATAATGATTGACAAATGAAAAAAAAAGTGCTATGATATTATGCGTACACAGAATAAATATGGTTCAGTAGCTCAGCTGGATAGAGCAACGGATTTCTAATCCGTGGGTCGGGGGTTCGAATCCCTCCTGGATCACCAAAACCTGATACTAAGATTTGTATCAGGTTTTAAATTTTAAGTTATTAGAAATTAAAGTTATATTCTAAAAAAATCTCCATACATTGTACTGGAGGTTTTTTATGTTGAAAATTATTTTCGTGATTATTGGAACCATAATTGGAGCAGGATTTGCATCAGGACAGGAAATTATTTTATTTTTTCAACGTTTTGGATGGATTGGATTTTTGGGGTTATTATTTTCAAATTTCATAACTGCCTGTGTTATTTATCAGGTATTAAACATAGTTTGGAAAAAAGATATATATTCTTATAAGGATTTTTTAGAACAAATAATAGGTAGAAAAAAGAAAACTGTACTTTGTATTAATAGTATTGTGAACAGCTTTTTAATGATAAGTTTTTATATTATGATAGCAGGATTTGGAGCTTATTTTTTTCAAGAATTTAAAATTCCTTCCTACATTGGAGCCTTCATTGGAGGAGGAATTTGCCTGTTTATTTTTTACGGAAACGTAAAAGGAATTGTAAAGGTAAATCAGGTATTAATTCCATTTCTTATTTTCCTCATATGTATGCTTGGATATGTGAATTTGTCAAATATGGAATGGAAACTTGCAACAGGTACAAGTCATTTAAAAGGGATCATAAATAGTATATCATATGCGAGTTATAATAGTATTTTACTAATTCCTATTTTAGTTAGTATGAAAGAATTTATAAAAGAAAAGAAGCAAATAAAAGTAATTGCTCTTTTCTGTTTTCTCATCTTTACTTCATTAGCAATGATACTATTTTTTTTATTAAATAGTTTTCCAGTAGATTCTTCTATGGTAGAAATTCCTATTTTGCATATAGCAAGCCAAAAAGGTAAGTTATTCCAGTATTTATATGGAGGTGTTATTTTAGCAGCAATTCTTACTTCTGCTATTTCAGCAGGATATGGCTTATTAAATAACATTACAAAAAGTAGAAAAGCATATATTGTCTATAATGGTCTTTTATGTATAACAGGAATTCTTATTTCACAGTTTGGATTTTCTAATCTTGTGGAAATTTTATATCCTGTATTTGGATATTTAGGATTATTACAAATAATTTTTGTATTTAGAAAAAACTATTGCCAAAAATAAAGAGAATGTATATAATGAAAAAAATAATGAAACAAAAGGTGAATGAATGGAATTTTATAAGTTTAAAGGAAAAACAACTCAAGAACCAAATAAAACAAGCATGTTACCTCATCATAAAAAAAGAATCATTCAGATAATTGTAATTAGTATTATCTTGATTACACTGATTGTAGTAGCAATTATTTATGCCAAAAATGAAGCATTTAGAAAATGGATGGATATAACTATTTTTAGAAAAGAAATTACAAATGAGGATATTCCTGTTATCCAAATAGATTCAGAAAATAATCCCTATATTTATGCTTATGATAACTATATTATTACTTTACAAAAGAATGAATTAAAAGGTTACAATCAATATGGAAGACAAGAATTTGCCTTAGATATTTCTGTTTCCAGACCTATTTTTGACTCCCAAAATCGTTTTTTAGCTGTGGCAGAATATTATGGAAAAAGGATATATATGATATCTGGCAAAGAAATCATATGGGAAAAGGAAGTAGAAGGGGAAATTTCCAGAGTAAATGTTAATAAAAATGGATATGTTTCCATTGCCATTACGCAAACAATCAATAAAACAGTAATTATAACTTATAGCCCAGAAGGAAAAGAACTATTTTCTACATATCTAGCAACAACACATGGAGTAGACATGGAAATTTCAGAGGACAATAAATATCTAGCAATAGCAGAAATTAATTCTTCTGGGACATTAATTCAATCTAGTATAAAAATTATTGGAATTGAAGAAGTACAAGGAAATGCAGATAATGCAATTGTTTATGCTTATAGTGCTGATTCTGATGAACTAATTACATCTATTAAATATCAAAACAAAGATACTTTATTATGTATGTATGATACAGGTATCAAAAAAATTTCTGGAAATAAATCCGAGAATTATAGAGAATTTCAAGATGATACCTTGTTTGCAGATGTTAATTTAGAAAGACACATTGTAGAGGTTACGAAAAAAAGTACGGGATTATTTAGTGCACAGGGAGAAGTGAAAATAATTAATACAGATACACAAGGGGAAACTGTTTATGTTTTAGAGAACATACCAAATAGTTTAAAGACTTATGGAGATGTAATTGCAATTAATGTTGGAACAGAAGTACATTTTATTCATACAAATGGATGGCTTATAAAAAAATATAATTCCTCACAAGAGATAAAAGACATTGTGTTGAGTAAAAATATTGCGGGCATTATATATAAAGACAGAATAGAGATTGTAAGTTTATAGAGGAGGAATTAAGAATGTTTTTAATAGTAGATATTATTATTGTTCTAATAATAGCACTTTGCACATACATTGGATATAGAAAAGGATTAATTGGAGTTGCTTTTAAAATTACTTCATTCTTAATAGCTTTGATTATTACAGGTATCTTGTTTTATCCAATCTCTCAATTTGTAATTCAAAATACACAAATTGATGAAACAATACAGAAGAGTATTCAGGAGAATTTTGTAAGCAAAACAGAGCAAGAAGAGAAAGAGGACACTCAAAATCCTTCTAAAATTATAACAGATTACATTGAAGAAGAAGTAAATGAAGCAAAAAATGAGGGAGTAAATGCTGTCGCATTAAGTTTATCTCAAATAATTGTAAGAATAGGAGTTGCTATTGTTTTATTTGTTATTGTAAGGATTATACTTATTTTCTTTAAAAAATTTGCTGAAATAATCGGGGAGCTTCCTATAGTAAAACAATTTAATAAATCTGGTGGAATCATTTATGGAGCATTAAAAGGACTTTTTATTGTTTATTTCATTTTGGGCATTATTTCTTTAATTGCACCTATGATTAGTGGAACTGCATTTTTTGAACAAATCAAACAATCTTATATAGGAAGTTTCATGTATAATTACAATATTTTGTTAATGCTAATCTTCTAAGAAAGTCTTGACAAGAAAAAGAAAATTTGCTATTATAATAGTGTTTTAAAACACGAATGCGGGAATAGCTCAGTTGATAGAGCGCTGCCTTGCCAAGGCAGAGGTCGCGAGTTTGAGCCTCGTTTCCCGCTCCAATTTTCTTTAAAAATGAATCACAATAAAAGAAAATTGGCATATAATATAATATGTGGCGCTATAGCCAAGTGGTAAGGCACGAGTCTGCAAAACTCTGATCCCCGGTTCAAATCCGGGTGTCGCCTCCATAGAAAAACCGAGAAAACGTTGATATGTCAATAGTTTTCTCGGTTTCTTATATGTTTTTATGTCAAAAACAAGAATGCAGTATTTTCAATATTTTCAGAAGTTGAAAAATTAAAAAATGATTTTATATGTGACAAAAATGTGGCAAAGATTTTAGTTATTTTTTTTGCACTCATCAATTATTTTATCAAAATCAGAAATATATTTTTTATCTTGCTCAACTCTAAATTTCTCAAATTCTTTTTCTGCAAATTCTTTTGCCTGTTCGGATGATATAGTTCCTTTATTATCTAAAACTTCATATCTATTTGTTTTTAGCATAGTATTTAATTCTTCTACCCAATCTTTCATTTTCATAGGTATTTGTCTCTTGGCTCTATTTTCTGCTATATCTAAATACATATTAACAATATCTTGCAAAAATTCTAATTCTTTAGATGTTAAATAATTTTTTGCAATACTAACATCACTTTTTAGTATTCTTCCTTCTGGAGAGTGTTTCCAAGAAGTCAATCCCATATGTTCTTTTTTACTGTTTGCTCTATTATAAATTATTTCTGCTGCTGTTTCATTTGTTATTGCATAATGGAATTTATTTTGAATAGTAGCATAAAAATCTTTAGCAACTTCAGAATTTTTATTATAATCGATACTACATTCTGCAAAAATATCAGTTACTTTTTGATAAAATCTTCTTTCACTCGTCCTAATCTCTTTGATAATTTCAAGTAATTCGTCAAAATAGTCTTTTCCGTATTTATTAGGATTTTTTAATTTTTCTTTGTTTATACTATATCCTTTTATTATATATGATTTTAAAACTTTTGTTGCCCATTGTCTAAATTTTGTTGCTTTTTTTGAATTTGTCCTATATCCGAACAGCTATTATCATATCTAGATTATAATAATCAATATTTCTATTAACCTTACGATTACCTTCGATTTGAACTGTTGCAAAACTTGCAACAGTTGAATCTTTAGTTAATTCTTGTTCTTCAAAAATATTTGAAATATGTCTTGAAATAACTGATTTATCTTTTTCAAATAATTCAGCTATTTTATTAAGTGGTAGCCAAAGAGTTTCGCCATATAAAAAAGCTTCAATTTCGATTTTTCCGTTTTCATCTTCATATATAATTAAATCACCTTTTGCTAAATCTTGCATATAATTTACCTTCCTTTTTTATTATTTAATTTTTTTTTATCATTTTATACCTCATCAAATTTATCATAATTTTATAATAGTTATTTTATCATATAAAATAATGCTTTTCAACGTTTGTTACAAATAAATGTTCTTTTTATATAATAAAAATACACCACATTTTTCATTGGTGTATTTGGTAACGCACATTTCTGTACGTTCTTATTTTCTATCTATATGATACACAGAATTATAATATTTGAAAAATTCCCGAAACAAATATTATAAAAAACATTGACAAGCTACAAGAAATAATGTATTATATTATAAGTATGTTTTATAATGTGCGAGTTTTATCCAAATTACGCATAAGGGGAACGTAAAAACATGTTTTTGTATAAAAAATTGTAATATAAATTAATAATAAAAAGGTAGTTGGTATTTATGTTAACATACCAGCAACCTTTTTATTGCCACTTTATGTCGATTATGTAAATTTATAAAGAAGAGGAATTTCTTTATTATTACTTACGGAATTATATGTTTGGGGAGCAGTAAACTAATAATTTGGTAAACTAATTATAAAGGTAAGAGGGACTTCTTTTAAATCCATATATATTTCAAATCTGCTTTAATATTTTGTAGGGGTGATTTTTTTGGTAAAAGAAATTAAGCATGAAAAGTGCTCACGTAAAACTTTCTCAAAAATCGGTGACTCAATCGATATACCAAATCTTATTAAAGTTCAGAAGGATTCATATGACTGGTTTATACAAGAAGGTCTTGGAGAAGTATTAAAAGATATTTCACCTATAGTAGACTATTCTGGAAATTTAGTTTTAGAATTTTTGGACTATTACATGGAAGAAAAAACAAAATATACTGAAGAAGAAGCAAAGGAAAGAGATGCTACATATGCAACAAGATTACATGTAAAAGTAAGACTTATAAATCGTGAAACAGGCGAGATTAAAGAGCAAGAAATATATCTTGGAGACTTCCCTGTTATGACAGATAGTGGTACTTTTATTATAAATGGTGCGGAAAGAGTTGTAGTAAGCCAATTAGTTCGTTCACCAGGTTGTTATTATGCAACAGAATTTGACAAATCAGGTAAAAGAATTTATACATCTACAGTTATGCCTATAAGGGGAGCATGGTTAGAATATGAAACAGATGGTAATGATATATTCTATGCAAGAGTAGATAGAACAAGAAAAATACCTGTTACTACACTATTAAGGGCTCTTGGAATTGTAACAGACGAGCAAATTTCAGAGCTTTTTGGTGATGAAGAAAAAATAAAAGCAACACTTCAAAAAGACCCAATAAAGACACAAGACGAAGCATTAATTGAAATATATAAAAAATTAAGACCAGGTGAATTACCTACAGCAGATGCTGCTAGAAATTTATTCAATGGTTTATTATTCGACCCTAGAAGATACGACTTAGCCAAAGTTGGTAGATATAAATTTAATAAAAAATTAAGCTTAGCTACAAGAATTACAGGAAAAATTGCATATGAAGATATAGCAGACCCAGAAACAGGAGAAGTTTTAGTAGAAAAAGACAATATGATAACAGAAGATGTTGCTATAGCTATTCAAGATACTGGAATTAATGTAGTTAATGTAAATGTAGATGGTAAAAAAGTTGTTGTTATAGGAAATGGTACAGTTAATATTCACAGCATATTACCAGATGTAGACTTAAGTGACTTACACATTAAAGAAATGGTAAATTACGAAGTATTAAAGTCTATAATAGATACAACAGAAAAAGACAAACTACATGACACAATAAAAGAAAGAATAGATGAATTAATACCAAAACACGTTACAACAGAAGACATTATTGGCTCTATTAGTTATTTATTAAATATAGACCATGGAATAGGATATATTGACGATATAGATCATTTAGGAAATCGTCGTATTCGTTGTGTTGGAGAACTATTGCAAAATCAATTTAGAATTGGTTTAACAAGATTAGAAAGAGTAGTTCGCGAAAGAATGACACTTCAAGATTTAGACATTGTAACACCACAATCATTAATTAATACAAAACCAATTAGCTCATCAATAAGAGAGTTTTTTGGAAGTTCACAATTATCACAATTCATGGACCAAACAAACCCTCTTTCAGAGTTAACACATAAAAGAAGAATTTCTGCATTAGGACCTGGAGGACTTTCTAGAGAAAGAGCAGGTTTCGAAGTAAGAGATATTCACTATACACATTATGGTAGATTATGTCCAATAGAGTCTCCAGAAGGACCAAACGTAGGACTTATTTCAGCACTTTCTTCATTTGCTATTATTAACGAATATGGATTTATTGAAACACCATACAGAAAAATAGATCATGAAACAGGAAAAATAACAGATATTATAGACTATATGTCAGCAGACGAAGAAGATAAATACATAATAGCACAAGCATCAGAGCCAGTTGGAGAAGATGGAAAATTTGTTAATGAAAGAATAAGAGTAAGACACCAAGCAGATATAACAGTTGTAGACAGAGATAAAGTAGACTATATGGACGTATCTCCAAAACAATTAGTTTCTGTTGGTGCAGCTATGATACCATTCTTAGAGCATGATGATGCAAAACGTTCTTTAATGGGTACAAACATGCAACGTCAAGCAGTTCCTTTATTAAAACCAGAATCACCTATAGTAGGAACAGGAATGGAATATAGAGCTGCGAAAGACTCTGGAATTACGGTTGTAGCTAAAGAAGACGGAACTGTAGAAAAAGTTACAGCAGACGAAATAAAAATTAGAAATAAAAAAGGTGATGTTACAACCTATAAATTAAGAAAGTTCAAAAGAACAAATGGCGGAACATGTATTAACCAAAAGCCAGTAGTTACTACAGGAGAAAAAGTAAAAGAAGGAGACTTAATTGCAGATGGACCTTCTACAGATAAAGGAGAAATGGCTCTTGGAAGAAATGTTTTAATAGCATTTACAACATGGGAAGGTTATAACTATGAAGACGCTGTATTAATTAGCGAAAGGTTAGTAAAAGAAGATGTTTACACATCAATACATATAGAAGAATATGACTGTGAATGTCGTGATACAAAATTAGGACCAGAAGAAATTACAAGAGATATTCCAAATATCTCAGATGATGGACTAAAAGATTTAGACGAAAATGGAATTATACGTATAGGTGCAGAAGTAAGACCAGGAGATATTTTAGTTGGTAAAGTTACTCCAAAAGGAGAAACAGAACTTACAGCAGAAGAGAGATTACTTCGTGCAATATTTGGTGAAAAGGCTAGAGAAGTTAGAGATACATCACTTCGTGTACCACATGGTGAATCAGGAACAATAGTAGATGTAAAAGTATTTACAAGAGAAAATTCAGATGAACTAGGACCTGGTGTAAATCAAGTAATTAGATGTTATATTGCCCAAAAGAGAAAAATCTCTGTTGGTGATAAAATGTCTGGACGTCATGGTAACAAGGGTGTTATTTCAAGAATATTACCAGAAGAAGATATGCCATTTTTACCAGATGGTACACCAGTAGATATAGTACTAAACCCATTAGGTGTTCCTTCTCGTATGAATTTAGGTCAAGTTTTAGAGGTACACTTGGGTATGGCAGCTAAGGCGCTTGGATGGAAAGTTGCAACACCAGTATTTGATGGTGCAGCAGATACAGAAATAGAAGATTTACTAGAAGAAGCAGGTCTTAGCAGAGATGGAAAAACAGTAGTATATGATGGTAGAACAGGGCAACCATTTGACCATCCAATTACAGTTGGTGTAATGTACATGTTAAAACTACACCACTTAGTAGATGATAAGATACATGCTCGTTCAACAGGACCATACTCATTGGTTACGCAACAACCTTTAGGTGGTAAAGCACAATTTGGTGGACAACGTTTTGGAGAGATGGAAGTTTGGGCATTAGAGGCATATGGTGCAGCTTATACTTTACAAGAAATGTTAACTGTAAAATCGGATGATGTTGTTGGAAGAGTAAAAACATATGAGTCAATTGTAAAAGGAGAAAATGTTCCAGAACCAGGAGTTCCAGAAGGATTTAAAGTTTTAGTAAAAGAGCTTCAATCACTTGGATTAGATGTACGTTTATATTCAGAAGATAACCAAGAACTAGAATTAAAAGAAAATATTGAAGATGGAATTGACTTTAATATAGATGAACATAGAAGTGATGGAGTAGTTGATGAAAGCGAACTAGACGGATATACAGAAGATGATGCCGTTATGCCAGATGAAGATGATAGTGATGCACTATTTGAAGACTTAGATGAAGATGCGGATGACTTATTAATGGAAGACGATAGTGATTTAGCAGAGGATAATTTGTTAGATGAGCAAGACTTATATGATGATATAGATGAATAATTGAAAATAATTTATAAATTAAAACAAATATATAATAAAATTAAATAGCCTTTATTATGATAGCTATATAATAACAATAAGGAATTGTACAGCAGTGCTAATTATATAGCTAGTCATAGTAAAAAAACTTAAAAGTAAAGAAAAGAGGTAGTCTTTACAAAAATAAGATTAATAGGGGGCTAAATAGTGGAAGAGCTACAAAATTTTAATAAATTAAAAATAGGATTAGCATCAGATGAAAAAATAAGAGAATGGTCACATGGAGAAGTAAAAAAACCAGAGACTATTAACTATAGAACACTAAAACCAGAAAAAGATGGTTTATTCTGCGAAAGAATATTTGGACCAACTAAAGATTGGGAATGTCATTGTGGAAAATATAAAAGGGTAAGATATAAAGGAATAGTTTGTGATAGATGTGGTGTTGAGGTAACTAAAGCAAAAGTAAGAAGAGAAAGAATGGGACATATTGAACTTGCAGCACCAGTTGCACATATTTGGTATTTTAAAGGAATTCCAAGTAGAATTGGATTAATGCTAGATGTTTCGCCAAGAAGCTTAGAAAAAGTTATATATTTTGCTTCATATTTAGTATTAGATAAAGGTTCAACAGGATTAATGAAAGGTCAAGTTTTATCAGAAAAAGAATACCATGAAGCAGAAGAAAAATATGGTAAAGGCTCTTTTAAAGCTCAAATGGGAGCAGAAGCAGTAGGAAAATTATTAGAAGAAATAGACTTAGATAAATTATCTGCTAAATTAAAGAAAGAATTAGAAAAGGCTAGTGAGCAAAAGAGAGCAAAGCTAGTAAAAAGACTAGATACAGTAGAATCTTTTAGATTATCTGGTAATAGGCCAGAATGGATGGTTATGAATGTAGTTCCAGTAATTCCACCAGATTTGAGACCAATGGTTCAATTAGATGGTGGTAGATTTGCTACATCAGACTTAAATGATTTATATAGAAGAGTAATAAATAGAAATAACCGTTTAAAAAGATTACTAGAATTAGGTGCACCAGAAATAATTGTAAGAAATGAAAAAAGAATGTTACAAGAATCTGTAGATGCATTAATAGACAATGGAAGACGTGGAAGACCTGTTACAGGAGCTGGTAATAGAGCATTAAAATCTTTATCAGATTTATTAAAAGGAAAACAAGGTAGATTCCGTCAAAACTTACTTGGAAAACGTGTTGACTATTCTGGACGTTCTGTTATCGTTGTTGGACCAGAACTTAAAATTTATCAATGTGGTGTTCCAAAAGAAATGGCAGTTGAGTTATTTAAACCATTTGTTATGAAAGAATTAGTTGGACGTGGTATAGCTCATAATATTAAAAATGCAAAAAGAATGGTTGAAAGATTAAAACCAGAAGTATGGGATATATTAGAAGATGTTATAAAAGATCATCCAGTATTACTAAACCGTGCTCCAACACTACATAGATTAGGAATTCAAGCATTTGAACCAGTTTTAGTAGAAGGTAGAGCAATAAAATTACACCCATTAGTTTGTACAGCTTTTAATGCTGACTTCGACGGAGACCAAATGGCTATACATTTACCATTATCACCAGAGGCACAATCAGAAGCAAGATATTTAATGCTTTCTGTTAACAACCTTTTAAAACCTCAAGATGGTAAACCAGTTACAGTACCTACACAAGATATGATTTTAGGTGCTTACTACTTAACAATGATAATTGAAGGTGAAAAAGGAGAAGGGAACTACTATTCTTCAAAAGAAGAAGCGGTTATTGCATATGAAAACAAAGAACTAGGAATGCATGCTAAAATACATGTAAGAATGTATAGAGAAATAGATGGAGAAATGAGAAGCAAAACAGTTGAAACAACTGTTGGAAGACTTATTTACAATGAGGGAATTCCTCAAGACCTAGGCTTTGTAAATAGAGAAAACCCAGAAACAGCATTTGAACCAGAATTAAACTTTACAGTATCTAAGAAAAACTTAGGTAAAATAATTGAAAAATGTATTAATAAACATGGATTAAGTGAAGCAGCAGTTTTACTAGATTATATCAAAGCAACAGGATTTAAATATTCTACAACAGGAGCTATTACAGTTTCAGTTGATGATGTTAAAGTTCCACCTGCTAAGAAAGATATATTAGCAGCAGCTAATGAAGAAGTAAACAACGTATTAAAACAATATAAACGTGGTTTAATTACAGAAGAAGAAAGATATCAATCTGTAATTAATATATGGGAAAAAGCTACAGACAAAGTTACAGGTGCAATGAAAGATAACTTTGATGACTTAAACCCAGTTTATATGATGTCACAATCTGGAGCCAGAGGTAACATAAACCAATTAAGACAAATTGCAGGTATGCGTGGTCTTATGGCAAGTACAACAGGTAAAACAGTAGAAATTCCTATTACGTCATCATTTAGAGAAGGTCTAGATGCACTAGAGTACTTTATTTCTGCACATGGTGCCAGAAAAGGTTTAGCAGATACAGCATTAAGAACAGCAGACTCTGGATATCTAACAAGAAGACTAGTAGATGTTTCTCAAGATATCATTGTTAGAGAAGAAGATTGTGGAACAAAAGAAGGAATAGAAATATTTGATATAAAAGATGGAAACCAAATAATAGAAGGTTTACATGAAAGATTAGTAGGTAGATATCCATTAAAAGATATTAAAGACCCTACAACAAAAGAGATTATAGTAGATAAAGACACAATGATTACAGATGCTATAGCAGAGAAGATTGTTGCAGCAGGATTAGATAAAGTTCAAGTACGTTCTGTAATAGGATGTAGAACAAAACATGGTGTATGTAGCAAATGTTATGGTATGGGATTAGCAACAAGACAAGAAGTAAATATAGGAGAAGCAGTTGGTATAATTGCAGCCCAATCAATTGGGGAACCTGGTACACAGCTTACAATGAGAACTATCCACTCTGGTGGTGTTGCAGGTGTTGCAGATATTACACAAGGTCTTCCAAGGGTTGAGGAGCTATTTGAAGCTAGAAAACCAAAGGGATTAGCTATAATTTCTGAAATAGATGGTAAAATTTCTGTATCAGACGACAAAAAGAAGAAAGAAGTTACAGTACAATCTAAGGATGATGCAAAGACATATACAATACCATTTGGAGCTAAGTTAAAAGTAAAAGATGGAGACAAAATTTCAGCAGGTCAACCAATTACAGAAGGTTCTATAAATCCAAACGAAATATTAGCAATAAATGGAACAGAAGGAGTATATGAATACTTAGTACAAGAAGTTCAAAAAGTATATAGAAACCAAGGTGTTGACATTAATGATAAACATATTGAAGTTATCGCAAGACAAATGCTTAAGAAAGTACGAGTAGAAGATAATGGAGATACATCTATGTTTGCAGGTTCTTTAGTAGATGTACACGACTTTGAAGATGAAAATGAAAGAGTTGTAGCAGCAGGTGGAAGACCAGCAACATGCAAGAGAGTATTACTAGGTATTACAAAAGCATCACTTGCTACAGAAAGCTTCTTATCAGCAGCATCATTCCAAGAAACAACTAGAGTTCTTACAGAAGCAGCTGTAAAAGGCAAGACAGATGAATTAATAGGACTAAAAGAAAATGTTATTATAGGAAAATTAATTCCAGCAGGAACAGGAATGAAACAATATAGAAATGTACATATAAGTACAGAACAGACTGAAGAGGCAGAATAAAAAATTGAAACAAGGTCTTACAATTTGAATTAAATTGTAAGACCTTGTTTTACTATAAAATATAACGTTTATCAATTTTCATATTGCATTTTCCAGCCATTGAAAAAAGTTGAAATTTATGTTATACTATTAAGGAATTTATAAAAAGGAGAATAATATGTCCAGTAGCAATAAAAAAATATTTGATAAACTAATATCACGCGTAAAAATATATTTGGTAATTATAGCCATACTTTTGACAATTATTTGTATAAATAATGTTAATTTTAATAAAGTGGGTAGTCAATTAGATGAGGTTATTGCTCAAAATGGCTATTTGGTTGAGTTTCCTGAAATCGATGCAACTAAGATAAGAATTGCAATAACATATAATAGTGACTCTAATTTAGCTAATATAAATGAAGTTGAAGTTTTAGGTGAATTTGTTAGTGATAAATATCCTGAGGTTAAAGGAATTGAAACTAATGATTTTCAAGATACTCATTGGGCTGAAAGAATGGAGGCTAGATTAAATGATCAAAATGTTTTGAATTTAGAAGTGATTAATGAAAGTTATTCGCTTGTTGATCGTATTTTGGGAGCTGGGTATCATTCACAATTTATTTTTGAGGTTCAAGATATTGGTTTGAATGGAAAAGATGCATTTACTGTAGAAAGTAGTGAAGGTAAAATAAAAATTGTGGGACCAAATGGAATATCTTTAGCATCTGGGTTTAATTGGTATTTAAAAAATATTGTACATTTAAATTATGATCCTTTGTGTGTTTCTAATTTAAATGCACCTGATGTGTTACCATTACCAGAAAATAA
>ERZ779866.3207-NODE-3207-length-13561-cov-3.710943_pt1 | contig 13561 bp, 10 predicted proteins | sample MGYA00511248_ERZ779866 | MGnify/ENA primary metagenome ERZ779866 (study PRJEB29588, sample SAMEA2155758) | human gut metagenome | biome: human gut; feature: human-associated habitat; material: faeces | place: Denmark | collected 2008/2010 ... | reverse complement strand
GGCAGGGACATCCTCTTAGAATAGGATGTCCCTGCCGTTTTACATTTGACAGTCCTCTGCTTTTCCGCTATAATATATTTTCCATAAAACAACCGGCTTTTTGAGGTGAGTCCTGCGGCTTTCATCGTTTGATGGTGCATAGGACTCCCCTTTTTCATTGTCCAATCTATCAGGAAAGGAAGAACCACCGACCAATATGAACACCATCAAGCGTTATTTTACTCAGCATTTTACACCCTCAGAAGGCAAGCTGCTTTTGCTTATGCTGCTGACTCCCGTCACCGCTTTTTATCTGATGCAGTTTGCTTACAGCGGCAGCCTGCCGTGGGACTACCCTGCGGGCATCCTGCTGGCAAACTATCTTTGCATCGGCGCTGTCCACTTTACCCTGTGCGCTCTGACCAACTACATCGTCCTCTGCTGCTTTGTGACCCACCTGCTGTGCTTTTTATGGGGGACTGCCAACTACTACGTTTCCCTCTTCCGTGGCACTCCCATCCTGCCATGGGACTTCACCGCCTTGGGCACCGCTGCTGCCGTGGCGGACAGCTATCAATTTTCCATCAGCCGTCAGATGGGCATTTCCCTGATTTTACTGGCGCTGCTCTTCCTGCTGCTGCGCCGCCGGATGAAAAGCGGGCGTTTTCGTCCCTCCAAAAACCGTCTGCGGGCAAGGGCTGCCTATCTGTGTGCCATCGTTGCCTGCGCCTATCCGGTTTTGCAGCCCAACGCGCTGGAAACCTTCGGTGTCCGCACCGATGTCTGGGACCAGTCCGGCTCCTACTCCAAAGACGGCGCTCTTGCTGTTTTTCTGCGCAACACCCAATTTATGTCGGTCGAACCGCCGCAGGACCCTTCTGCACAGAACGTCCAGCGGATTGCGCAGCAGGTCGCTCCTGTCGAACCGGCTGTTTCCACCGATACCCGTCCGAACATCATCGCCATCATGAACGAATCCTGGGCAGACTTTGAAAGCTTCGGCAACCTTTCCCTGAGCGAAAGTGTCACCGATTTCATCGACTCGCTGGACAACTGCATCCGTGGACATTGCTACACCTCCGTCTTTGGTGCGGGCACCAGCGCCAGCGAATTTGAATTTCTGACCGGCAACTCGATGGCGTTCCTGCCTTCGGGCAGCATCCCTTACCAGCAGTACATTCTGGAGCCTTCCTCCTCCTTGGCTTCGCTGCTCAAAGAAAACGGCTACCGCACCCTTGCCTTCCACCCGGGCGAGCGCACCTCCTGGCAGCGCAATCAGGCTTACCCGCTGCTGGGCTTCGACCGCTTCAAATGCGTGGAGGATATGGACGTTCCCATCACCGAGGAGCATGGCTATGTCAGCGACCAGTCCTCCTTTGAGCAGATTATCTATGAATTTGAGCACAAATCCCCGCAGGAGCGGCTGTTCCTCTTCAATGTGACCATCCAGAACCACGGCAGCTATACGGTGGAAAACTATCCCGCACAGGTACAGCTGACCGACCAACCCGGTCGCTACCCGATGGCAGAGCAGTACCTCACACTGGCAAACAAGACCGACGAATCATTCAAGCTGCTGGTGGACTACTTCAGCCGCCAGCAGCAGCCGACCATCATCCTGATGTTTGGCGACCACCAGCCGTCGGTGGAGCAGGAATTTCTGGACAAGGCATACGGTGTCACCCAGGACCAGATGACGATGGAGCAGTATATGGGACGCTATCAGACTCCCTTCCTGATTTGGGCAAACTACCCGCTGCCGCAGACCGAGCTGCCGGTCAGCAGTCTGAACTTCTTGGGTCAGCACCTGCTGTCCCTTTCCGGCATCCGCAATTCTGTTTACGGCGATTACCTCTCCGGCTTTGAGCAGCAGTTCCCTGTATTTACTTTTGTCGGTTATATGGATGCAGATGGCAAAGCGTACAGCCACCTGGAGAGCAACCGCTACGATTCTCTGATCGAGGACTACCGCGCCTTTGCCTACAACAACCTGTTTGGCGCACAGCAGCGGTGTGGCTCCTTTTTTCAGCCGCCGCAGTAAATCCTGCTGCAAACAAAACCCCTCGGACGACTTTTGTTGTTGTGCAAAGGTCGTCCAAGGGGTTTTCTGTTCTTTTGTTATTTTAAAGTAACGCCGGTGTAGTAGTGGGTCAGGATTTCCTCATAGTCCCAGCCGCGCTGTGCAAAGTAATCGGCGCCCTGCTGGCTCATGCCCACTCCGTGACCATAGCCGTAGGTGGTGAAGATAAATTCTCCATCGTCATATTCCACCTCAAACGCCGCCGAAGGAAGTACAAACTCCATCAGCTCCTCGCGTACCTCGCGACCGCTGAGTCTTCTTCCGCAGACACGGATGGAATCAACATATCTTCCGTTAATGTACTCCTCATCCTCAAACCATTCGTCCGGGTCGCTGTAATCGTATGGGTCCACATCCAGATTATCCTCGATGTACTGGGCAATCTCCTCCTCCGAGAAGCGTTTGACGGCACCATACGCTTTCAGGGTGGTGTCGCCGGGACTTTCCACGCTGCGCAGGTAAGGCAGATAGCCTCCCCAGACATTTTCCGAATCGACCGAGTTGCCCGCATTGGAAGCACAGTAGGTGGCATTGATATATTCACCCTGATAGTACAGCGCTTCACCGATTACCTGCTCGACCGCATCCTCGACCTTGGCGGAAACGCTGCTCTTTGCCGGCAGGGATGGGATGGTCCCCTTCTGATTGTTGTAGCGAATGTAGGTGTATGCCGCTACTGCCTGTGCTTTGAGCGCCTCCTCGCGAAAGCTGGCGCCCATCTCCGCCTCTACCACCCGTCCGACGATATTCTGTGCCGAACCTTTGATCGTTTTGCCGTTGACCTTGATGGCAAGGGTATTTTTGCTCAATGCTTTGGAGTTGCTGCTCGAGCTGCTCTGTTCGGAAGATTTGCGCTTGAGGGTAGTGCCCCCGGATTTTTCGCTGCTATCCATCTTTTTCTTGGTGCTGCTCAAACCCATGTAATCCTCCAACTGGCTGTACAGCTGCTCTCTGACATCCTGGCTTGGCTGCTGTTGTACATTCTGTACTTGTATCATCTTGCTTGTTCCTCCTTATATGATATGGGTTAGGAAGCGCTGTGCAGCGCCGCCTTCAGCTGTGTCTCGTCCGGTTTGCTTCCGCCAAACAGCTGGTACCAGACATCGGGATAGAGTGGATTGGGATTCATCACCGCCGCCGAGGTATCCACCGATGCGCTTTCGCCCTTTCTCACCTTTCGTGCAACCACGACAAAGCGCGCATCCTTAAACTCATACGAACAGGTGGACAAGGTCAGCAGCTGGTCGTCCGAACGGACATCCACCCCGGTGTTGATAATGCTGCGCACCAGCACGCTGTCGATGTAGTCCTGCGTCTGCTGCGCGTCCTGTGCATCGATGAACTCGTGGTAAGGAAAAATCTTCCCATGCTCGGCGTGGGTATTGGTGTAAAAGACCGAAATGATCTTGTACTGACCGTCGTGGTAAACGCTGTTAAAGTCAATCACCGGATGCTCCTGATAAAAGCTCAAGTCGGTGTATCCTTTGAGGATGTTGAACATCTGCCCGTCGGTACGGATGTTGTGTCCATAGACAATGACGTTGGTGCTGGGCTTTTGCAGGTCATCCGACGCATCTACAAACGGAACGGCGTGTTCGCTGTACTCCCCTTCAAAATTCATCCGGTAGTACTTGGTGTTGTCGGTGGTCTGCACCACCGGATAATCCAGCGCGGTGCCATCGATGCTGATCCAGCCCACCGTGTCGGGATTCAGCTCCCACAAAGCGGCAAAGTCCTTGCTGTACCCCGAAGGATAACCGGCAGGTGCAATCAGGGTCGGTGTATCATAGACATCCCGCAAGGTTTGGTAGGCGCTGCGGTTCTGGGCAGACTTAAAGTAGTAGTATCCCAGATAGCTGACCGAACCGGCAAAGACCAGAACAAAGACGGTCAGCAAAGCCTTGACAATCAGCGGTCGTCCCCGCGGTTCGTCCCTTTCGGCAGTTTTCTTTTCCTGCCTGCGGCGCGCTTTTTCCTGTTTGGCAGCCCGCTTTTGTTCCTTCCTGCTCACCGGCTCAGAAGAGGGCTGTGGCTGCCAGCTTTCCTCTTCGTCGTCCTCTTCTTCATACAGGTCGTCATCCCAATCGTCGTCATACGGCAGTTGCTGCATCTGCGGCACGGGTGTTCCGCTGTAGTCCGGCGTTGCCTTTTCCGATGGGTTCATCTGTGCGCCGTCGGTAAAGCTATCGGGATTGTACTTTTTCTGCTGCTTTTTTTCCACCGCGCGCAATCCCTTGGTTCCTACGCCCGAAAAGGTGCTGACCCGCCCGCACTCGCTGACCAAATCCTCCAGAAAGCTGTTGCAGCAGCTGCGGGAGAGCTTTTCCTCCTCACGCAATGCAATCAGCCGCAGCACCGGATGGTCCGGCGTGCCGCCCAGGATAGGCAGAAAATTCTGCTGCCAGCGGCGGGTACGCTCGATGTAATCCTCCACCGCCTCCCGCTTGTCCGCGCGGATGGGAATATCCGAGGTGACCGCTCCCGGATAAAAATGGCAGAGCAGAGCGCCAAACAGTCCGTTTGCCACCTGGCGCAGTACCTCCTGTGCCGAGCCGCTGACCAGCGCAACGCAGGTGTTGGGGAAAAACAGGACAAAGCCTGCCTGTCCGCAGCCCGGGTCGCTCAGCGGCAGGGCATCCTGCGGCATCATCGCTCCTTGCAGCAGCCGGTCGTTGGGCATCCTTCCCTGATTTCCCAGATATTTGCGGATGTCCGCAGCCGCCCGCTCATTTTGGTGCAGCGGTTTGTTGAAGCCCTGCGCAAGGATTTCCCTTGCCCGCAGCTGCGGCGCATGGTCGACCAGCAGCACCAGCTGACAGCTGCGCACCGAGGCGCTGATCTGTTCAATCAAACGGCTGCGGTCGCTGACCCTGACCTCGTCGCTGAAATCAAGACCGAGCAGCTCAAATTCTTCTCTCAGGGTCGGGTTTTGCTGCATCAGCCGGTACAACGAGTAGCCGGTATCAAGCAATAATACCTTGTGGTTCACCAAACCGCCCCTTCCTTGTATCAATCGTCCGAATATTCCCCTTGCAAAACAGGACAAATCCGCCCTTTTACCAGGGGAAATCTGCTTTTTATTATAGAGGAAAGGGGGAGTTTATGCAAGAAAACTTTTGTTAATTTGAAAAATTATCTGAACCTTGTAAAAAAATCCCCCTTCCCTCCTGTTTTGCAGGAAGAAAGGGGGATTTTCTATTGCATTCGCTTTGGATTAGCGTCTTTTTTCTCTAATCTCTTCGCAGATCATCTGAACAAATTCATCCACGCTCATTGCGCCGCCGTCGGTGCCTTTGCGGGTACGAACCGATACGCTGTCGGTTTCTGCTTCCTTCTCGCCGACAACCAGCATATACGGAATCTTCTTGAGCTGCGCTTCACGAATCTTGTAGCCCATCTTCTCCGAGCGCCAATCTGCTTCGACACGGATGCCGGCTGCCTGGAGCTTTTCAAGAACCTTCTGTGCATAGTCGTGATGCTTTTCACTGATTGGAATAATCATTGCCTGTGTTGGCATCAGCCAGGTCGGCAGTGCACCGGCATATTTTTCCAGCAGCAGCGCCAGTGTACGCTCATAGCAGCCGATGGAGGTGCGGTGGATGATGTATGGGAAGTGGTCTTTTCCGTCCTCACCCACATAGGTCATGCCGAATTTCTGTGCCAGCAGCATATCGATCTGGATGGTAATCAGGGTGTCCTCTTTGCCGAATACATTCTTAATCTGAATATCCAGCTTTGGTCCGTAGAAGGCAGCCTCGTCGATACCAACCTTGTAATCCAGACCCAGGTGGTCCAGAATCTTCTTCATTGCTCCCTGTGCTTCTTCCCACTGTTCCGCAGTACCTTCATACTTGTCGGTGCGGTTCGGGTCCCACTGGCTGAAGCGGTAGCTGACATCCTCTGCCAGACCCACCGTTTCCAGACAGTATTTTGCCAGCTCCAGACAGCCGCGGAACTCGTCCTCCAGCTGGTCCGGGCGCAGGATCAGGTGACCTTCCGAGATGGTGAACTGACGCACACGAATCAGACCGTGCATCTCACCGGAGTCCTCGTTGCGGAAGAGGGTCGAGGTTTCGCCCAAGCGCATCGGCAGGTCGCGGTAAGAGCGGGCGCGGTTGAGGTAGACCTGATACTGGAACGGACAGGTCATCGGGCGCAGCGCAAAGCACTCTTTGGTTTCGTCGTGTGGGTCGCCCAGCACAAACATGCCATCCAGGTAGTGATCCCAGTGACCGCTGATCTTGTACAGCTCTCTCTTTGCCATGTACGGGGTTTTGGTCAGCTGGTAGCCACGCTGTGCCTCGGTATCCTCGATCCAGCGCTGAAGCTGCTGGATGACCTTGGCGCCGTTTGGCAGGATAATCGGCAGACCCTGACCGACCACATCGACAGTGGTGAAATATTCCAGCTCACGACCGATCTTGTTGTGGTCGCGGCGGCGGGCTTCCTCCTGCTGCTGCAGGAAGGCATCCAACTCGCTTGCTTTCGGGAATGCCACGCCGTACATACGGCACATACTGTCGCGGGCAGCATCGCCGCGCCAGTATGCGCTGGTTGCCTGTGTCAGCTTGACTGCTTTGATCACGCCGGTGCTCATCAGGTGCGGTCCGGCACACAGGTCGGTAAAGTCGCCCTGTGTATAAACGCTCAGCTCCCAGCCCTTTTCGGCATATTCTTCCAGCAGCTCCAGTTTATAGTCCTGTCCCGCAAAGAGGCTTCTGCCCTCTTCCACGGTGATGATGCGTTTTTCAACCGGGATATTTTCCTTGACAATCTTTTTCATCTCTGCTTCGATTGCACCAAACTGGTCAGGGGTGAACGGTTTTACCCCGCCGATGTCATAGTACCAGCCGCTTTCCAGAGCAGGACCGATACCGAACTTGGCTCCCGGGAACAGATGCTGGATAGCCTGTGCCATCACATGGGCAGCGGTGTGCCAGAATGCCTTTTTTCCGTCCTCGTCATCGAAGGTGCAGATTTCCAGCTGGCAGTCCTCGGTGATTGGGGTGCGCAGGTCAACCGCTTCGCCGTTGATTCTGCCGCAGCAGGCTGCTTTTGCAAGACCTGCGCCCAGCGATTTGGCTACGTCGATGACCGAAACGCCCGACTCAAATTCCTTTACGCTTCCGTCTTTGAGTGTAATGTGAATCATAGAAATATTCCTCCTCTATTTTCTTTCTTCCAGTTTTCGATTTTGTTGCGGGAGATTGTATCTGTTCCCTCTTTTTCTTCGCCGTTCTTCCAAAAAACGGACCACATCAAAAAATTCCGGGTAACGGTAAAACTCCCTGTGTCCTGCCATCTGCTTGAGCTGGCTGACGCTCACCCATTTGATCTGGCTGACCTCTTCGGTCTGCAAAACAGCATCTGCCGTGTCAAAATCCTGTTCGACCACAAAGTTTTCCGACAGCAGCTTGCCGCGCACCTTGCGGTTGAGCTTGTGCACTTGGGAGGGCAGGATGTGGATTCCAATTTCTTCGAGCGGCTCACGGATGCACGCCTGCTGCGAGCTTTCTCCTGCCAGCACACAGCCGCTGTGGGTTGCCCAGGTGCCGGGGAGGTCCTTTTTCAGGTCCGAGCGCTTCTGAATCAGAATCTCGTCTTTGCTGTTGACAATCCACACGTCCACCACCATCACATACTGTCCGTCGGACAGCGGCTCTCCTCTTACAAAGGTTTTGCCGGTGCGGTTTCCGTAGATGTCATAGATGTCGCAGACCTCGTCCGCCTGCTTTTCCCGGATGACGCCGGTATCATGGGTTTGCGTGTCCTCCATCGGCGCTCCCTCCCTCCTTGCGCGGATTTGCCAAAAAGCATTAAAAAAAACAAAAAAGCTTCATCCCATATCCTGGGATGAAGCAGATTTCATTCGCTCCACGGTTCCACCCGTATTATGCCCTTGCTTTCCAAAGAAAGCGGACATCTCTTTTTCGACCTGTAACGCTGTCGATGCGTCGCATTTGGAGCAGGCTGCCCTTTTCATGCGCTCTCCGGGGTGGTACCGAACGGCGATCCGACGCGGGTGCTTTCAGCTGCATCCTGATGATGCCGCACCTTTCTCTGTTGCGCAAAATCCTGCCTGACGGCTTCCCCTTCTACGATTTGCGGGATGTTCTTTTTTATTTTGCTTTCATGTTACCACCCAAACCCGTAAATGTCAACATAAATTTCTTGACAAGTCTTACTCTAACAGATAAAATAAATATATACCATTCATCTTTTGGAGAAAAGATGACGGTACCCCATGCGACAAAGCGGATTGCGTTCCGCTTTTTTGGCTGCCTGATTTTTTCGATTGCAGCAGAATCCACCCTCTTGCAGAGTTTTTTCTCAAATTGAGATCGAATACACATTTTGAAAAGACCCCTTTTGATGCACGGCGCCTGCGCTGCCTATTTTTGCAGCATACGGCGTGCTGTCTGGAATTTGTTTTCTTTTTATGCCCATTTGTGATTGCAGATAGAAAAAGTCAATATCGAAACACAGGTCAATTCGCTTCTTTCTCCCCCTTGCCGCAGTTTTTACCGGTGCTGTCCGGTCGTTTGGGTCAGGGTGTTTTGAGGAATCACTCTGAGCGTGTCCTTTTTTATTTTACAAAGAAAAGGATGGGTTCGGATGTTTTGTTGTGTCTTAAAAAATGGGCACCGATTTTCAAAATCACCCCCGGGCGGTGTGTCCGGCTCCGAGCAGATTTTGCTCACAAACGATAGAAGGAGGAATAACAGTTCCATGGACCCGATTTTTACTTATCTTGTCTGCATCCTGATTGCACTGGCAGCAGGCGCAGTGGTCGCATTCCCGCTGGGAATCCAGTACCGCAAAAAGGTGGCGGAAGCCGAGTTTGGCACCGCTGAGGAGGAAGCAAAACGCATCATCAGCGACGCCATCAAGGACGCTGAGGTCAAGAAAAAAGAGGCGCTGGTGGAGGCAAAGGACGAAATCCACAAGCAGCGCACCGAGGCAGAAAAAGAGGTCAAAGAGCGCCGCAACGAGGTGCAGCGTTTAGAGCGCCGCATCCAGCAGAAGGAAGAATCCATCGACCGCAAGATGGACAATCTGGAGAAAAAAGAGGAAACCCTGCAAAATAAAATCAAAGAGGCAGAGGGTCGCCTGAAGGAAGCCAACGAAATCAAAGCCAGCCAGTTTGAAGCGCTGGAAAAAATCTCCGGCTACACCGCAGAGCAGGCAAAGGAATACCTGCTTTCCAATCTGGAGAATGAGCTGGTACACGAAAAGGCGGTTAAAATCAACCTCTATGAACAGAAGTTCAAGGATGAATCCGACCAGAAAGCAAGGGAGATCATCGCAACTGCTATCCAGAAATGTGCGTCCGATTATGTGGGTGAAGTGACCGTATCGGTCGTTCCGCTGCCAAACGATGAGATGAAGGGACGCATTATCGGTCGTGAAGGACGAAACATCCGCACACTGGAAACGCTGACCGGCGTTGACCTGATTATCGACGACACACCGGAGGCAATCACCCTGTCCAGCCACGATGCTGTTAAACGTGAAATTGCCCGCACCGCTCTGGAGCGCCTGATTCAGGACGGAAGAATCCATCCGGCACGCATCGAGGAAACGGTAGAAAAAGCACAGCGTGAAATCGAAAACAAAATCAAGCAGGACGGTGAGCGTGCGGTTCTGGAGACCAACGTTCACGGTATGCACCCGGATATGATCAAGCTGCTGGGGCGCATGAGATACCGTTCCAGCTACGGTCAGAACGTATTGCAGCACTCCATCGAGGTGGCTCATCTGGCAGGCGTAATGGCTGCCGAGCTGGGCGCAGATGTTGCTACTGCCAAACGCGCCGGTCTGATTCATGACATCGGTAAAGCCCTGACCCACGAAATCGAGGGCAGCCATGTCAAGATTGGCGTCGACCTTGCCAGAAAGTACAAGGAAAGCCCAGCTGTCATCCATGCTATTGAAGCACATCACGGCGATGTAGAGCCCAAAACACTGGTTGCCTGCATCGTACAGGCTGCTGATGCCATCAGCGCAGCAAGACCCGGCGCAAGACGTGAGAACCTGGAGAACTACATCAAACGTCTGGAAAAGCTGGAGGAGATTGCAAACTCCTTTGACGGCGTTGAAAAGTGCTTTGCTGTTCAGGCAGGTCGTGAAATCCGCATCATGGTTCGTCCTGAGGTCATCAGCGACGACCAGATGACCATTATCGCCCGCGACATCGTCAACAAGATTGAATCGGAGATGGAATATCCCGGTCAGATCAAGGTCAACATCATCCGCGAAAGCCGCGCTGTTGATTACGCAAAATAAAAATTCTTCTATTGACCGCTGCCCAAAGGACAGCGGTCAATTTTTTTGATACCGGTCTTGTAAATCAGACATAAAAATTGGCACAGCAGGTTTAATCTGCTGTGCCAATTTTTAAAAAGACAGCGAAAGGAGCCGTCAAATATTTTCCAATTCCTTTTGCTTTTGCAGGGCAATCTCCTGATTTTGCAAAGCTGCCTGCGCATACCAGTACTTTGCCTGCTGCATATCGCGCTGTGTGCCGATTCCGTCCTCATAAAAGGATGCCAGATTGCATTGGGCATCGCGGTCCCCATGCTGTGCGGAACGCTGTGTCCAGTAAAATGCCCGTTCAAAGTCCTGGCAAACCCCCAGCCCTTTCAGATAAAAATATCCAACCTGACATTCTGCCAGCGGATACCCCTGCTTTGCCAGCGCAAGGTGTCCGTCAAAGCATTTATCATACTGCTTGGTGTTCCAGTACACCTCGATCAAACGGTTACATTCTTCCAGTTCGGGAGATGGTTTATAATACCCTGTTGTCATCGCTTCCACTTTCTTTCCGTTGCAAAATTTTCGGAATCTGCACCAAAGGAAATTAGTCCTCTTTGAGTTGGTACTGCTCAATCAGCTGCTGCATATGCTCTGCACCGTTGACCAGGATGACCTGATCGTCCACCACCAGGCAAGGGATGCCTGCACGATGCTGCTCACGCACCTCCTGCATTTCCGGCGCGGTGTCGCGGACCTTCAAAAAGCTCTTGAGTTTACCAACACCTTCGCAGATGTCGACGTACATATACTTAATGTTATTCTCTGAAAGAACCTCTTTCACCGGTGGGCAGCCGCCTCATGTGCCGGTGCCGAACAAAATAATCTTTCTCATAGCACTCTCTCCTTGCTTATCGGTTGATATTGGATAGAAAAAATGTATCGTTTTCTTTTATTATATAGACTTTATCAATCGTTGTAAAGAGGATTTTAAACTGTTTTCCGGCTTCTCCCGCACAAAAACGACCGGCTTTGCTCGACACCGCTGCCGATTCAGAGTATAATGAAAGGGTAACTTTCCTGCTTTTGGCGGGAACAGAGTAAATCTATCGGAAGGGAAGGCTTTTTCCATGAACGAACGACTCAACTCCTTTTACCGGGAGCTAAAAGATAAAAAGGTGTCCTTCATCGGTTTGGGACGCAGCCACCGCGAACTGCTGGGAATGTTCGCTGCCAAAGGCGCACAGGTATCGCTGCGCGACAAACGCACCCGCGAGCAGATTGGAGAGGAGGCAGACCGGCTGGAGGCAATGGGCATCCGGCTGCTGCTGGGAGAAAATTATCTGGAGGGACTGTGCAGCGAGGACCTGCTGCTGCGCACACCCGGAATGTACTACTTCCATCCTGCTTTACAGCAGGCGCGGCAGGCAGGCGTGGCGGTCACCAGCGAGATGGAGCTGTTTTTCGACCTGTGTCCCTGCAAAATCTATGCGGTCACCGGCTCGGACGGCAAGACTACGACTTCGTCCATCATCGCGGAACTGCTGAAGGCCGCCGGAAAAACTGTGCATCTGGGCGGTAACATAGGCAAGCCCCTGCTCTGCGAGATACCTAGTTTCGGCCCGGACGACATAGCTGTGCTTGAGCTCTCGAGTTTCCAGCTCCACAGCATAGACATACGCCCGAACGTGGCCGTTGTCACGAACGTTTCTCCCAACCACCTGGATAAACACCCGGATTTTGACGACTACGTGAACGCGAAGCGACAGATATTTGCCAATCAGACCGCGGAAGACGTCCTGGTCGTGAACAGCGACAACGCCTTCACCGCTCGCTTTGGCGAGGAGGCGCACTCGCGCGTGCTTAGGTTCAGCCGCAAGGAAACGCTCAAAAACGGCGTGTTCTGCCGAAACGGCATGATCTACCGCAGCCGCGGCTACGAGGTCGAGAGCATCATCCCCGCTTCGGAGATACTGCTGCCCGGCGTGCACAACGTTGAAAACTACATGGCCGCCTTTGCCGCGGTGGATGAGATAGTTTCGCCGGAGCTCTGCCGCGCGGTCGCGCGCAGCTACGGCGGCGTGACGCACAGGCTTGAGCTAATCAGGAAGCTCGGCGGTGTGTCCTACATCAACGACTCCATTGCCACCAGCCCGACCAGGACCATTGCCGGCCTGCGCGCGATGCGGGCTAAGCCCATCCTCATCGCCGGCGGCCACGACAAGCACGTCAGCTTTGACGGCCTTGCGGACGAGATCTGCGAGCGGGTCCGCGCGCTGTTCCTTACGGGCGATACGGCGGAGCAGATAGCCATTGCAGTGCGCCGCAGCGTGTTCTACGACCCGATGCGCCTGCCGATAAAGATCGTACCGGACCTGACTACGGCAGTGCTGTCCGCGCGCGAAATGGCAGTGCCTGGCGACATCGTGCTGTTGTCTCCGGCCTGCTCGTCATTTGACAGGTTCCGCAACTTTGCCGAGCGCGGCGACAAATTCAGAGAAATAGTAATGGGGTTCAAAGACGATGAAGCTGAGTGATATACCGACGGAAATTGAGCGCCTCGCGGAGGACTGCGAGGCGGAACTTGCATCGCGTTTTGCGGAGATAGACCGAGTCGCGCGTATAAATACGCGGCGGATAATGGAGGCATTCCAGGAATTCCGAGTCTCCGAGTCCTGCTTTGCGGGTACAACGGGCTACGGCTACGACGATCTGGGCCGCGAGACGCTGGATAAGATCTGGGCGCGCGTGTTCGGTTCGGAGTCGGCGCTGGTGCGCACGGGCTTCGTGAACGGTACCCATGCCATCGCCTCTGCGCTCTTTGCCTCGGTCGGACCAGGAGATACGCTGATGCCTCTCATGGGCTCGCCTTACGACACGCTCAGGACGGCGATAGGCATTTCCGGCGACGCTTACGGTTCCCTGGGCTTCTACGGCGTAAAATACGCAGAGGTTGCCACGAAGAACGGCGGCCCGGATATGGAGAGTATCGAGCGCCGTGTGGGGGAGATAAGGCCCCGTGCAGTTCTCATACAGCGCTCGCGCGGCTATGACAGCCGCAGGGCGCTCTCGGCGGAGGAGGTGGGAGATATCTGCCGCCTCGTCAAGCGCGTGTCGCCTAGCACCATATGTGTCGTGGACAACTGCTATGGCGAGTTTACAGAGACGGAGGAACCCACTATGTTGGGCGCAGACCTCGCGGCGGGTTCGCTCATCAAAAACCCCGGCGGCGGGCTAGCGCCCACCGGC
>ERZ779866.3204-NODE-3204-length-13582-cov-3.986915_pt1 | contig 13582 bp, 13 predicted proteins | sample MGYA00511248_ERZ779866 | MGnify/ENA primary metagenome ERZ779866 (study PRJEB29588, sample SAMEA2155758) | human gut metagenome | biome: human gut; feature: human-associated habitat; material: faeces | place: Denmark | collected 2008/2010 ... | reverse complement strand
AAGAAATCAGTAATATCAAGAGCTACAGAGAATATATAAATTAACATAAAACATATAAAATATATATTTATTATAATTTTTGCAGATCTTCTTTTCCTCAACTGAATTTTTTACAGTATTTAAAGCGTAATTATGAAAACACTAATACCCCCTAAACACAAAAATCAAACCGATCCTGAATGCGGTACTAAGATCTTCTTTCTTTAAGCCTTGTGTTCAATAAATTTCACACCTACTATTCCACTAAAGGTTGATATTGAGGATTTAACCCAACATATTGAGGCTTTCTTTCAATGTAACTTAGAAGCATATTTATTTTCTTAGTATTGTTAGGCTCATCCACTACATTCTCGCACAAGGCTTGTGGTAAAGTAATCCAACCTACAATGGCTCTAAACGGTACATCGGTAGCATTTACTTCTTTGCCGGTGTCTACTTCCCTATGAGATGTAGAATCTATAATCTCCTGAAGATCATAAGCATACTGACCGTCACCTAACTGTCTGGTATCAATAATATAGATACCGCCTCTCGTATAATAAGCAACACAGCCATCCAAATCTTTTGCCATAGAAACGCCTGATTTGCCGGTAGCTCCCGCTCCTGAAGTAAAATCAAGGCCCTGAGATTCTTGTCTGTATTTTTGCACTTCTAAAGGCTGCTGCGATTTCATGCCTAATGGAATCAGCTCCTCGGGACGGCGCTGATCGGAGCGAAAAGCAAAACCGTTATAATGGTAAAGCCTAGCTTGAGATCCGTCTGAAGCTAAACCCTGTGAGATGTACCGACTTCGCCCAGGCTGGCTAAATGCCATGTCCTTAATAAAATCAACTAAATCGCTAGGACTTGCAATGCGTCGATCCGCACCTACTCCCGGTTGATAACTCGGAACTCTTTGGACACTTTCGACTGTCGAATCTTGAGACCCTATAGTACCTTGACGACCTGAAGACTGCACCACATTGCCGTGATCATCTCCCAATTCCGCTCGCAGCGCATTAATATATGAAGATGTCTCGGGATTTCTTCTTAAATTTGCCAAAATCTCATCCAAAGGGATACCTGAACTTAAAAGCATCCTGCATTCATTTATAACGCTTTGCAGATTAGTTGAGTGATTGTCTGAAAAAATGCCTGATGCCTCCCTTGTCGGAGCTTCGCTTACGGAGTTTGAATCCTGCTGCGAAACACCAAGTTCCGTTCTCTCTTCATCAACACGGGGGTTTATCGTATCTTCAAGGCTAAAAGGTGTTTCATCAGACTGTAAAGACGGATCATTTGCTACCGTATTCTCTTGTCTTTGCTCATTATTAAGGCGGGATGTGGGGGTCTCTTCCGGAGTGGCAGCACGTACTGCTCTAATAATTGCTAAAATTCCCTCTGAAATACCGAGTGTGAATATTCCGAGAATTATCCTGCCGATAATATGCCCTACCGATTGTCCGACACGAGCATTACGCAAAGTCTCCGGAACATTTTCTTGCTCGCCGCGTTCTTGAACCTCATGGGATTCACTTTGAGGACGAATTCCCCCGCTTCCTTGAATCTCAGACATAGAAACTCCTGACGAAAAATTAAATTCTCAAACTATAAAAAGGAACATTATGTTCTTCTGTAGTTAAAGGGTTTTCTAAAAGTTGGCGTTTCCAATGACGCAGAACTTTTATAAAAAACTCAACTTGTGTTTCAAAATCAGAGTAAGACAAACCGTTATAAAGCATTTTATGCAGAAAAATCGAATCTAAATCCGGATCGATACTTAGCGTAGCTCCTGCCGTTGCAATGCCGAACAGGTTGGCAGTAAGCAACGTCCGATATAGATTCGTATTATCCTGTGACGGTAAAATTCCCAATTCAGCAATAAGACAAATACCCTCGGAAGTTATCTCAAAATCCACAGCATCATCATCAAAATAAATACGACAAACTCCTTCATCGCTGATATACAATTCAAGACCAAGCACCACTCCCAAGCGTAACAGCAATTCTTTTGCGTTCATTTATGGATCTTCTCTTTTTGCCACAAAAATCATTATTAAAAAACAGGGTCAAATAATGTTTAATACATTTACGCATATATGTATGTTGCATCCATATATATCAAAATCAAATGTTAATTTTGATTAAACGAATCACAAAAAGAGCAAAACGCAATATTTTTACCGATGAACGTATTTACCTCTTTTATTAAAAGAAACTTTAAGCATAAAGCCCGTTAATATTTTAAATGCGCAATTGTTTTCCTTTTTAAGAGAGAGCTTCCCTGTACGGCACACTTGTTAAATTTCAGCAAAAGCATTTGCCCTATATATAAACACGCACAATTAATGTGAAATTAAGCGTCAAATTAGTGAATATATACTATATATCGTATCAATTTTGTGAATTTTTATAAATTTATTGAATATAAAAGCCAAAGGTTTAATGTGTAGGTGAAGTTAAACAAAATCTCATCACGGAGATATTATTATGAAAAAGCACTTTATTGGTGCATTAGTTGCACTATCCTTAAGCTGTCCGGTTTTAGCTGAAGACGGAACATTAGATCAGGCTGCTAACGGATACATTCTTCTTTGCGCCGTTTTGGTATTGCTTATGTCAATACCTGCTATCGGTCTTTTTTACGGAGGACTGGTTCGCGCCAAAAATGCCTTATCAGTTCTTGAACAGTGTCTTGCCGTCTGCTCTATCGCTATTTTATTCTGGCTTGTAGCCGGCTACTCGATTGCCTTTTCATCAGGCGATCATTTGTTCGCTTCCTTTAGCGGAAATCTGGATAAAGCCTTTTTACTGTCAGTAAATTCAGATTCATTATCAGGAGCTTTAAGTGAATATACTTTCTTTATTTTCCAGGCAGCCTTTTGTGCCATCGCTTCATGCCTTATCGTAGGCGCCTTGGTTGAGCGTGTGCGTTTTAGCGCTTTATTAATCGGTATCTTGCTCTGGATGCTCTTATCCTATGCTCCTCTTGCCCATATGGTATGGGGTGGCGGATTTATTGATTCGACATTTGCAGCCTATGACTTTGCCGGCGGTGATGTTGTTCATATCAATGCCGCAGTTGCCGGTATCGTCGGTGCTTACATGCTCGGCAAGCGCAGTGATTTAGGCAAAATTAACCTTGCACCGCACAACCTGACCTTAACCTATATTGGCGGCGGCATGCTGTGGCTCGGATGGTTCGGCTTTAACGCAGGATCTGAACTTACCGCTGACGCCATCAGCGCATTAGCGTTCATCAACACCGCCATCGCTCCTGCTGCCGCGGCTCTCTCCTGGATGTGCGTAGAGTGGATTATGTATAAAAAGCCGTCAACTTTAGGTACCGTTTCAGGTGTTCTGGCAGGACTTGTCGCCATCACTCCGGCCTGCGCATTTGTCGGACCGTTAGGCGCTCTCGTTATCGGAATTGCTGCCGGTGTCTGCTGTGTATGGGGTGTTCACGGCTTCAAGCGTTTAACCGGTATTGACGACTCCTTGGACGTATTCGGCATTCACGGTATCGGAGCCATCATCGGAGCATTGCTAACCGGCGTATTCTGCGCCCCGTCATTAGGCGGAGCCGGATTCAAAGGCGAATGGACATCTATCGGCGGACAGGTATACGGTCAGTTTATGTCAATTGTCATAACCGTTATTTGGTCAGGAATTGCTTCCTTTATCGCCTTTAAAGTCGCAGGACTTCTGACCGGCGGAATCAGAGTCAGCGATGAAACCGAACGTGAAGGTCTTGATATTGCCGTTCACGGCGAACGCGGCTACAACCTGTAATCGGAGGACATGAAAAATGAAAATGATCGAAGCAATTATCAAGCCTTTTAAACTTGATTCGGTTCGTGAAGCTCTTACGACTATCGGCATCAACGGTCTTACGGTAAGTGACGTCCGCGGTTACGGCAGACAGAAAGGTCATACTGAGCTTTATCGCGGGGCTGAATATGTCTTATCCTTCATTCCTAAAATTAAAGTTGAATTAGCGGTTAAAGACGAAGAAGTCGAAAAATGCATTGAGACAATCAAAAAATCGGCTTTTACCGGAAAAATCGGTGACGGAAAAATCTTTGTTCATACTTTAGACAAAGTTGTCCGTATCAGAACCGGTGATGAAAACGAAGAAGCACTGTAAAATTTGCACTATATTGCCTAATGCCCTCGCAATTGAGGGCATTTTTATAGAATATTTAACAGGATTCATTCAAATAACAAAGTTCTTGCTAATTGCCCAAACAACAATTGTGATTAAATTTAGCGACAATACCGCCTTTCTTTGTCCAACTTCGCTTAAAAAATGTACAATTATTAGTTGGAATTTCTTTTTTTAATGAGAATTAAACGATGGCTACCAAAAAAACTTTAGCTCTTATCATTATGGACGGTGTCGGTGACAATCCGGTTACCGAATTCAACGCTTTCGCTCATGCCAAACATCCCGTTTTGGATTCACTTTGCGCCAACTACGCTCATACCGATATTCAGGCATCTGGTAAATACGTAGGATTGCCTGACGGTCAGATGGGCAACTCTGAAGTCGGTCACACCAACATAGGCGCAGGACGTATCGTTTATCAGGAACTCACTCGCATTACCAAAGCTATTGAAGACGGTGATTTCTTTAAAAACGCAGTTTTATGCGAAGCTGTAGATAAAGCCGTTAAAGCTGACAAAGCCGTTCATATCATGGGTCTTTTATCCCCGGGCGGCGTTCACAGCCATCAGGATCATATCCTTGCTATGATTAAGCTTGCCGCGCAGCGCGGTGCCAAAAAGATTTACCTGCACGGCTTCGGTGACGGACGTGACGTTCCGCCGCGCAGCATCCTTGAGTACATCAAGCCTTTTGAAGAACTCTTTAAAGAGTTAGGCGTAGGACGCTTTGCCACCATCGTCGGCCGTTACTTTGCCATGGATCGTGACAACCGCTGGGATCGCGTCGAGCAGGCTTATGATGTCTTAACCTTAGGCAAGAGTGAATTCCCTTCATTCCCGTCAGCAAAGGACGCAATTGAAGCAGCCTATGCCCGCGGCGAAAATGACGAATTCATCAAAGCTTCCGTTATCGGTGACAAAGTTCCGATGGAAGACGGCGATACCATGATTTTCATGAACTTCCGTGCCGATCGTGCCCGTCAAATCACCCGCGCTTTCGTCAACGCCGACTTTGACGGTTTTGCCCGCAAGGCAACTCCTAAACTTGCTGATTTCGTAATGCTGACCCAGTATGCAGCTGACATCAACACTGCCTGCGCTTATCCTCCTGAAGATTTAAAGAACACCTTAGGCGAGTGGCTGTCATCTCATGGCAAGACTCAGCTGCGTATTTCCGAAACTGAGAAATACGCTCACGTCACCTTCTTCTTTAACGGTGGCGTCGAAACCGTATTCCCGGGAGAAGATCGCACCTTAATCCCTAGCCCGAAAGTAGCAACCTACGACTTACAGCCTGAGATGAGTTCAGTTGAACTTACCGACAAGCTCTGCGCTGCTATTGAGTCAGGCAAATACGATGTTGTAATCTGCAACTATCCTAACGGCGACATGGTAGGTCATACCGGTGTTTATGACGCTGCAGTTAAAGCTGTTGAAGCAGTTGACAGCAGCATCGGTCGTGTTCTTGAATCATTGAAGAAAGTAGGCGGCGAATGCCTTATTACCGCCGACCACGGCAACTGCGAACGCATGAAGGATTTAACCACCGGTCAACCTTATACCGCTCACACTAACTTGCCGGTTCCTTTCATTTACTACGGACGTAAAGCTCATATGCGTGAAGGCGGACGTCTTTGCGATATCGCTCCGACCATGCTTTACTTAATGGGTATGCCTATTCCTGAAGAGATGACCGGAACTTCTATCGTTACTTTGGATGAATAATTAACGATACAATTATTATCTTATAAAGCCGCATCAATGAATGCGGCTTTTTTTATACTTCAATTTGTGAGTTTACTTTAACAAACCTAATTTTTCTAAACCCTTCTTTGCCAAATCAATTCTTAACGCATACGGTGTGTTTTCACTCATATCCATATTAAGCGCAAATATGTATGTTTTATCTTCTCTGCGAATAAAACCGACAAACCATCCGATTTGATTTGTGCCTGAACTAAGACCGGTTTTACCGTACAAAACATATTTACCGTTATCTTCAAGCTTTAAAATATTTTCCACTTCTTTTTGAGCTTTCTTAGAACACGGTAATTGTCCGTTAAGAAGTTTTTCTAAAAAAGATAGTTGCTCAAGCGCCGAAATTTTAAGCGTTCCGTCAAGCCAAAAAGAGGTTATGTCTTTCCCGATATTTGCGTTGCCGTAATCAAACAAGGCTAATGCTTTTTGCATCCGTTCTTTGCCGATTTTAGACGCCATTACCTTAAATGCTTCAACATTTGATGTTTTAACTGCTTCTTTAAGACCCATATCTTTTTGCCATGACTTTAAAAAGTATTGACTGTGTCCGTCATAACTAAAAAAGACTTCATCAACGTTTTTGACAATACCAAGATCTAAAGCGATAAGACTATGTGCAATCTTAAATGTCGAGGCAGGAGAAAAACGCATAACGGCTCGTTTTTCATCAGAGCCTAATACGCAATTTACATTAATCTCCTTTAATACCATCACTCCGGTATGATCATTAAAGACCTCTGCTAAACTTTTACTATATTTAACTTCTGCAGCAAAAACCTGAAAACTTACAAGCAACACAAAAAGGGCAGTAAAAAATTTTAGAAAGCGCATCTTGTCACCTAAAACAAAAAGCGCCTGAAAATATTAATTCTCAAGCGCATTTTTCTTTAAAATTTTACTTAAATTCCGGAAATTGTCATATCAGGAATCAAAAGAGATCCGGATTTAATCTTAAAGCGGTCATCGTAATCATTGCCGACAAGAGCAATGTTTTTAAACATATCTTTTAAATTGCCGGCAACGGTGATTTCTTCTACGGCATGCTTACGCTCACCGTTTTCAAAATAAAATCCCGCAGCACCTCTTGAATAATTGCCGGTCAATAAATCAACGCCCTGTCCCATTAAATCGGTAATGACAATACCCGATCCTGCTTCTTTCATCATTTCGTCTAAACTTACAGGATCTTTTTCTGACACTACGCAAAGATTATAGACACTGCCTGAATGTCCATTGGTCTTTAAGTTAAGCTTACGGGCAGTATAAGAGCTTAATAAAAACTCTTTAAGCACTCCTTTATCCACGATATCGCTAACTCTTGCCTGCACTCCTTCACCGTCAAAATTGCCTGAGGCAAGACCTCCGACAATAAAAGGATCTTCATGCAAAGATATAAACTCAGGTAAAACTTCCTTATTTAAGCTGTCATGCAAAAAAGTGGTTTTACGGTACACGGATCCGCCTGAAATCGCGCTTAAAAGATGTCCCCATAAAGACATCATTGCGCCCTTTGAAAAAATTACATTATAAGTACCCGTAGTAATTTTCTTGGCGTTTAACTTTTCCAAAGTACGATCTACGGCTTCTTTTGCAACAGCTTCAGGATCTTTTAACTGAGCAAAATCAAGGCTCGTTGAATATCCAGAACCGCGCTGCATCTTAATACCGTCATCGCCTAAAAGGGTAAGTCCGAGATAATTGAATGTACGGGCTCTGGTTCCGACAAAGCCGTTAGAATTGGCAATCGCTTTAATCACTAAAGAAGTTTCGCAGCCTGCTCCGTCACTGTCTTTAATACCTTTAATCTTGTCTTTTAAAACGATTTTTTCAGTTTCAAGCGCCAAAGCTAAAACTTTATCAACGTCTTCCGTCAAAGGATAAACAAGCTTTAAATCTTTTTCTTTCGTACATAAATCTTCTTTATCTGCAATGCCGGCACAAGGATCGGCATCAGTAAAAGAAGCAAGATTTACAGCAGCCTCAACGCAGGACTTGATTGCATCAATACTAAAGTCCGTAGTAGAGGCGTTACCGCGCTTTTTATCTTTAAAAACGGTTATATCAAGTCCGCGATTTTTATTAAACTCGATGTTTTCAACATCAGCTTTACGGGTTGAAACCGATAATCCTTTCTGTAAACCGATAGTGGCTTCAGCCTCATCAACACCTAATGATTTAGCGTATTCAACTGCTCTTTGCGCTATATCCTTAATTTTGCTCTCTTCTTTTGCAATAGCTGCGTAAAAATCTTCTGTCATTTTTTATCCGTTTTCTAATTGATTGCATTTATGCGTCATTTTATCCGAAGCCATAGTAAAAAAGCAAAAATTTACAAGAGGTCAAAGAGTCTTCACTGAGTTTTAATTTTGGGTTAGGCTAAATTTCGGCTAAAATTGAGCAACGCTTAAAAAATGAGGATCATCATGGCAGAACAACAGCATTTTGAAGGTTTTGACAGCGAGCCTGAAGAGTTAAGCCGCAGTGCACACAAACGCGAAGCCCAAGCGATACGTAAACTTGCAGATAAAATTGCCGATTTGGGAACTTTATCTTTTAAACACTTAAACTTTCCTGACGAAAGCGTTAAAGAAGCTTTTGTCATAGCCCGCGGCATGCGCAAAAACTCAGATGAAAAACGCCGCCAGCTGCAGTTTGCCGCCAAGCTTCTTCGTGCTTATGACGCAGACGATTTGAAAAAGCAAATTGAATCAATCGGGGCGACGCCTAAGGCCGATCCGAATGCCATGCGTCTTGAAAATCTGCGTGAAAACTTAATTCACGGCGGCGTTAAAGCCTTAAATGCCTTTACCGCGGTAATTAACGACACTGACAGAAATAAATTAAGAACGCTTATTAAAAAAGCAAAAGATGAACTTGCCAAGGAAACCGGCGAACGCCCTGCCGCACGTGCTTTATTTAAATATATAAAAAGCGAATTACAGCGCTCAGGCGCCGCAATTCCTGATGAACTTGCCAAACCCTACGTTAATGAAGGTGACAAGTAATTAAGCTTGTGTCCCGCCTACGGTTAAAGCGTCAACTTTAAGCGTAGGCTGTCCGATACCGACTGCAACCGACTGTCCGCTCTTGCCACAGGTGCCGATTCCGGCGTCAAATTCCAAATCGTTTCCGACCATTGACACCAGATTCATGACTTCAGGACCGTTGCCGATTAAAGTGGCACCTTTAATCGGTACGTCGATTTTGCCGTTTTTAATAAGATATGCTTCAGAGGTACTGAACACGAACTTCCCTGAGGTGATGTCAACCTGACCGCCGCTGAAGTTAACCGCATAAATACCGTCTTTAACCGAGGAAATTATTTCATCTTTTGTGTAGTTTCCGGGCAGCATATAAGTATTAGTCATACGCGGCAGCGGCAAGCAGCTGTATGATTCACGCCGTCCGTTGCCGGTTGAGTGAACTCCCATAAGCATGGCGTTCTGTCTATCCTGCATATAACCTTTTAAGATGCCGTTTTCAATTAAAACAGTATGCTGACTTACAGTACCCTCATCATCACAGCTTAAAGATCCGCGTCTATCCTGTATTGTCCCGTCATCAATAATGGTACAAGCAGAAGATGCAACCTTGGTTCCTACCTTATCGCTAAAAGCAGAGCTCTTCGTGCGGTTAAAATCACCTTCAAGTCCGTGACCTACTGCTTCATGAATCAAGACACCGGGCCATCCTGCACCCAAAACTACCGGCATAGTTCCGGCAGGAGCCGGAATTGCTTCCATGTTAATCGAAGCGGAGCGAACCGCTTCTTTAGCCAGAGATTCAACAACACCTTCTTTAATGAATCTATCAAAAAGATAAGCGCCACCCATTGACGCAAAGCCCTGCTCCATTCTTCCGTCAGAACCTGCCATAATAACCGTCACTGACAGCTGTGCAGTAGGTTTTATGTCACAAGCAAAAGTACCGTCGGTATTTACGACGATTTTATGACAATAAAGTCCGCCTAAACTTGCCATAACCTGTATTACACGTTTATCAAGTAAGCGTGCACATTTATCAAGTTTTTCCAAAAGCGAAACTTTTATCTCGCGAGGCAGACTGTCGATAGGATTTTCATCGGTATACAAAGGCACAAAATTCTTTGGCGTTAAAATTTTGACTTTACCGCATTCATGTCCGCCGCTAATGCTGCGTGCCGCTTTACATGCTTCAATAAGTGAGGTTTTATCAATAATATCGGAGTAGGCAAATCCGGTTTTTTCGCCGAGAACGGCTCTTACGCCAACTCCTTTTGATATGTCATAAGATCCGCCTTTGACGATGCCTTCTTCCAAAAAGAAACTTTCAGTGACATTTTTTTCAAAATACATATCACCAAAATCAATCTTGCGCGATGCAAGTTCAGCTAATGCCTTGTCTAAAAAATTTTTGTCTATTTCAGCTGGATCAAGAAGCACTGATGATGCTTTAGTAAAAATATCCGACATAATTACATTAACGCCTTAACCGTTCTTGGAAAAATTGAAAAGCGCTCTAAAGCCTCACGGGTCTGACATGCAGGAAGTCCCACGACCGAACTTACCGAGCCGTTAACTTTTTCAATAAGCATTGCCGCAATTCCCTGCAAAGCATACGATCCGGATTTATCGTCACTTTCACCGGAATCAACATAAATTCGTGCCAATTTTTCATCAAAAGAGGAAAAAGTAACATCCGTCACCGTGACAAATTCTTCCTTACCTTGAGGTCCCACTATACAAACCGCGGTATAAACCTGATGCGTCTTACCTGAAAGCTTTAATATCATTTTAAGAGCATCATCCCGATCCTGCGGTTTCCCTAAAATCTCATTACCGCAAACAACTATAGTGTCAGCGGCTAAAACCACGTTTTTAGAATAATTGGTAAACACCGCAAAAGCCTTATTATGAGCAAGACGTGCCACTAAATCATACGGTTTTTCTCCATCAAAAGGACTTTCATCAATTTCAGGAGAAACTATAGTAAACGCCAAACCCATGTTATTTAAAAAGTCGCGACGTCTTGGAGAAGACGAAGCCAAAATTAAATCGTACATTAATCTTCCTGTTCCGCGCCGAACGGCACGACTGCAAATTTTTTACATAAATACTTAAGAAACAACGCAATAAACATCCATGCCACCGTAGTAGCAAGTGCCGTCCCTATAAAATTGACATGATAATTTCCGGCACCTAAAAGATGTTCAAGCCAATATGCGGCAACGTGCGCAATAATATTTACCAAGCCGATGATTATTGCCTGCTGATAAATAACATAATTTGAAAATCGCTTAAACTGCGTACGAATAATAAACACCTGCGCTGCACAGATAAGGGCATTGATAGCCAACGGAGCGCCGGTAAGCAAATCCAAAATCAATCCGCAAATCCATGCAAGCCCCATATTGATTCTTTGGGGATCAAAAAAGGCAAAATAAATAAGCACTAACGCCAAAAAATCCGGACGAAACATTTCAATTTCGGCAGGAAAGTGCACTATTTCAAGAAATAATGCGATAAAAACTGAAAAACAGAACAATAAATAACTCGAATGTTTAGGAGCCTTTTTCTTATCCATTAAAAGCCTCCTTGTTCATGTCCGAATTTTTAGGATTAATCAAAGACAGTTTTTCAAGTGTTTTTCTTATCGACTCTCGTTTTAAAACATTCTTTGAATCGGTACGACTCTTAACAGGCAGCGTTCCTTGGGTATTTTCCTTAATAAGATCATCCTGAACCCAAAGCATCAGTACATAGCGAATGCGATCAAAATCAACTAAAGGCTCAGCTTTTACTAAAGCAAAAGCCGCAGATTTATCGCCGCCTACTTCAGTGACCACCGCAACCGGATATCCTGCAGGATAAACACCGCCCAAGCCTGAGGTAACAAGAACATCTCCTACCTTTATATCGGCATTACGCGGAACATTATCAATTGACAGAGAATCATGAATGCCAACACCCGATGCTATAGCTCTTATTTGAGTGCGTAAATTCATAACCGGAACAGAGCTTACCGAATCAATAAGCAGTAAAACCTGAGAACTTGCGTAATTTGCTGAAATTACCTGTCCGACTAAACCTTTTTCAGTAATAACCGGCATTCCGACGTATACCCCGGATCCGGTACCGCGATTTATCACAACTCGCTTTAAATACGGATCGATATTAACGTCAAGAACAATTCCAACCATACGCTTTGATGTTTCCTGTAAAGGAGTATTAAGCAGCTTGCGCATATGAGCATTTTCAAGCTCTAAAGATTTAAGGCGCAACAAATCAGCCCGCTGAGTATAAAGCTCACGGGCAAGCTGTTCGTTTTCACTTATCAAAGCTTCACGGCTTTTAAACTGCTCAGTTACCGCATCGGTTATCGAACGCGGAGAATCGGCAAAAACCATTACCGGATATAAAGCAGTCTCAAGATAATAACGAAAATCGCTCATCACCTTTAATTTGATATCAGAAAGCATTACCACTATTGATAACAAAAAGATGAGAGCGAAACGAAAAATGTACCAGCCGTTTGAAATTTCAGGCTTATTCAAAACGCAACCTCAGAAAAAAGATCTTTTAGTCAAAGACCTCACTTTCTCTTGCATCGTACATTTCAAGAGCGCGACCGCCGCCGCGGGCTACGCAAGTTAACGGATCATCAGCAACAACTACCGGAATTCCCGTTTCTTCACGAATAAGCTTATCAATATTGTTCAAAAGAGCGCCGCCGCCAGACAGCATCATGCCGCGTTCTGCAATATCTGCAGCAAGTTCAGGAGGAGTTCTCTCCAAAGCAACACGTACGGCACTGATAATGCCTTTTATCGGATCGGACAAAGCCTCAAGCACTTCGTTGGAGTTCAATGTGAAAGAGCGGGGAACTCCTTCAACCACAGAGCGGCCGCGAACTTCAATCTCTTTCATCTCCTGCTCTGCATAAGCAGATCCGATTTCAATCTTGATTTTTTCCGCGGTAGATTCACCTATTTCATAGCGCTTGGTATTGCGCACATAGTTAATGATTGCCTGATCAAAGCGATCACCGCCGATACGCACTGAGTTTGAATAAACAATACCGTTCAATGAAATAATAGCGACTTCAGTAGTACCGCCGCCGATATCAATGATCATGGATCCTGATGCTTCGGAAACAGGCAAACCGGCACCGATTGCAGCGGCCATCGGTTCAGTAATTAAAAATACTTCGCTGGCACCTGCACCCTCAACAGACTCGCGAATTGCACGTCTTTCAACTTGAGTGGCACCGCAAGGCACGCATACTAAAACTCTCGGTGAAGGTTTAAACGGAAAGAAACGCGAACCTGCCAAAACTTTATCGATAAAGTACTGCAGCATTTTTTCCGTATATTGGAAATCGGCGATTACGCCGTCTTTCATCGGACGGATTACTTCAATATTCTCAGGATTACGTCCGAGCATTACTTTAGCGGCTTTACCGACGGCATCAACTTTACGCTGAGCACCACCGTTTCTATCGAGTCTTACCGCAACGACTGACGGCTCATTTAAAACGATGCCTTTATCTTTTATATAAACAAGGGTATTTGCCGTTCCCAAATCTATCGACAAATCATTGGAAAACAAGCCGCGCAATTTTCTAAATAACATTATTCGGCACCAACACTTTGAAAAATCAAATAAAAATTTTTAAAATTAATATAATCTTAAAATAAAAA
>ERZ779866.3203-NODE-3203-length-13585-cov-3.782114_pt1 | contig 13585 bp, 13 predicted proteins | sample MGYA00511248_ERZ779866 | MGnify/ENA primary metagenome ERZ779866 (study PRJEB29588, sample SAMEA2155758) | human gut metagenome | biome: human gut; feature: human-associated habitat; material: faeces | place: Denmark | collected 2008/2010 ... | reverse complement strand
GCCCCCCCCCCGCCGCATCCCTTGTTCCGGTATTCCCGGGGCGGGGGATTTCTTTTTTCAAGGTCCCTATTGGCGTATCCGCGGCGTGTCGCCGGCAACATTCTTGCGCTGGTTCGTATAATCATTCGTTCCACATACTCGCTTCATGACGGGCATCAAAGCGCAAAACGCCCGTCTCACATGTTCCCATTATAATCAATTCCCGCGCAAAAAGCGAGCAAATTTTCTCAATTCGCCCGGAATTTCGTAACTTTTTGGAGCAAAATAAACCATATTTATAATTGCGATTTCACGGCAATTATAACGCCCATTTAATTATAGTTTTAATATCCATGGGCTTTTTAGTTGTAGTTTTAATATACATAAATATGCAACAGAAATGCTGGAACAGGAAAGTGTGTGCAATATCGACCTCGACACAGAACCCCAGAACAACAGTGCGCCACAAAACAGCAAAAGCCGGTCTGATGAAGCAGACCGGCTCAACTTTTCAGGATTGACTTTCCCGGAAATGTTGCTTGATAATAAATGCTGACACAAAACATAAAATTTAGTGACATCATTTATTTCTTCCGGCTTCCACAACAACTGCTTGCTATTACGCAAGTCTTTCTCCTTTGGTTGGCTAATTGCGCAAATACGCATTTAATTATAAAGCCCGCCGCCCGAAAGGACGACGGGCCTGGCTTGCTTTCACTAAGCATTATCGCTTCGGTCCAAGAATGCCAGGTACTGCTGATACTTGCGAAGTATCATGTTCTTCGCATACTGCTCCATATACTCGTAATCAGGTTTGCCAGAATCGGTAACGGGGAGCATCAACTTTTGCCTCAACATACGCTGTTCTTTGAACTTGTAACCATAGCTGTATTTCGAACGCTGCTGTGCAAATACAGATACAAAGAACAACAGTACAAACTTGTTATCCTCGTAATTTCGAAGATGCAGTCGCTTTACATCATCCGTGAAAATACATTCATACGGATGATAAAACGCGATGCAAGGCGCACCGTTATAATTGACGCCCAGCACGTTGCTATCCTTTGACGCGTTGTCGTTACCGACAAAACCAGTTACACCGTTGCCATTATCCGTCGCACCGATGAATGGACGAGTCCCAGGAACCTTATTTCGCGTTTCCAAACGCTTACCAGCCCCTACTGTAAAAATATCATCCAGCGGGAACTCATGCCACTCCTTCTCATCCAGCGCCGGAATCTCAACAGGGTCTCCCAGCTCCGCAATGCGTTCCTCGACATAGGCGCGATATTTAGCAAGCATCGCCTCGCGCTTCTGCTGCGTGTACTCCGCCATGTATTCGTAATCAGGTTCGCCAGAATCAGTGACGGGAAGCATGACGGAAAGACGCTTCATTCGCCCAAGCGTCGCGCCATTGCCGCCCCAATTAAACTTTGCTGTCATTTGCTGACGCAAAATCGGTACTAGAAACTGAGCGACATCTTCACTGATATTTTCGCCTGTGATGACTTGCACGTTTTGTCCCGTGACAAACTTATGAGGCTGATAAAACGCCGTCTGCGTATCCAGACCGACAGTAATGCAGCCGCCGTCATCGCTACCAAACTCATAGTTCTTTGCGCTCACGAAACGGGCCAAGCCATTATTCGCATCGGAGCGTGTAATATACGGAACCGACTTCTCACCATCATCTATCAGGCGAATACCGTCAATACTGCTGTTGGTCGTTTCGATATGCAGCGGAGCGCCATCACCAAAAGCTGAAAGCTGTTTCCACGTCTTCTCATCAAGACTCTGCATCACCGTCACCCCCTTCGAACAGGTACTCACGGTTCTGCATGACCATTGAGAACTCGAACGTCAAATAATCGCCGATAGCCTTCTCGAAATCAGCATCCGTAGGAATCTCGTCGCTGAAGTAGTAGAACGAGTGCAGCCACTCATCCTCGGGTTTCACCGTGGACTCGACGCAGAACTTCGACGGCGCTTCGGCATGTCCATTCCAGACGTCCAACAGGTGCTGCTTCTTATCCTTCGCGGAATCGCCCTCGACAAGACCGACATGCGCACGCACCTCGTACCCGTCGTCGCGGAAGTCGATGAACTTGCAGACCTTATCGGCGTCGTGCGGCTCGTGCGCCGTGAACACTGCAATGACCGGGTTCGTTCCCACGCCGTAGAACGTGTCCGTGTTGCAGGTGATGACGCCATCCAGTGTGTGCTTCTTCATGATGCTCGCCTTGAACGCCTGCTCGGCCTTCGACTTACCCGTCATGGAGGACTGCGGCACGATGACAGCCGCGCGTGCGCCGACTGTCAGCGAATCCAGCAGGTGCTCGATGAAGGACAGCTCGTACTGCTCGGGGTCTGCCTTTGTACCCTGCGAATAGGGCGGGTTCATCAGACCGACCGTCGCGCCCTTCATCTGTACCTGCGCCGGATTCTTGCGCAGAAAATCGCAACACTCCAGATTGCTGTTGCCGTCCTTGCGCAGAATCATGTTCGCTGCGGCGACGGCGAACATGTTGCTCTGAAGCTCGAACCCGTGAAGCTGCTTCTTCTTGATGTTGCGCTTCTGCGCATCCGTGTCCGCCAGAGTCAGCATACGGTGCATGGCGGAAATCAGAAATCCTGCCGTTCCGCACGTCGGGTCGAGCACCGTGTCGTCGGGCTGGATGTCCACCAGCTCGCACATCAGGTCGCAAATGTGACGGGGCGTCAAAATGATGCCGAGCGTCTGCCCATCGCCGCCTGAATAACTCATGAACTCGCCGTAGAAACGCCCGATGAAGTCCTCGCTGGTCTTCTGGTACTTGATGTTACGAAACACATGCTCGTACAGAAACTCGGTATAGAACTTGAGCGGCGTCTTGCCCAGTGTCTCGTTTACCTCGTTCAGGCGGAAGCTGGTCTGCAAGATGGCGAACTCCGCCAGCAGCTTATCCTTCTTCGCGTCCGGCCCCACGTTGGAGCGCGTCAGACGAGTACGAATCGCATTCATCAACTTGTCGCCGTCACGGTTGCCCGCCAACTGGTCGCCCGTCAGCGAGCTGATAGCGAAGCCGCCGAACTCAATCTCGTCCAGCGCCAGCAGGATGCCTGCGACCACCAGCGGTTTGTCCTGGTCTTTCAGAGTGCCGTACGTACGCAGATACTCGTGCAGCTCCGCCGCATCCTTCAGAATCTGCTCCGTGGTCTTCTCGACATCGGTGGCCTCCTCCAGAACGTACCGGGTGTAATATTCGCTGATATTCTGCTCGGAGAACGAAATGAACGACTCGATGTCGGGCAGCTGCTTGTAACCCTCGCGGTCATCCACCCACAGGGGCGTGATGACGTGGTGTTTTGCATCGCCGGAGACGCCGACGGCGAACACCTTCTTGAACGCCGTGTTCTGCGCAATATGCTTCGCATAGAAATACGCGCCGTTCACGGCATAATCGGTCACGGCCTTCACGCTCGTGTCGATGATGCCCGTATCGGTCAGCTTAATCTGCTTGTCCATGTCGGCCTTGTCCTCGATAACGAGGACAAAATCGCCAATAACCGCCGTGTACTCGGGGTATCCGGCGTTACCGGTGCCGCGCTTCGAGGCGGTCTTCAGCGCTTCGTTGATTTCCTTTACGTTGCTGCCCTGCGCATCAAAATGAATCTTGCACTCATCAAGCTGCGCGGCAACCCATAAATCAGTCTTGACCTCTTTCTTCGCCATTACTCGCTCACCTCCTCAATATGCTCCTGCACCCACTCGTGGATAATCGCGGCAATCGTCGTCTCGCGCTCCGCAGCCATCATCTTCAGCGCCTTCTTGTCGCTCACCGTGAGCGACAGCGAGAGCGTGGTGCGTTTTTCGTTGTCGGCAGCAGGCTCAACTACCGTCTTCTCTATCTTCTTCTGCTCGGCCTCGCGGTCGGCAGCGTATTTCTCGAACATGTTCGCCATAGCTCGGCCTCCTTTAATCATTTACGCATTTGTACAATTATACACCTTGTGTCTCGATTTGTCCATACGGAACACGGCTCTGACCTGCGGTTATTCTCTCGGGAACCCCGCAGCCTCGCGCACCGTGTCCACCATGGCACGCGTCGCCCTCGCGGCCTTGCCCCTGCGGTCGAACTGGACCACGGACACGCCTGCAGCGCCCGCCTGCACGAACGCCTCGGACTGGGGCAGCGTGACCACCGTCTGGTCGCCCGCAAGCCCCTCGAACCACTCCATGAAGTCGCGGGACGCCTTGAAGCGGTTCCACCCGTTCATCACGTAGACAATCTTCGCCCCGCCGCTTGTACGCCTTGCTGATACGCTCCAGAAACCTATTCCAAATAAACCGGCGGGCAGAAAAAGCAGACTCAATCATTGCGGCCTGTTCCTTCGTAGGTTTCAGCCGGTACTTATACGACTTATAGAACAACATGCGGGATTACTCCAATCCATCGGAGCAACCGCAAAAAAGCGGCAAGCAGACCATGCGCTCAACATGAGCACATCAATCTGCCTGCCGCCTGTGTCGTAAAGACCAGTCTAAAGCGCTGCATCCATTCCAGTCAGAATGCTACCTCTGACCAGTCCCGGAAAGACTTATGCCGACCAGCAGCCGCTTTTCCATCGGATATAATCTCGCAAACTCCTATGTAATTTATATACATATTATAGCACAAAACCCCTGAAACGTAAAGGTTTTGAGCCGATTTCAGAGCGCCTGCTGGAACATATCCGCAGGCGCTTATTTTTATGGCACGAACCCTGAAACACACCCCGGCACGGATACACTGGAGCAAAAGTGAACCATGGTGCGCAAAACGCTCCATGAGACTCTGTGCCGGTTTACACGCTCCAGTGTTTGGTCTCCCTGTTCAGCTATATGCGCGTATTATCCCCGCGCCGGCAGATACTCGAAATTCAACTCACAAAAAAGAGAGAAGACTATGCGGCCGCGGCAACATGCGCCTTCTCCCTCAAGTGACCGGTTTTTCTGTTGTCCGCGTCAACGCTCGGCTCCTTCCGGCATTACGCCGTTCTGCCGCATCACCACAGGCGTAAATAGCCCGCCAACAAAAAATTACGGATTCAAGTGCCGGCCGCACCAGAGGGAAACAACCCCTCTAGTGCTTATTTTATCATAAAAACTGATACAAAACAAGTAATTACCTCGAAACAGATACCCTGCTACGGGTCTCCCGTGACTCTCCCGTTGCCCTCCCGCGGCATCATCAGGGCCACAGCCTTCTGCCACGCTTTCTTCATATACGCATACACATACGGGCGCACGAAGGACGTACGCCGGATAAAACGGAAAAACACACCAGGAGGGTTAGCGGCATATAAAATACACCACCGGTGAAAACCATAGAATAATAGCAGTTCCAACCGACACAAAAGAAGTGACGAAACAAACTAAAGATGCTATAATTTGAAAGACAGGAGGTGCCAGTCATGAGCAAGAGACATTACATGGATAATTTGACGCCCGTAGCCCAAAACATTTGGAAAACAGATGACGGACTATTTATGTTTTCCATTGACGGATTTGAAATTAATGACCCGTGCCATGTTTCGATACTGGATACTGATGGCAGCAGCTATGTCGATATTCCTGGTGCGACCAAAAACTTCCAGGGCTTACGTGCTGCGGTTGAGTGGGTCTATGAAAACAAAAATTCGCTCCCGACGGTGGAGCCAGTGTGCATCGTGGTAAAACCCAAAATCGGTGCAAAATACCGGGTCATCTTACCAGTCGGTGTCCGTGGCTATAACGACATTGCACTCTGGATTGAAAAGAATCTGAACAATGTCGGTGTCTGGAAGGAAGAAGAAAGCGCGAAGGGAAAAAGAGATGAGAAATCCAAAATCAAGCCTTGAAAATCTGCTGACGCAGAAAGTTGATAAGGATTACCCACTTTTTGTTATGGACCTTTCCGCCAGTTTGGCCCTTGCCCAAAAATATCAAAAAGCCATAAAGCCGAAGGAGTGCTATGATAACATCGTCCGGCTCCTTTTGGATACAGATATAATGGCATTGTACTCTGAACTGCGAGTAGCCTATGGCGGTGTGGAATCCATCAGCGGACTATTTATACGGCACGCCTTTTTCCTGGACATGGACTCCGGGAAAGTCGTGGACCCAACTTTGTCCAAGACACGCCCTGGAGAAGAGCGCCGCTATCTAATCGCGATTGATTTTCCTTTCGATGAATTTTTGAAATCAATTGAAAAGTTCAGAAGTGCTGACCCAGAAATAAATCTTGATGTACGGAAGGAAATGGAGCACCTACTCTCGTGGTGCTATCAGCACGGAATGGCTCTTGTGGGATAAAATGGAATATAGCTGGAACGGTCATCTCTTCGGAGATGGCCGTCTTTTTTTGCGCACCCCCTGGTGCGCCGGTTGAGATTGTGACCAATTTGGTTGCAATTTTAACCGGAAGGAGGGTTGTCCCGTGCCCGAGAAGAAGAGTGAAACGGCCTTTTGTGAGCTTTGTGGCAAGGAGCATCCAGTCTCTGATATGGAGGACTTTTTTGGGAAGCTGCTCTGCTCGAATTGTTTACAGGCAGAGACCTTCGTGTGTTCTTGCTGTCATGCGCTGATGCCACGGAGCGAGATTGCCACCTACGATGACGACGTGGTGGAAATCTGCCAGACCTGCTTTGACGAGCACTACACCCGCTGTGAGGGGTGCGGGCTGCTGCTCCACCAGCCGGACGTCAACTGGCTCTTTGTGGGCGGTTACTACCGTCCATACTGTGATAGCTGCTACGAAGAGCGCAAGAACAGAAGCAACAATCAGCCAAAAAATTAAAAGGAGGAAAATCTATCATGCTGAATCGAATTACCATCATGGGCCGTCTGGTCGCCAACCCCGAGCTGCGCTACACCCCCAAGGGGACGCCCGTCTGCTCCATCCGCATCGCCTGTGACCGGGAGGTCAAGAACGCAGACGGCGAGTATGACACCGACTTTATCGACGTGGTAGCGTGGCGCAGTGTTGCCGAGAATATCGCGCGGCGCTTTGCCAAGGGCCGTATGGCCATCGTTGATGGCCGGCTGCAAATCCGGCCCTGGACAGACCGGGACGGTATCCGCCACTACGCCACGGAAATCCTGGCCAACCGCGTCTACTTTGGCGACAGCCGTCCCGCCGCCGAGGCGGAGAATGAGCCGCCCGAGGAGGACAACTACGACTACGACGATGAGGGGGAGCTGCCCATCTGATGCTGACAAGGGGCGGGCCGAGTGGCCTGCCCCTTGAAGCGTATTTAAGGAGGATTGACTTGAATAACTGGATGGCACAAAAGCTGCTGCCCCATGTGGGCCACGACATCTCATGCGTGACCTATGGGGACAGCGAGGACCCAAGCGACATCTGCATCGAGTGTGATGAGTGCGGCACCGTGCTGGTATCTGCTGAAGAATTTGAATCGGACATGGCCGGCGACTACAGAATCACCCATCAGCTCCGCATTGGTGGCCGGACCCTTGTGCTGGGCCACAACCAGGAGGACCGGGAGACGCCCTTCCTGATATGCTATCAGGATTTCAGCCTCGGGTTTCCGCGCTTCACGGAGGCCATCGGTGGCGACGATTACCTGGAAATCGTGGAGCTTTTTGCCCAGCGGCTCCAGCAGCAGATTGAGGCCGTGAAACAGCAGCGGGCAGCGCGCAATCTTCCGTTTGCCGTGCTGACCCGGGAGCACTGCCGCGAGCGGGAGCTGGAAGAATCCCTGGAGGGGAAACTGGTGATTGTGAAGGCCAGCAATATTTCCCCGGAGTATCGGTCCGCAGACTATCAGCTTGGCTATGCCCTCGGCGGGTTCGGGTGTCAGCCCGGAGCGGGAGGCCGTGCGGTATTCTTCCAGGAGCTCTATTCCGGCGAAAAGAGCCGCTGGGACATTGGCGACATTCTGGGCATCGCTGACCTGGACAAGCTGCCGGAGTGGGCCAAGGCCAAGGTAGCGGAGCGCGAAAAGGGGGAAAACAAGCAGTGAATATGACCATCAGACCGCTCACTCCCACAGAGCGAGATTTTACCTATTCTCAACAGCAGGAAATCATGGAGCGGGCCGGCTGCATCGGGTATCTCCGTGCAGATATGGGGAGCAGCGGGAAAGGCTTTTTCAGCGTGTGGAACGATTACCGGAAAGACCTGAAAACACAGGCATTTAAGGATGAGTTCGACAGTGTTATCAATGGCCTGCGCTTCAACGCAGCTTATGGCGGTATCCTCAAAGACCGCTGTGCCCTGTCCCGGTACTGCTACCCAGCAAGGTGCCTAATATTCCCGCAAAAATCATCGCACAGCGGGAGCTCCCGGAGCGCGGCATCGTCATTTTCGGTCCACAGGAATACATTAACACCCCGGAGCCGGAGCCCCTGAGTAAAGAACAACATCTCGCATGGCTTAAGTGGAAAAATGACAGATAGGAGGATAATAAGTGCAGATTTTTGCCTATTTTTGTGGAAAATTCGACTACTATTTTACAGACACAGATGATGAGCTTGTGGAGAAGATGTGCGCACTGCTGGATGACCCGGAAAATGATACAAGGGATTTCGAGCTGGAGGACGGCACGCCCATTTTGTACTGGCGGCGGGATGGCCGCATCCACGGCAATATCCACGGCCACGACGAAAGTGACATCCCCGAGAGCAGTATCGCCAACGGGGACCATTCCGCTGCGAGCAAACAGGACGACCCGCCCCCGTTCTGAATACGTCAGAATAAGGGCGGGTCTTAACATCGCTATTAAAGAATCAAGCCTGGATACAGCGATTTGTAATCAATAAGACGGTCAAAGTCGGGCATTCCCTGCTTAGATGTCGAAAAGTAGTATTTTACTGCTTTCTTGAGCCCCGAGTTCAGAGGAGAAAACTCTAATTGCTGGAGACGGTAGCTAGGAACTAAAAGCCTATAGTAGGCATGGGCAAATGCATCGGCATCGAATTCTGCAATTTGAGAACCATAGTACGTATTTTTCCGACCGAATTTTTCCCAGCATGTTTCCAAATCAATATAATTATCAAGTACTTCTGGGTGATATTTCTTCTGCCATACATGCCTTATTTCGTGGAGAAGCATAAATAACGCATTATAGTTTGGGTTGAGAATGAGTGAGATGGCATTGTTATCATCATCGGTCTCACTTGTTCCAGCAGAAAAATAATCCGGAAAAAACCAGATTTGAGGGCAATTATTAAGACGCAGTATTTTGCATACGTCTAAAAGAGTCTTTTGCAGGAGGTAGATATAGGCACCGTTAATTTTCGACCTTGTGGATTGGTCCTGCTTAAGGTTTGAATCAGAGAAACTTATATTTACCTGCGGCAGTTGGATAAGATACCTTCTTTCCATCGCGGCCGAAACTTGTTTAAGCATACTGCTTGGACTATCTTTCTCCAGAAGAATTATTTCATAATCATCGAAAAGATTGCTACATTTGCCATGAACAAGGCGTTTGTCAACGGGAAGGCGCTCATAAATGTTGATATGTACTGACACATTTTTCCCGTTTATCTTCGTGCGGTTCATGACAGCTTCATATAGAGGGGCCATATCAATAGTGTCGGTGCATCGTTTTAATACAGGTTTTCCAGAAGACATAGCAAAATCCCACCTTTCTCCAAAATCATTTCGACAATAACTATTATAAAACGAATCAGCAAAAAAAGGAAGGGCTGAATTATCTGATGAAAAGCATTGATAAACCTGGTGAAACAGCGACCAATCCTAATACCAATGGCGACTACCGCATCCGCTTTGTAGACAGCGCCTACCACGAAATCTTCACGCTCCCGGACAACGCCAGCATCGTCGTGACCCACTTCGACGGCTCCACCGTCACGCACCCCTGTACGTACATCGACGATACCCATGCCAAAATCGGCAGCTCCGTCTATCATCTGCTGGAGTTTGCCGGACTTATGGAGCGCAACGGCAGCATCTATGCCCCGGAGGGAGGCGTAGCGGACTACTACGAGGTCTATCAGGCAGATTTGCACGCGGACTACTGTTTCCGAGAGTACGAGGAGGCAAAAGGCCGTATCTCCATGGCCGACTACACCCGCGTCTATGCCGGGATGCTTGGCAAGGGCACCAGCCTCGAAACTCTTTTCGCCCGTCATAACCAGGACACGCGCCCCTTCGGGCGTCGGATGAGGTCTATGTCCATGAGTGATATTGTGGTGCTCCACCAGGACGGGGAGGCCCATGCCTACTATACGGACAGCTTTGGCTTTGAGCCTATTGACAATATTCTAATCAAAACTAAATAACCGGCAAGCCGCGCGAGCGGGTCAGGCCGGAGCAAGAAAGGAGTACCCTTATGGCAACCACGTTGCAAGCGGTCATCGGCCTGTCCGATAAACTTACCTCCGACCTGACCACCCGCCGCGGCGCGTGGCGGCAGTATCTCAATACCGCCGCCCGCGTCTACAAGTACAGTTTTTCTGACCAGCTCCTCATCTACGGTCAGCGCCCGGACGCGACGGCCTGCGCGGAACTGCCCCTCTGGAATGAGAAGATGGGCCGCTGGGTCAACCGGGGCGCACACGGTATTGCCCTGATTGATACCAGCAGACGCAGGCCCCGGCTCCGCTACGTCTTTGACGTATCGGATACCCACCTGTCCCGGGACGGCAGCGGGCGGACGCTGCGCCTGTGGACCATCCGGCCAGACCAGCATGAGGCTGTCTCCAAAGAGCTGGAGCGCATGTACCCGGATGCCGGCATCACCGGCCTGAGCTTTGAGGATAAAATCATCAAAATCTGCGAGCTGGCGGTGAGAGACCAGCTTGCCTACTACCTGGAGGAGCTGGAGCAGGTCAAAGCCGGGAGCCTGCTGGAGGAGCTGGACGCCCTGAATCTGTCCATGTGGCTCAGACTGCCCCTGGAGGCCAGTGTCGGCTACACCGTCCTGACCCGCTGCGGTATTGACTCCGGTCTGTACTACGACGACGTGGACTTTGAGAAGATTTATGATTTTTCCACATTACCTACCGTGACCGTCTTGGGCAACGCCACCAGCAACATCTCCCGCGCCCTGCTGCTGGAGCTGGGCAAGCTGGCCCGGAGCCTGACGCGACAGCGACAGCCCCGGAGAAAGCCGTCTGTCCCAGCCCGCCGGCCAACGCCGCCGAGGCAAAGACCGGAGAGCCCCCCGGCGGCCACCGTACAATCTGATACCAAACCCGAAACGGAGGCCGAACAGGTCTCCGTTTCAGGTGTCTTGGAGACCAAAGCGCCGGAGAGCAGTATGCAGGCGGTGCCGGAGGCAACGTCCCCGGCTGAAGCAGGAACACCCACGGAATCGGAGACACCCGAGGCCCCCGAGGTATCAACCCAAGTTGCACCAGAGCCCGCGCACCATATCCCTTTGGGGTCCACGGTCTACATCGGCGAAAAAGAATATGAGCTGCTGGCCTACGGCGGCGAGAACGTGACCCTGTATGACCCAGACTGTCCGCTGTTCCATGAGGTGCTGCCCCGGAGTGAGTTTGACGCCAAACTGGCCGAAAATCCGTTAAACAGCCATTTGTTCACCGCCGATGCGGCCACACTGAAAACCACAGAACAGGCAGAGCCGGAGACCGACCCGGAGCAGGCGGAACCGGAGGCCGCCCCGGAGCCGGAACAGGCCCCCACCGTCCAGCTTGCCCCGCCCCCGGCAGTACGCAGGCACAGCAAAGTGTCCACGACTGTCCTGCACCCGGAAATCCCCGTGGAGCAGCGCCATGACTACCGTATTCATGACGATACCCTGGGCGTGGGCACCCCCGGAGAGAAGTTCAATGGCAATGTCAAAGCCATTCGGCTGCTGAAAAAGCTGGAGGCCGAGGACCGCTTCGCCACCCCGGAGGAACAGGAAGTATTGGCCCGGTACGTGGGCTGGGGCGGGCTTGCGGACTGTTTCGACGAGCGCCACAGCAAGTATGCGGAGCTCAAAGCCCTGTTGACCGAGGACGAGTACGCCGCAGCCAGGGAATCCACCCTGACAGCCTTTTACACCCCGCCCGTGGTCATCCGATCTATCTATCAGGCGCTCACAAACATGGGCTTCCAGACCGGGAACATCTTGGAGCCGTCTTGTGGCATCGGCAACTTTATCGGTATGCGCCCGGAGGCCCTGGCGGACTCTAAAATCTACGGCGTGGAGTTGGACGGCATCTCAGGCCGCATCGCCCAGCAACTCTATCAACAATCGTCTATCGCCGTCCAGGGGTTTGAAAAAACAGACCTCCCGGACAGCTTTTTTGACGCCGCTATCGGAAATGTGCCCTTCGGCTCCTTCAAGGTGATCGACAAGCGGTATGACCGATACAATTTCCTCATTCACGACTACTTCTTTGCCCGGACACTGGATAAGGTCAGGCCGGGCGGGATCATCGCCTTTGTCACCAGCAAAGGTACGATGGACAAGGATACCCCCACTGTGCGGAAGTACATTGCCCAGCGCGCCGACCTGCTGGGGGCCATCCGTCTGCCCAACAACACCTTCAAGGACGCCGCGGGCACGGATGTGACCAGCGACATCCTCTTTTTGCAGAAGCGGGATGCCCTCTCCAGCGAGGAACCGGATTGGGTACACCTGAACACCGACGCCAACGGGCTGAAAATGAACCAGTATTTTATTGACCACCCGGAGATGGTCATGGGCGAAATGCGGGAGATCAGCGGCCCCTATGGGCCGGAAACCGCCTGCCTGCCCATTGAGGGGCGGGACCTGGGAGAACAGCTTGCCGCCGCCATTCAGAATATCCAAGGCTCCATCACCGAGTATGTCATGGATGACCCTGAGACAGAGGGGGAGGACAAGTCCATCCCCGCGGACCCGGAGGTACGAAATTTCAGCTATACCATCGTGGACGGCAAGGTGTACTACCGGGAAAACAGCCGCATGAACCCGGTGGAGGTATCCGTGACAGCGGCCAACCGTATCAAGGGGCTGATCGGCATACGGGACTGTGTGCGGACGCTCATTGAGTACCAGACCGAGGACTGGCCCGACCAGGACATTCAGGCCCAGCAGCGGAAGTTGAACGCTCTTTACGACGCCTTTGTGGACAAGTACGGGCGGATCAACTCCCGCGCCAACAGCTCCGCGTTCAGCATGGACAGCGCCTACTTCCTCCTGACCTCCCTGGAGGTGCTGGACGATGAGCGCAACTTTGTCCGCAAGGCGGATATGTTCACCAAGCGCACCATCAAGCAGAGGGTCACGATCACCCATGTAGATACCGCGTCCGAGGCCCTGGCCGTGTCACTGGCTGAAAAGGCAAAGGTAGATATGGATTATATGGCGGAGCTGACCGGAAAAGAGATTGATACAATCAAAGAAGAACTGACGGGCATTATCTTTCAGAATCCGGTCACAGACAGGTGGGAAGCAGCGGACGAGTATTTAAGCGGCAATGTCCGGGATAAGTTGCAAACAGCGAAGATTTACGCCGAAAACCACCCGGAATACAACATAAATGTGCAGGCACTTACACAGGTGCAGCCGAAAGAACTGGATGCTTCCGAGATTGAGGTGCGTATTGGTGCCACATGGATTGATCCAAAATATATCAATGATTTCATGCGTGATACGTTCCAGACACCGGAGCATTTATTCC
>ERZ779866.3202-NODE-3202-length-13588-cov-7.682702_pt1 | contig 13588 bp, 13 predicted proteins | sample MGYA00511248_ERZ779866 | MGnify/ENA primary metagenome ERZ779866 (study PRJEB29588, sample SAMEA2155758) | human gut metagenome | biome: human gut; feature: human-associated habitat; material: faeces | place: Denmark | collected 2008/2010 ... | reverse complement strand
AGTTTCTTTCTGAGCGATCAGAAAGAAACCAAAGAATCGCCGGGGGTTGGGATTTTTAGGAAAGACCTGCGGCTTACGCCTTGGTCTTTCAGGAGCCACGTTCCCCCGGACCCCCATTTTACGGGGGAGCATTTCTGTGGCGCTGGCAGTTGCGTCCGGCGCGGAAACCTCATGAGCAGTGTCGGAACGTTATCGCTGCCGCTCTCCTCAATTGACATAACAGGTGCTTCTGAAAGAGAAAATGCGCCTGGGTTTCCGAACATACGCCGTGTACGGCGAGGGAAGAGGCGGAAAATTTCTGCGCATAGGCGCCGATTTGTCCGTCGGCTGTCCTGTCCGACATATATCCCAGCCTGCCTTTTTTGTAAAGGCGGGTCGTTTGTATTATACACTTCCTTTGTATTGGAGCGATTGTATTATGCCTTATCAAGTCGCGTTTGTATCGCTTGGCTGTGCCAAGAACCTGGTCAATACCGAACAGATGATGGCTCTGTGCCGGGACGCCGGCTTTACCGTCACCGGAGAGCCTGAGGGGGCGGACGTGGCGGTGCTCAACACCTGCGGCTTCATCGAGTCGGCCAAGAGCGAGGCCATCGACCATATCATTGAGCTGGGGGAGCTGAAGCAGGCGGGCAAGCTGAAGAAGCTGCTGGTGACCGGCTGCTTCTCCCAGCGGTATCCGGAGGACATCCGCGCCGAGCTGCCCGAGGTGGACGGCATGCTGGGCACCGGCAGCTATACCGACGTGGTTACTGCAGTCAACCAGCTCATGGCTGGGGGGCGGCCGGAGTTTTTTGGGGACATTCAGCACACCTATGAGGATGGTGCCCGGATGGTGACCACGCCCCCCTATACCGCCTATCTGAAGATCGCCGAAGGGTGCAGCAACGGCTGCGCCTTCTGTGTCATCCCCAAGCTCCGGGGACGGTACCGCAGCCGCTCCATGGCCTCCCTGCTGGCGGAGGCGGAGGGGCTGGCCAACCGCGGGCTGAAGGAGCTCATCGTCATCGCCCAGGACATCACCCGGTACGGCTGGGACTTGAAGGACGGCACCACCCTGGCCAAGCTGCTCACCGAGCTGTGCAAGCTGCCCTTCCACTGGATCCGCCTGCACTACCTGTATCCCGAGGCGGTGACCGACGAGCTTATCGACGTGATCGCCCGGGAAAAGAAGATCGTCCACTACCTGGACATCCCCATTCAGCACGCCAACGACGGCATCCTAAAGGCCATGCGACGCCGGAACACCAAGGCGGAGATCGAAGCGCTCTTTGCCAAGCTGCGCTCCGCCATGCCCGACGTGGTCATCCGCACCTCTCTGATCTGCGGCCTGCCCGGAGAGGGGGAGGCGGAGTTTGAGGAATTGTGTGAGTTTTTGAAGGAGCAGAGGCTCCAGCGGGTGGGGGTGTTCCAGTTCTCTCCGGAGGAGGGAACCCTGGCTGCCGCCATGGATCATCAGGTGGAGCCGGAGGTGGCCGCCCGCCGGGTGGAGCTGGTGGCCGACCTCCAGTCCCGGATCATGGACGAGTACAACGAGGGGCGGCTGGGCACCTGTATGGAGGTACTCTGCGAGGGCTTTGACCCCAGCGAGGGCTGCTATGTGGGCCGCACCTACGCCGACTCGGTGGACATCGACGGCCGGGTGCTGTTTACCGCCGCCGGCCTGGTGCCTGCCGGGGAGTTCGTGTGGGTGCGCCTCACCGGCGTGTCCGATGGCGATTTGACCGGGGAAATGGAGGACTGAACTGCCGGGAGGGCGGATATGGAAGAACATGCAATGCTGTATCACGGCTCGCCGGTGTCCGGGCTGAGGGAGCTTCAGCCCAGCGTCACGAAGTATTTCGGAAAACCCCGGCAGGTGTGCCTTACCGCCAGCCTGCCTATGGCCCTGATGTACGGGGCAAAGCACTTTGAGTATACTTACGGTTACACCAAGGATCGACAGATCTACTATGAGGAGTACTTTCCCAACGCCCTAGAGGAGATCTACGGAGGCAAATCTGCCAGCCTGTACCGTTGTTTGCTCCGTGGGGATATGGAGACCACCCCCATCCCCAATGAGTTTGTCACTCTCAACCCGGTGCCGGTGTCAGAGGAGATTCCGGTGCCCGATGTATACCAGGCCCTGCTGGAGCAGGAGCGGCTGGGGGCGCTGAAAATTGTGCGCTACCAGGATATGACGGAGAAAAGGCTGACCTGGGTGTGTGAGGCGGAAGCCCAAACCATTCTGGAATACAACCTGCTCCATGAGGACAACCCTTTTGCCCGATATCTGCGGGAGAAATACCCGGACAGCTGGGCCCTGGCCCAGGAGCGGGAACAGGGGCGTGAGGCGGGACGATGACAGAACGGGAGCGAAAGGCATTGGACTTCTTGCGGGAGCAGCTGGGCGGGTGCCGGTATTTTCAGGAACATCCTGCGGAGGGGGCCTATCGGCTGGAGCACTCCCTCCGGGTAGCCCGGATCGGGGCGGAGATCGCCCGGGCCGAGGGACTGGATGAGGAGCACATGACCATTGCCTGCCTGCTCCATGATGTGGGATACGGAATGGATTTTCCAAAGGACTACGACTGGAACGATCACGGCCGAGACGGTGCCCGCATCGCCCGGCCCTTCCTGGCCGCGCTGGGGTTGGACGGCCAGGCGGTGGAGGACATCTGCTACGCCATCGCCATCCATGTGGACGACCGGGCGGACTTCGCGGGCTGCCGCACGCCCTTCACGGAGACGGTGGGGGACGCGGACAACATCGACCGCTTTGACGTATTCCGCATCTATGACACCCTGCGCTTCAAAAACTTTTACGATCTGCCGCTGGCGGAGCGGCTGGACTGGCTGGGCGGACTGCTGCCCCGGCTGGAGGAGCTGGCGCGGATGGAACTGGCCACTCCCACAGCCACCGTCCTCTGGCGGGACAAGGTGGCGTTTCAGAGCAGGTTCTTTGAGCGGCTATTGGCGCAGATGAGGGCCGGTCGCCTGCCAGAAGAAATGGAGGAACAGTAAATGAACACAGCCAATAAGCTGACTATGCTTCGGGTGGCCATGATCCCGGTGTATCTGGTGGTGCTGTACTGGGGGTTCCCCGGCTCCACTTATGTGGCTCTGGCCATCTTTATCCTGGCCAGCCTGACGGATTTTGTGGACGGCTACATCGCCCGGCACTATAACCAGACCACCGACTTCGGCAAGTTCATGGACCCCCTGGCGGACAAGATCCTGGTGCTGGCCTCCATGATCTGGTTCTGCTCGGTGGGCAGTCTGCCCGCCTGGGTGCTGGTCATCGTGGTGGCTCGGGAGTTTGCAGTGTCCGGCCTGCGCCTGGTGGCGGTGGACAACGGGCGGGTGATTGCCGCGGCCTGGTCGGGCAAGGTCAAAACCTTCTCCACCATGGTGTGCCTGTGCCTGATGCACCTGCCCATTCCCCAGCCGTTGGTGTGGGTGTGCGTGGCTGTCATCGCGGTCACCACCCTGTATTCCGGGGTGGAGTACTTCGTGAAGAATCGGGATGTGCTCAACTGGAACAAATGAATCGGAATATGCAAAACATCCCCCATCGGCCACTGGCCGATGGGGGATGTTTTGCATGGAAGGGGGGATTTTTATTCCACAGTGATCTCCCGGGTGGTGGGGATGATGCACACATAGCTCTTGCCTGCTCCCAGGGACAGGGGCTGGCCGTCCTGGGTGAAGTAGCGCAGCTGGTCCTGGGCTCCGCCCTTGGACCAGGTGATGGGGATGAGCTGACCGCCGCAGGCGTACCACCCCTCTCCCTCGGACAGGTCCACGCTCAGCCGTCCGTCATTGTCCACCACAGTGCAGGTGGTCTGGAGGATCAGCAGGTTGGTGACCCCCACCTGGGAGTTGTCGTTGCCGTCGAGGTAAGGTTCCCCATACTCCTCAGCTAGGTACAGGCCGGAGTCGCTGTCATAGCGGAACACCCCGGTCTTGTAGCTGGAGAAGGGGACGGTAACCACGCTGGCGTTCTCTCCTCCGGCGGGGGTGCCGTCGGCCAGGAAGGTCATCTCGTAGGTATACCCCTCTCGGTGAGCCCCCAAAACACCGTCCTCTGCCAGGATGGTGGAGATGGCCTCCCCTGAGGTGAGCAGGGAATGCTCGTAGGCGTAGTAGTGCCCTTCGATCCGCTCCCGGTCCCGCCAGAACATGCCGTTGTCGGCATAGGAATAGACACCGTTTACCCCGTCCACGGTGACCGCACCCTGGCTCTGCTTGGCGGAGTAGAACTCGGGGCTGCCTCCAGCGTGGATATACACCGCATCGTGGCCCTGGGCCAGCTGCCAGTAGTACAGCCGGGCGGAGCGCACCGCGCCGATGAGACCTACCTGGGAGGGGTCCTGATATACCGCCAGCATCCGGGTGATCCCTCCTTCTGCCAGTACCTCGTAAATAATGTCCGCCTGGCCGTTGCCCTGCTGGGGCAGAGCCTGCTGCAGGTTGTTGAGCATGACGGCCACCGGCTTGATGCCAGACAGGTCGGTCTCGCAGGGCAGGCCGGTGAGGGGGTTGGTGAAGGTGGGGGTGGGCTCAGGCGTGGGAGTGGGCTGAACGGTGACTTGGGGGGAACCTGAGGGCTCCGGTGTGGGCAGCGGTCCGTCCCCGGCTGCGTGGCAGCCGGCCAGGAGCAGCAGGATTAACAGGATAGTCAGAAGGGCAGTGACGCGTCTCATGGCAATCGCCTCCTCAGTGGTTGACACCAGTATACCAAGTTTGTCGAGGAGTGTAAACCTGGGTCGAAGAAATTTCGGGATTGCAATCCAAAGCCGGGTTGGATATAATCATATGCTGAACATGGAACTTCGGGTCAGGACTCCGGAATGCGGCGAGGGGGAAAAGTGCATGGAGAACATCCACCGGGTAGCGGCGGTCCACGATCTATCCTGCTTTGGGCGGTGCTCCCTGGCGGTAATCCTGCCGGTGCTGTCCGCCATGGGCGTTCAGGCCTGTCCTTTGCCCACGGCAGTGCTCTCCACCCACACTGGAGGATTCGGCCCTGTGGCGCGTACGGAGCTGGCCGGGCAGCTGCGGGGGACGTTAGAGCACTGGGAGGGACTGGGGCTGGCCTTTGACGGGGTGTACACCGGCTACCTCTCCTCCCCAGAGCAGGCCCGGCTGGCCCTGGAGGCGGTGGAGCGGCTGAAGAAGCCGGGCGGGCTGGCCCTGGTGGATCCGGTGCTGGGGGATAATGGGCGGCTGTACCGCTCCGTCACCCCGGAGCTGGTGGCCGCCATGAGGGAGCTGTGCCGGAGGGTCGATATAATTACCCCCAACCTGACCGAGGCGGCGGCATTGCTGGAGTGTGAACTGGAGGGACTGCCGGAGGATGGACGGGAGCTGGCCCGCCTGCTGTCCGCAGGGGGGATGCGCAGCGTGGTGGTCACCGGGGTGTCCCCGAAGCCCGGGACCGTTGGGGCGGCCTGGTATGACCGGAGGAACGGCCGGGCGGGCTGCTGGGCCGGAGAGAAGATCCCAGGAGAGTACCCGGGCACCGGCGACCTGTTTTCCTCGGTGTTGACCGGCAGCCTGATCTGCGGAGATAGCCTGGAATCCGGCGCAGTCCGGGCGGCGGACTTTGTCCGGCGGTGCGCGGCCCACACCCGGGACCTGGGCGCCCCAGCCCGGGAGGGCGTGGCCTTCGAACCCCTGCTGGGGCGGCTGATTCCCTGAGGGCGGGCCCGTTCCTTTCCTATGCAGGAGGGGGACGGGCTATGACCGATCTGGGACTTGCGAGGATAAGATGCGGTGGCTTGACTTCAACCGGGACGGAGAGATTTGTCCCGCCGAGATTGATGGATAGGAGCGCGTAATCATGGATGAAACGGTACCCTTATTCCAACAGGTGTTGGGACCGCTGGGGCTGGATGTGGTTCCGGCGGAGGAGCATACCTTCGAAGAACTGGTAGAGGCCTACCGCCTTCGGCTGAGGCCGGAAGGAGAGGGGCCTGTGCACATCAACTGCATGATCACCATGGCCGAGTGCCGGGCCGCCATGCTGGCAGCGTCGGAGAGCGGACTGCCCGCCCCCTGGGTGTCCTGGGCCTGTGATGAGGACGGGGAGTCGGTGACGAGAGTGCACATGCTGGCTGCCCTGTTCGTGGCGGAGGGCATGGGGGCGGCGGCCTTCGGCCTGAACTGCCGGCCAAAGCTGGCGAGAGGCCTGCTGGCGCAGCTTGCGGGTTACGCCCGGATTCCGCTGTTTTTCTGCTGGGATGGGGAGACTGTCTTGTATCCCTATGCGCCTGGCCCTCAGGACCCGGATGTGATTCCCTGCGCCAATAGTACCGCCCCCTGCTTCCTCACCCGGACCATCGACGTGGGGGAGGAGCTGGAGTGCGGGCCAGACCTGCTGGAGGACATCATCCAGGCAGAGGACGACCCGGTGGGGGCGGTGAAGATCGCCATTCTGGACCGGGATGACGTGGACATCTTCGCCCAGCACCAGTATGCCGTGCGCAAGGCCCTGTGCCTGTGGTCCGATGTGCCCGAGCTGCTGGAGGCGGCCCTGCGGGTGTACCAGGGCCGGGCGTTTTACGACGGAACCGGCGAGCTGGAGCCGGAAGAACTGGACCGGCTGAGCCGGAAGTATGGCCTGATCGTGCTCTGAAAGAAAAATCAAAGTTTTTAGCGGAAAGTATTTGACTGTCAAGTCTCTTGATGCCTTATCCTGACAGGAAAGAGAGCCCCCGGTGGGCGGGGAAAGGAGACTTTGCCATGACCATTAAGGAACTGGAACAGCGTACCGGGATGCCCCGGGCCAACATCCGGTATTATGAAGAAGAGGGGCTGCTGACCCCCAAGCGGCTGGGCAACGGCTACCGGGACTACTCGGAAGAGGATGCGCGCACGTTGGAAAAGATCAAGCTGCTGCGCTCCCTCCAGCTGGACATCGGCACCATCCGGCTGCTCCAGCAGGGAAAGCTCACCCTGAAGCAGGCCATGTTCAACCAGCTCACCCGGAAGGTGGAGCGGGAGGGCTATCGCGGGCAGGGGGAGTTTCTGGAGGCCGTGGGAGAGAACCCGCGGTTCCGCCGCACGGTGACCCTGACCTTAGACAGGAGTGAAACACAGTGATATTATCCATTGACGAAGTGAACGACATTTTGGACCAGGCGGTGGAGGCCTACCCGGAGGAGCTCTTCCAGGAGCTCAACGGGGGCATCCTGCTGCTGGAGGACGCGATGCCCGACCCGGAGGCCGGGGAGGATATCTACATCATGGGGGAGTACTGCTGGGACGAGATGGGGCGGTACATCAACCTGTACTACGGCTCCTTTGCCGCAGTGCTCTCCGACGAGTCCCGCCAGGTGTGGGAGGAGGAGCTGCGCTTCACCTTGCGCCACGAGCTGACCCACCATGTAGAGGGGCTGGCGGGGGAGCGCAGCCTGGAGCACAAGGACTCCGCGCAGCTGGAGGCCTTCCGCCGGGGGGAGGACTGGCCCCAGGAAGGGGAGGAATAGCCCTTGCGGAACGGGTCGGGAAATGGTATAATATCTCCCGAATTTCAGGAAGGAGATCATCGCAATGCAGACCATTTCTTATCAGCCCAAGGGCGTTTGCTCCCGCCACATGGAGATCGATGTGGACAACGGCGTCATCCAGGCCGTGCGGATTGAGGGAGGATGCAGCGGCAACCTCCAGGGAATCGCGTCCCTGCTGGTGGGCATGACCCCGGAGGAGGCGGCGCGCCGTATGGAGGGCATCCACTGCGGAGCCAAAGCCACCTCCTGCCCCGACCAGCTGGCCCAAGCTTTGAAGAGCGGCCAATAATCAGCCTGACACAGCAAACGCCCACCGGTGAAAACCGGTGGGCGTTTGACATTGCATTACAGGTGTTTGACGTACCGCAGATCCACGCAGACGGCGTCCGGGGGGAAGGGAATATCCGCGTGGGTGCCGTCCCAGGCAAAGCCGTGGCGGGCGTAGAAGCGCCTGGCCTTTTCGTTCTCCCGGAGGACAAAGACAAAGGCGTTTTGGTGGCCGGCCGCCTTCAGGCGGTTCACTGCCTCCTCGAAGAGGAGCCCGCCGTAGCCCTTCCCCCGCTCCGCCGGGTGGGTGTAGAAGGAGATGATCTCCCCCCAGCCCTGGTAGGCGTCGTTGGGAAAGGAGGAGGGCTGTCCGGCGTTGAGGTTTTTCGTCCGGGCGGGGCCGTAGTTGACGCAGGCCACCGGGGTGCTGTCCCGGTACAGGAGCAGGCCGCGGCAGCGCCCGGTTTGGTAATCTTCCCGGAACTGGTTCACCCAGCGCGTATCGGTGATCTCCCGGGCCATGTACTCGTCGGGCACATAGCCCACATAGGTGTCCCGCCAGCCCAGGGCATGGATGAGGGACATGGCGCGGAAGTGGTCCTCGATGGTGGCATCGACGAAGTGAAGGTTTTCTGGCAAGATCATCACATCCATGACATGGGGGATCTTTTTCGTTTCGCCGAAGGGCGAAGGGCGCCGGTTCTCGCACCGGCAGGCGAGGTACTTTCTCTTACACCAGAGTTGTCATGCTGCGCCTGCTCACGACGCCCGGCTTCCCTCCGACTCGGACTGGTCTGCGGGCCGCTGTGCGGCCCTGCGCTCGTCCTCGCTGCGGTCCATCCGGGCTGTTCGCGACGGCTCCGCGCTTCTTTGAAAGTACCCAAAGAGCGTGTCCAGGGGGAGAGCCCCCTGGATACCCCCCGCTCAGTTTGGATGCGTCCTTCTCTTTCCGGCGTCCGAAACAGGACGGTTTGCCGGTTCCATCAGCGGCCTATGGCCTTGTGCGGGTATGCTTTCGGCGGTACTCTGCACCCAGTCGGGCGCCTACCAGGGTAAAAAAGTTGGGGCTTGGCGTCCGTTCCACGAATTTGCTTTCAGAATCATGCCCGACCAGGCGCCCAACTGGGTGTGCAAGACCGCCCCAACCCTGTCAGCAGCAGGGCGGAGCCCGTTAGAGGGCCACCTGCACTGTCGTGTCCAGGACGCCGGAAAGCTGTTGCTGGCACTTCGGTTGAACGGGGGGGATACCCAAGGGAGGTACGCCCCCCTTCGGGAGATTCTTTGGTTACTTTCTCATCGGGGAGAAAGTAACCCCAGCGGAGCGTCTCGGGGGTTTGGGGGTGGAATCCCCAAGAATCTCAAACCACTCCGGCCAGCTCCTTCTCCTCCCGGGCCTCCTTCTCCTGCTTGGCCAGGGCCTTGGCGTTGGCCAGCATGAGCTTGATGCGGTTCTCCTGGTTGATCTTAGTGGCCCCTGCGTCGTAGTCGATGGCCACGATGTTGGAGTTGGGGTAGTCGTCCTTCAGCTTTCGGATCATGCCCTTGCCCACGATGTGGTTGGGCAGGCAGCCGAAGGGCTGGGTGCATACGATATTGGGGATTCCGGAGTGGATGAGCTCCAGCATCTCGCCGGTGAGCAGCCAGCCCTCCCCCATCTTGTTGCCGTCCCCCAGGTAGCCGCGGACCAGCTTGTGCATATCCTCAAAGGTGCCGGGGGCGCGGAAACGGCTGTTCTTCAGCGCGGCAATCATGTCCTTCTGGCAGTTTTCAATGTAGCCCTTAAAGGCCCGCACCACCACCTTTTTGATCCACTTGCCGCCGTACAGCTCCACGTCGGACTCCCGGTTGAACACCTTGAAGATGATGAAGTCGGTCAGGCCGGGCACCACCGGCTCCGCCCCTTCGGAGAGGAGGAAATCCTCCAGGTTGTTGTTGCCCAGAGGGGAGAACTTGACGTAGATCTCACCCACCACCCCAACCTTGACCTTCTCCTCCTGGGTGACGGGGATGGACTCAAAGTCGGCGCAGATCTGGGCGAAGAGGGCCTGCATCTGCTTGCGGCTCATTCCCTTGCCCGCCTGGAAACCCTGGATGAGTTTATTCTCCCACGTTTCCACCATGACGTCGGCGTCGCCCTTGGTGATCTCGTAGGGGCGTACCTGGTTGGCCACGTTGACGATGAGATCGCCGTACATCATGGCGTAGATCATCTTGCGGATGAGGGGCAGGGTGAGAGACCAGCCGGGGTTTTTCTCCATGCCGGACAGGTTGACCGAGATGACGGGGATGTAGGACATGCCCGCCTTCTCCAGGGCCTTGCGCAGCAGGTGGATATAATTGGACGCCCGGCAGCCGCCGCCGGTCTGGGTGATGAGTAGAGCCACCTTGTGGGGATCATAGCCACCGTGCTTCACCGCGTCGATGAGCTGGCCGATGACCAGCAGGGCAGGGTAGCAGGTGTCGTTGTGGACGTATTTCAGCCCCTCGTCGATGATACCCCGGTGGTTGGTGGTAAGCATATCCACCTTGTAGCCCTCCAGCTCCAGCAGTTTGCGGAACATGCCGAAGTGGACGGGAAGCATCTGAGGCATGAGCAGGGTGTACTCCTCCTTCATCTCCTTGGTGAAGAGGAGGCGTCCATCCTTCGCGTAAACCAGTTCTGCCATAGATAAACTCCTTTCGGGAGAAAACTCTCATTCGTTGGTGGACACCCAGTAGAGCAGGCCATCGGAGATACGATAGCCTAGGCTTCGCTGAAGGGCCAGAGAGGGAATGTTGTCCTCAAAGACTTGTCCGTAGGGGATGTGGCCCCGGGACAGTTCCAGGTTGGTCATGAAACGCTGCAGCAGGGTGGCCACGCCTTGGCGACGGTACTGTGGCAGCACCTCTAGCAGGCCAATGGTGCCCTCGGTGTGTCGGCCCACAAAGCCGGCCAGGTTATTTTCCCGAAAGGCGCCATACAGTTCACCGGCCTCCAATCGCTGAACCAGGTACTCGGTGCTGCCGAAGGGGTAGTGATTCCGAATCTGGGACAGGTGAGCGGCAGTGAGGCGGACCACTTGAAAGCCGCAATCAGGCAGGGGAAGGGGCTGGCGGGAGGGATAGACTGCCTGTCGGCAGGCCTGACTTTTTGGGAAACCCAATCGGTCCCGCAGCAGGGGCAGGCAAAAGGGTTCGTGCACCGTGAGAAAGTCCAGCCGTGCGGGCAGCAGGCCACACAGTGTCTGAGCGGCAGATGGATCAGCGGCACACAGGGTAAAGCCAGTGTCTTCACCGCCATGGGAAAAGCCCGTGTAGGCCACCAATGCCCCAGCAGAGCTGGCATGTATGACCCTGCCTTCCCCCCGGCGCACGGTTTCCGTTAGGTCAAAGTAGAGTATGGGATCGCGCTGAAAGAGGGGGGTACAGCAGGACAGATCAGGCATTTTGCTTTTCCCTCTCCTCCATGGCCGCCATGAGGGAGCGCACCCGGATGCGCACCGCCCCTAAGTTGCTGATGTCGTCGATCTTCAGCTGGGTGTACAGTTTGCCGCCGCTCTCCAGGATGGCGCGCACCTCGTCGCCGGTGATGGCGTCGGTACCGCAGCCAAAGCTCACCAGCTGGATGAGCTGCATGTCCGGCTGCTCGCACACATACCGGGCGGCATTGTACATCCGGGACTGGAAGGTCCACTGGTTGAGCACCTTCCGGGGGGCGTACCCCTCGTGGAAGGCCACTGCGTCCTCGCTGACCAGCACGAAGCCGAAGGAGGTGATCAGGTCGTTGATACCGTGATTGATCTCCGGGTCGATGTGGTAGGGCCGCCCGGCCAGCACGATGATGGACCGGCCCTCCTTTCGGGCCTGGTCGATGTAGGCCTGGCCGGTGGCCCGGATGTCCTCCTTATAGGCGTCGTAGGCCTCGTAGGCGGCGCGGATGGCGGCGACGGCCTCTTTCCGGGGCACGCCGAAGGTGTCGGCAAACCACTGGGAGCCGATGCGCTCGTAGTCGCGGGGGCGGTGCAGGCCGGTGTAGGGGTTGAGGAACCGGGTCTTCTTCAGATCGGGCACGTTGGCGGCCAGCAGCTCGGGATAGTAGGCCACCACCGGGCAGTTGTAGAAGTTGTCCGAGGTCTTCTCATCAAAGTTATAGGGCATGCAGGGGTAGAAGATGGCGTCCACCCCCGCCTCCACCAGGGCCTCCACGTGGCCGTGGAGCAGTTTGGCGGGGTAGCACACCGTGTCCGAGGGAATGGTGCGCTGGCCCTTGATGTACAGCTTCCGGGAGGACTCAGGGGAGAGCACCACCTCGAAGTTGAGCCGGGTGAACAGCTCGAACCAGAAGGGCAGGTTCTCGTACATGTTCAGCCCGAAGGGGATGCCGACGCGTCCCCGGGAGCCGTCCCCGCAGCCCTTTCCCTCCAGGGCCCGCAGCTTCTGGTACTTGTAGCGGTACAGGTCGGGAAGTTCCACCTTCTCTTTGCCCAGGGGGCGGGAGCAGCGGTTGCCCGAGATGAACCGCCGGCCGCCGTCAAAGGTGTTCACCGTGAGGGCGCAGTGGTTGGTGCACAGGTTGCAGGTGACGGGCCGGGCGGTGTGGGAGAAGGACTCCAGCTCCTTGGGGCCCAGCAGGGTGGACCGCTCCAGCCCCAGGTTCCGGGCAGCTAGGGCAGCGCCGAAGGCCCCCATGATGCCGGCGATGGTGGGGCGGGTGACCTCCCGGCCCAGCTCCTGCTCAAAGGCCCGGAGGACGGCGTCGTTGTAGAAGGTGCCCCCCTGGACCACGATGTGTTGGCCCAGGTCATCGGCGTTGGCGGCCCGGATGACCTTGTACACCGCGTTTTTCACGATGGAGATGGACAGGCCGGCGGAGATGTCCTCCACGCTGGCCCCGTCCTTCTGGGCCTGCTTGACGCTGGAGTTCATGAACACGGTGCAGCGGGAGCCCAGGTTCACCGGGCGGGGGGAGAACAGCCCCAGCTTGGAGAAGTCGGCGATGTTGTAGCCCAGGGCCTTGGCGAAGGTCTCAATGAAGGAGCCGCAGCCGGAGGAGCAGGCCTCGTTGAGCATGATGGAGTCCACCGCGCCGTTGCGGATCTTGAAGCACTTCATGTCCTGGCCGCCGATGTCGATGATGAAGTCCACGTCCGGGTTGAAGTGGGCGGCCGCCCGGTAGTGTGCCACCGTCTCCACCAGCCCCAGGTCGCAGGAGAAGGCGTTCTTAATGAGGTCCTCCCCGTAGCCGGTGACGGCGGAACCCTTGATGGTAATGCGGTCGCCGCACAGCTTGTAGATTTCCCGCAGCTGTTCCAGCACGATGGCCACGGGGTTGCCCAGATTGGAGTGGTAGTAGGTATACAGCAGCCCACCGTCTGGGGCGATGAGCACCATCTTGGTGGTGGTGGAGCCGGCGTCGATGCCCAGGTAGGCGTCCCCGGTGTAGGCGGCGATGTCCAGTTGGGGCGGGGTGGAGGCGTTGTGCCGGGCGGTGAAGGCGTCATACTCCTCCTGGCTCTCGAAGAGAGGGGGCATGGTGTCTACCGTGGAGGTGGCCCCCCGGCTCTCCTCCAGCAGGCGCAGCAGCTCCTCAAAAGGTCGGGCCTCGTAGTCCGCGGAACACAGCGCCGCCCCCATGGCGGCAAAACAGTCCCCGTCCTGGGGGAAGATGGCGTGCTCCTCGTCCAGCCCCAGGGTCTCCACGAACCGCTGGCGCAGGCCCATGAGGAAGTGCAGCGGCCCGCCCAGGAAGACGATCTTGCCCTTCAGCTCCCGGCCCTGGGTGAGGCCGGCCACTGTCTGGTCCACCACCGCCTGGAAGATGGAGGCGGCCACGTCCTCCTTCCGCCCGC
>ERZ779866.3199-NODE-3199-length-13609-cov-2.582411_pt1 | contig 13609 bp, 9 predicted proteins | sample MGYA00511248_ERZ779866 | MGnify/ENA primary metagenome ERZ779866 (study PRJEB29588, sample SAMEA2155758) | human gut metagenome | biome: human gut; feature: human-associated habitat; material: faeces | place: Denmark | collected 2008/2010 ... | reverse complement strand
GTCACTTTTTGGATTATACTATATCATAAGTGACATTTCAAGCAGATTATGTTATTTTTATGTTAAAAAATGGAGGCAAAAGATTCAACCTGGCCCGGAATCGCTATATTTGCCAAAGAACGATATACGAATAGTGATGAATTACAACAGCCGTATGATGATGTCCATGTGTATGCCTTCCAGCTTATGCCGGACACTTCCGCTGTTGCCTTGATCGAACCTTTACGTATTGAGTAGACACCATAGAAGTCCGGCTGTTAAGCCGGGCTTTTTTTGTTTTAGCCGGGTTTACTGCAAGAGGAGTTCCGGCGGAGAAGTGCCCGGACAGGATACCGGCCCGACATGGAGATGACCCGATAACATCGAACCGAATCCGTTAAATCTTATAAAAACATTTAATCGATAAAACCATGAGCAAGAAAAATTACCGCTTTGACACGTTGCAGGTCCACGCCGGACAGGTACCCGATTCTGTTACCGGTTCCCGTGCCGTACCCATTTACCAGACTACATCCTATGTGTTCGACGATGCGCAGGATGGTGCCGACCGCTTTGCGCTGCGCAAGTTCGGCAATATCTATACCCGCCTGACCAATCCGACCACCGCCGTTTTCGAAGAGCGGGTCGCCGCCCTCGAAGGCGGAACGGCTGCTGTAGCGGCCGCATCTGGACTGGCTGCGCAATTTCTGGCCATCGGTAACCTGGCGGAAACGGGCGATAACATTGTCAGTACCTCCTATATCTACGGTGGAACCCATAACCAGTTCAAAGTTGCCTTTCGTCGTCTGGGCATCGAGGTCCGTTTTGCAAATGGCGACGATCCGGCTTCGGTCGCTTCACTGATCGACGACAAGACCAAAGCGATTTACCTGGAGACGATCGGCAATCCGGAATTTAACGTTCCCGATTTCGAGCCGATCGTGGAGGTGGCCCGCAGGCACGGCATTGCCGTCGTGACCGACAACACGTTCGGCGCCGGCGGATATCTGTGCCGGCCGCTGGAGTGGGGAGTGAATGTGGTGACCCACTCTGCGACGAAGTGGATCGGCGGCCATGGGACGAGTCTTGGTGGAGTCGTCGTCGACGGGGGTAATTTCGATTGGGGCAACGGACGTTATCCTGCGCTGAGTGAACCGTCGGATAGTTATCACGGGCTGAATATCTGGGAAACATTCGGTGCGGGCAGTCCGTTCGGTAATATTGCGTTTGCAATCCGTACGCGCGGTGAAGGGTTGCGCGATTTTGGGCCCACGCTTAGTCCGTTCAACGCATTCCAGTTGCTGCAGGGGCTCGAAACGCTGTCGCTACGGGTACAGAGAAGTGTGGACAACGCATTGGAGCTCGCCCGTTGGTTACAGAAGCATCCTAAAATCGAAAGTGTGAATTATCCGGGGCTGGAAGAAAACCCGCACCATGTTTTGGCGAAGAAATACCTGCGCCACGGCTTCGGCGGTGTTTTGTCGTTCCGGATGAAAGGCGATGCCGGGCAGGCTGCCGAAGTGATCGGCCGGTTGGAGCTGATCAGCCACCTGGCCAATGTCGGCGATGCGAAAACGCTGATTATCCATCCGGCTTCGACAACCCATTCGCAGTTGCCGGCCGACGAACTTGTCCGGGCGGGCGTCTATCCGAACCAATTGCGGTTGTCGCTCGGTATCGAAGATATTGAGGACCTGAAAATCGATCTGGACGATGCCTTGACGGGTGTGTGAAGTTAAAGGCGCCGCAAAAGAAGGCATTCCCGACGTGCGGAAACAGGCCGGAAGACATATCACAGGGCTCTTTGTTTGCGGGATTGTTCGTTTCTCGTTAAATTGCCGTGCTGTCGCCGGTGAAAAGCGGCTTTGAGGAATGAGGACATTAATTATTGCCGATAACCAGGATATTACCCGGGCCGGATTGCGGGCATTGTTTGCTCGTAACCCGGCTGTGGGTGCTGTTTGCGAAGCCCGGAGTAAGAGTGATTTGATCCGGAATTTGCGACTGGCTCCCGATGCAGTCGTCATTCTGGATTACGCGTGGTTCGATTTCAACCGGGTCGAAGAACTTTGCATTTTACGCGATCGGTATCCGTGCAGCGGTTGGATGCTCTTCTCGGAGACCCTGGTCGGTTCACTGTTGCATTGTAGTTTGCGTGGGGAGAGGCCTTTCGGCGTGGTACTCAAAAGATGCGATTCGGATGAGATAGAGGCCGCGTTTGAAGCCGTAATGCAGGGCAGGGGGTACGTCTGTGAGTCGATCCGTGATACGCCGGCGTACCCCGAACAGTCCGGTACGGGTGGGATGTCTGCGGACACCGTATCGTCCGGGATGCTGCATCCGGTTGTTTCGATGCCTTCCGTACATTCGCTGACCCCGACCGAACAGGCTGTTTTGCGTGAAATCGCATTGGGGCGCACGACGCGTGAAATTGCTGCTGACCGTTATGTTTCGTTCCACACCGTTATCACGCACCGAAAGAATATCTTTCGCAAACTCGGCGTAAATAACGTGCATGAGGCGACGAAGTATGCCATGCGGGCGGGAATCATCGACGTGGCGGAATATTGTATCTGAACCGAATGTTTTTTGTTAGATGCTTATTTTCCAGTAATTTTTTGTGTGATCAAGTAAATTTACCCGGGAGAGCACTCTTCTGCGACAGGGAAGTGGATTGTAGTTCAAGCACGTACCAGGATGCTATACGGGGCGAATAAATAGGGATTTATCATTTGCAGGGTTGAGGTGAAAAACGGTTTTGAGGTTAAATTCCTGTTTTATTGAAGAGCAGGACCGCATGAGCGGTCATATCTCGTAGCAGAGGTTGCCTCATCCCCTGATGCTCTTACAGCAGTTGTACTCGCTTTCCGTTCTTCCGTTATAAAGGATATTCGTCGAATGCGTACAATACCGTGGACAGGTAACGTTCGCCGGTATCGGGCAGCAATACGACGATCTCTTTGCCTTTATTTTTTGGATCGGCCGCCAGTTGCGTAGCCGCATAGGTCGCGGCGCCGGCCGAGATACCGACCAGCAGGCCTTCGGTACGGGCAAGTTCGCGGGAAGTGCGGATGGCGTCGTCATTCGACACCGTGATGATCTGGTCTACCGCCGCCGCATTGTATGTTTTCGGAATGAATCCTGCGCCGATACCCTGGATTTTGTGCGGACCCGGTTTACCCCCCGAAAGGACGGGCGAATCGGCCGGTTCGACGGCAACGATCCTGATTTTCGGGTTTAACTCTTTGAGCCGTGCACCGACCCCGCTGACGGTACCGCCGGTACCGACGCCGGCTATGAAAATATCTACTTTCCCGTCGGTGTCGCGCCATATCTCTTCGGCGGTCGTGCGTTTGTGTACGGCAGGATTGGCCGGATTTTCGAATTGTTGCAGGATGATCGCTCCCGGATGCTCGTCGCGTAGCGCTTCTGCCTTTGCGATAGCCCCTTTCATCCCTTCCGCACCCGGCGTCAGCACGATATTCGCTCCGAGCGCTTGCAGCAAATTGCGCCGTTCGATACTCATCGTGTCAGGCATTGTTAACGTCAGTTTATAACCTTTGGCCGCTGCGACGAGCGCAAGGCCCACTCCGGTGTTGCCGCTGGTCGGCTCGATGATCTCGCTGCCCGGTTTGAGCAACCCTCTGTTTTCAGCGTCTTCGATCATTGCCAATGCGATGCGGTCTTTGACGCTGCCGCCCGGATTGAAATATTCCAGCTTGCCGATGATGGCAGCGTTCGGCGCGTATTTCTTATTGAAGTTCGAAAGTTCTAGCAGGGGGGTATTGCCGATCAGGTCGGTCAGTTTTTTTGCGATTTTTGACATGGCTTCGATGTTTAGTTGGCTTTTCTCTTGTGGTACAAAGATAATGCCTTGCAGTGCGGTGAGGCAATCCCACGAATATGGTATTTTTACCCGATACGGCCTGGATATGTTATTCCACGTCCAGTTCGAGCTCCTTGCGCAGTTTGGTCAGCAATGGATTTTTGTCCGTGAGGTAGCGTAACCGGTCCTCCACCTTGATCGGTTTAAGGCCTTTGGGGTTGGCTTTGATCGTGACGTTGAACTCGATGGGGACCCGCAGTCCGCTTAGTTCGCCGAGCCGGTATTTCATTTCGGCGAGGCTGTGCATCAGTTCGTCGTAGGAAGATTCGTTCGGAACAGTCAGGTTGATGCAATTGCCGCTGACCCGGGCATCCTGGAATAATACCCCCATGCGCGGCCGTTCCTGCATCAGCTCTTGCGAGAATCGTGCGCATCCGGCAATCAGAGCCGTTTCGGTATCTTCGTCGATCTCTATCGGTTCTTCGTCGCCCTCCTCTTCTTCCATGTTTTCGGAAACGGCCACGGGAGCCTGCAGGATCGAGCTGATCGAGCGCCCCGATAGCGATATGCCTCCCGGAAGTCCCGTTGCGGTATTGGCTTTTGTGGAAGCTGCGGACGATACGGGAGTTGCCGGAATCGCAGGCTGCGCTGCCGCCCGGGGAGTTGCACCGGATGTCGGAGTTGCCGCCGTTGTTGTTGGCGGCGACGGCATAGGAGTTGTTGTCGGCGGTGCAGGAACTGTGGCGGGTGTAACGGGTTGCGAAGTTGTAATTTGGGTCGTGCCCCGGGATGTTTCGGGTACGGCAGTCCGTTCCGCCGGTTGCATTCCGGGGGTATCCCTCCGTTCCAATACGGGCAACGAAGGAGTTAAGGCGTCACTGTTTTTTTTTTGACCGAGCCCGCAAAGTTTCATCAGGCCCAGTTCGACGTGCAGACGTTGGTTTGTCGCGGTTCGCAATCCCGAGTCTATCGCCGTCAGGAGATTGATCCCTTCGAACAGTAACGGGACACTGCATTCGGCCGCCTGTGTTTTGTAGCGTTCCGCTACACTGCCGGTCACCTCCAGCAGCGGCAGCGTCTGCGGGTTTTTGCACATCAGCAGGTCGCGGAAGTGGTTGTTCAGTCCCGCTACGAAGGTCTGGCCCGAGAAGCCTTTGCGCAGTACGTCGTCGAACAGCAGCAGCGCTTCTGTGTAGTTACCCGCGAGAATCTGTTGCGTGATGGTGAAATAAGTGTCGTAATCGAGTACGTTCAGTGTGCCGGCGACCTCTTTGATCGTGAGGTTCGATCCGCAGAACGAAACCACCTTGTCGAACATCGACAGCGCGTCGCGCATCCCTCCGTCGGCCTTTTGGGCGATGATGTGCAGCGATTCGTCGTCGTAGGTAACGCCCTCCTGCGAAGCGATGTATTTGAGATACTCCACCCCGTCCTCGACCCGGATGCGGTTGAAATCGTAAATCTGGCATCGCGAGAGGATCGTCGGGATAATCTTGTGCTTTTCGGTCGTCGCAAGGATGAATACCGCGTGTGCGGGCGGTTCTTCGAGCGTTTTGAGGAATGCGTTGAACGCCTGCAGGGAGAGCATGTGCACCTCGTCGATGATGTAGACCCGGTAAGTTCCTTCCGTGGGCGGGTACTGGACCTGCTCGCGGATCTCGCGGATATTCTCGACGCCGTTGTTGGAGGCCGCATCGATCTCCACCACGTTTAAGGAGGTTCCGGAGGCGATATTTTTACAGGTATCGCACTCGCCGCAGGGACTTCCATCCACCGGGTGCTCGCAGTTGACCGCCCGGGCAAATATCTTCGCGATACTGGTCTTTCCGGTTCCTCTCGTGCCGCAGAACAGATAGGCGTGGCCGATGCGTTTGGACGTTATTTGATTTTTCAGGGTCTTCACGATGTGATCCTGGCCCTTCACGTCGGCAAATGTGGCCGGACGCCATTTTCTATACAGTGCGGTGTATGACATGGTTTCTCCTAATCTCCGAAACAGAGGCCCAGCATCTTGGCCTCCTTGATGATGCTGGATTCGGGGTCAACGTACTTTAATTTTCCGGCGCTCTCGGAGAGTGGGATGTCCGTCACCTCGTTGTTTTTGATGACCACCAGGCGGCCGAACTGCTTATTGATAATCAGCTCCGCGCCATGGACGCCCAGGCGTGAGGAAAGCACGCGGTCGTAGGGAACCGGGGCTCCGCCTCTCTGCATGTGGCCGGGCACGGTGACGCGCACCTCCTGTCCGGTCATTTTCTCAATCTGCTCCCCGATCTCGTAGGCCACGGACGGGTACTTTCTATTTTTAAGCTTTTCTTTGTACTCTTTTTTGCTTAAAGCTGCGTCCTCCTTGGACATGGCGCCCTCGGCCACAGCCAGGATGGAGAAGCGGCTGCCGCTCTTGGTTCTCTCCTCGATCTTCGCCACAACCTTCTTTAAATCGTAGGGAATCTCCGGGAGGAGAATGATGTCGGCTCCGCCAGCGATGCCTGCGTGGAGCGTGAGCCAGCCCACCTTATGTCCCATGATCTCGACGATGAACACTCTGCCGTGGGACGCCGCCGTCGTGTGAATACAGTCGATGGCGTTGGTGGCAATGTCCACCGCGCTCTGGAAACCGAAGGTCATGTCGGTGCCGTAGAGGTCGTTGTCGATGGTCTTGGGAAGGCCGATGACATTTAACCCCTCCTCGCTTAAGAGGTTGGCGGTCTTCTGGCTTCCGTTGCCGCCCAGTACCACCAGGGCATCCAGCTTTAATTTATAGTAGGTGTGCTTCATCAGGCCCACCTTGTCCAGCCCGTTCTCGTCCGGCACACGCATCAGCTTGAAGGGCTGTCTGGAGGTTCCCAGCATGGTGCCGCCCTTGGTCAGAATGCCCGAGAAGTCGGAGCGGTTCAAAAATCTGTAATTTGCGTACATTAATCCCTTATAGCCGTCCTCGAATCCGATCAGTTCCAGATCGTTGCCGTATTCGTTATATAAAGCCTTCGCCACGCCGCGCATGGTTGCATTCAGCGCCTGGCAGTCGCCGCCGCTGGTAAGAAAACCTACTCGTTTCATCCTGTGACCATCCTTTCGTGTTCAGATTATAGTACACCCATTTTGTAATTATAATACAAAGATTTGGCAGGTTCAAGAAAAAAAGGAGTGTTTGCGAAATTTGCAAACACTCCCGGTGGTTTTATTTTTAATCCGCACATTCTGCTTCGAACATCTGACACAGACGTTACCTTCGCAGTTAACTCAGTCCAGGCGACCTCACGGCACACAAAAGATTCCACTTATTGCTGCTGCATTCCTGCCCTGACAAGGTTCATGGATTTCTGTTGCGCAAGACCCAAACGTCAACGCCACTTGCGAAGGGCAGCTCTGCATCAAAATGCCCTCGGCAGAATATCACCCCTGCTGTAGCGGATTGCAGGTACAGGGCACCGCTAACTCCCCGGCTGTGCGGAAGCTTTATGACTTTTTGAGTTTGGATTACTCATGAAGTATACATGGGAGGAGGGGGCTTTGTCAAGCTCCTTTCCCTAAAACGGAAACAGAATCGGCAATACGACGATGCACACCACCGTATTAATCAGCACAAGCGGAAATCCGCATTTCAAATAGTCCTTCATTGAATATCCACCCGGAGCCAGAATCATAGCCTGGGCAGCCGCCGCCATGGGGGTTAAGATAGACGTACAGCTCGCAATCAGAACCGCCATTACACCGGCGCGCGGGTCGATTCCGATGGAAACAGCCACCGAACAGACCAGCGGGACAAACACTGCCACCGCCGCAATATTTGACATTACCTGCGTCAGAATCAGCGGCACAACAAAAAGAACTGCCATAATAATATATGGGTTTGTCGTATTTCCCAGAAGCGTGCGCATAAGGCTTGCCACCACATCGGCGGCCCCCGTCATTTTTAACGCATCAGAAAGCGGCAGGACGCCAATAAAAAGGAACATGGTCGGTCCATGGATAGAGGAAATCGCCTCCATCTCCGACAGCACGCCGAACAGAATCAGAAGCACGGCGCCTATGCAGGCTACAATATACATCGGAACCAGCGAAAAATAATCCAGAACAATCATTCCGATAATCGTAAAACTGCAGATAATCTGCGCAATCCTCTGTTTCTTTACATCGATGGTCTTTGTCTTTTCCACAACCGGTTTTCCCGTATCAAACTGACTGTTGGGAATATCCGGCAGAAGGTACTGCGAGACAAATACGCCGTAGATAATGGTTGTGACAATCACCGGAATACGGGCGATAGTAAAATCCCAGATTCCGAAAGGAACCGGGCCGCCCATGTTGACCATGACGTCGCTCCAGTTCATGTTTGCAGCTCCCTGTCCCAGGAAGGTGCAGGCGGTGGCGATATTGGCGATCATTGCCACCGGGTAGATGAATTTGCTGCGGCTGATATTCAGATTGTTTGCAATATTGATAATCAGCGGAAGAAGAATCGCCATGGTTCCAACCGCCGAAGTCAGAATAGAAAGCACGGTCGCCACAAGCATCAGCACCAGCAGCACAATCTTCGGCCGGTTCTGATACCGCATCACAATATTTTTGGTACTGTCAAGCAGGCCAGATTTTACAATCCCCGCCCCGATGACAAACATGGCGGCGAACATAATAACATTGGAATTTGTAAGACCCGAAAAGGCTTCATCAATCGTCATGATCCCCGTCATGATGAGCGCGATGATGATTCCCATGGAAATCACCGTATACGGCAGCTTTCCCGACATAAACGCTATAATCGTAAGTGCTAGAATAATAAGTACAATCGTCAACTGATCCATTCTTTTTCCCTCTCCTTATCCTATTGTTAAAAATCCCCGGGCTTCACATGATCTGGAAGAATGCAGCGGTATTCCTCATCCCCTTTGGCAAGCGCAAAATCTTCTTTTGCCTGCACAATCAGCTCCGGACTCTCGCAAAGACAGACGGCGGTCAGCGCCATCACCGCGGCGGCATTATGCATTCCTCTGTGCGCCAGATCCGCCTTTCCCTGTGCAACAGCCTGCCAGCTGTGTAGAGCGGTTCCCGCCGCGAAACACGGACAGGAGAAAAATGCGGTGGGCACATTCCAGCTCACATTTCCCGCGTCGGATGAGGCCGACTTCGGAAGTCCGATGGGGCAGCCATACAGGCTTATGGGGCTGTCCACCTGCTCCCGCGTCGGATGTTCCAGATAACGCGCAGCATTTTCCTTTGCCCGCTTTACCCCCTCCTCAGAAAGTACAGACTGGTATTTCCTGGCATATTCCAGCTCGCTCTCCGTATAGCTCTCATCGAGGATCTGATCCATGGCTTCCGCGGTAAGCCTGTTTAACAGCGTATTATCCAGATGATTTGCATAATAGCTTACCGGCCTCACGTCCACGCGTGTTCCGGTCATAAGCGCCGCTCCCTCGGCGACACTGCGGATGCGCTCATAGACATCCAGCATGTCTCCGTTTCTGGGAGCCCGGATGTTATAGCACACCTCCGCCTCACTCTGAACCGTGTTGGGCGCGGTTCCTCCGCTGTTTGTGATGGCATAGTGAAAACGAACCTCCGGAAGAACATGCTCACGCAGGTAATTGCATCCCACGTCCATCAGCTCCACCGCATCCAGTGCGCTGCGGCCCAGATGGGGAGACATGGCCGCATGAGCGTTCTTTCCGTGAAAATTGAAATATGCGCGGATCATGGAAAGAGTATTTCCCCCAACGCTTTTCGCGCTGTCCGGATGCCAGGTGATACAGATATCCAGATCCAGAAAACAGCCCTCTCTCAGCATGAAGGTTTTAGCGGCTGCGCCTTCCTCCGCCGGGGTAGCGTAATATCGGATCACGCCTTCTACCCCCTGTTCCCTAAGGTAATCGCGCACCGCGACGCAGGCCTCCACACCGGCGGTTCCCAGCAGGTGATGTCCGCATCCGTGCCCATAGTTTTTCTCTTCGCGCGCCTCCTTCTCCAGACTGTCGCTTTTCTGACTCAGATCGGACAGAGCGTCAAATTCTCCTAATATCCCGATCAACGGGCCTTTCTCGCCCCACTCAGCCATAAAAGCGGTCTCCATTCCCGCCAGCTTTTCGGTGATTCTGAATCCCTCGCTTTCCAGATACTCCCTCTGCCTTTTGCTGGAGCGATATTCCTGGAATCGAAATTCTGCATAGTCCCAGATGTCGTCGCTCATACTCTCAAAAACAGGCTTTCTCCGGTTTATGATGTCCTGTATTCGTTTTGCCTTCTCCTCCACTGCATTGCCTCCTTGATTACTTATATCGGTCGAGTACTCTGAAAAAATTATAGTATGATACGCGTCCAATCAACAAATATCCATTCTTTATCGGGGGATAAAAAAAACGTATGGCTACTTATGCTGAATTTTTGTTATAATTTTCTTAAGCAAACGGGAATCGGGGGAATATCCATGACATTTGAACAGATGAAATGCGCAATCGAAATCGCTTCCTGCGGCTCCATCAGTAAAGCCGCCAAGAATCTGTATCTGTCTCAGCCGCGTCTGAGTCAGAGCATAAAAAACATGGAAGATGAACTGGGGTATCTTATTTTCGAGCGTTTTCCCCAGGGCATCGTTCCCACCGCCAAGGGAAAGCTTTTCCTCAATCACTGTGAGATCATACTGGCAGAATACAAAAAAGCGGCGGCTCTCTCAGAGCAGAAAACCCTGCGCTCGTTCCACCTGGCGGCGGGAAATCTGTATCTCTTTATGGAGGCCTTTATCCGGCTCTGCCAGGATTATCAGAACGATACGATCCTTGACCTTCAAATCCACCACAAAAATTCATACGAAATCGAGGAGGCCGTCTACCAGGGCATTAGTCAGCTGGGGATATTGCTGGTGAAAGAAAATGAACTAAACAGCTACATTCTGTCGGCGGAACGAAAAAATCTGGTCGCAAAACCGCTCTGTCACATCGGTCTTGTGATTACGCTCCGAAAGGATCACCCCGCCTTATCTCAATCTTTTAATATCACCGATCTTTATATGTATCCGTTTGCAGATTATGGTCAGCGGGAGGTATCACGGATATTTATGGAGGAGACCCGCACTCTGGTCAATCCGGAAAAAATCATACGGGTGAACGAGGCCGAAGGACGGCATAAAATCATCTCCCGCACCAATGCCTTCGGCATCGGATGCGAGCTCTCGGAGAGCATTTTATCTCAATACAACCTTGTGTCAATTCCTGTTCAAGATGCAGGGTTCCAAATTGTATCTCTGTCCCGCAGACAGTCGCCATATTTTGAGGAAATCAAATGTTATCTGGATCATCTTATGGATGTGATAAAAGAGAATCATTTTTTGTAATATAAAATGAGAGCTGGCACGCCCGAAGTGTTGGGGTGCCAGCTTGTCTGGTTTTTCTGTTTTACTCCATATATCCGCCCTTCATCGGCGAGACGGCGTGCTCGGAGAAAATCTTCAGCGCGCCTTTCGTATATTTCGCAGGCTTCGGCTACCAGCGGCTCTTTCTCTCTGCAAGAATCCGCTCCATCTCCTCCGGGGAGACTTCATGGCCATTTACTCCTACGATGGACAGTTCACTCCGTTTTGAAAACGACATCTTGTCTATACTATGCAATAATATCCAATAGAATAGAAAACCGTATCAAGTTGCAAAAATCTATTCCAAAACACAGCCGACATATTGTTTTCCTTCCGTCAAATGGTATAATAGAATAGAAAAATGCAACTGGATACAAAAATCTTTCGCAAGGAGGTTTTTCAATGGAAATTCGCAGAGATTTCTATTTGGATAAATTAATAAAGAGAAAGAACAATGGACTGATCAAAGTGATCACCGGTATCCGCAGATGCGGCAAGTCTTATTTGCTGAATAATCTTTTTTATCATCACTTGCTGGAAAGCGGTGTAGAGGCTGACCATATCATCCGTTTCGCATTTGATTCAGCGGATGACCTGTATCTGATTGGTGAAAGTCTGATTCAGATAGAAAAAGAAAAGCGCGGGGTCGATCCGGAAAAATTCATGGCATATATACGTTCCAAAGTCGTTGACACTGAAATGTATTATCTGTTGTTAGATGAAATTCAGATGCTGGATTGCTTTGAAGCAGTATTAAATGGCTATTTGCGTAAGGAAAATATGGATGTATTTGTAACCGGAAGTAATGCAAAACTCCTGTCCCGAGATATCGCTACCGAATTCGCAGGTCGTGGCGACGAGGTTCATATGTATCCTTTAAGCTTTGCCGAATTCATGTCTGTATATAACGGAGACAGGTACATGGGGCTGTCCGAATATATGCTTTACGGCGGTATTCCTCTCGTTGTCCTGCGTGACGATGCCGGCGATAAAGCTGTCACATTACAGAATCTGTTCAACGAAATTTATATTCGAGACATTACAAAGCGAAACCGTGTGAAAAACATTGGAGAGCTGGAAGATTTATTGAATATCCTTTCCTCTGCCATCGGCTCGCTGACCAATCCTGAAAAGCTGAAAAACACTTTCAAGACCATTAAAAAATCCAGAATCACCTCTGCTACCATAAAAAAATATCTGGATTATTTTGAGGACTCGTTCCTGATTGAATCTGCGCAGCGATATGACATCAAGGGAAAAGCATATATTGAAACTCCAAAAAAATATTACTTTTCCGACCTTGGATTGCGTAATGCGAGAATCAATTTCCGACAGTTTGAACAGACTCATTCCATGGAAAATGTGATTTATAATGAGCTTCGTATGCGCGGCTATAACGTAGACGTAGGTGTGGTGCCGATTTCCCAAAAAGATCCGAACGGAAAAGTAACCCGGCAACAACTGGAAGTAGATTTTGTCTGTAATCTTGGCTCTTCCAGATACTATATCCAGTCGGCATATTCGTTGCCAGATGAGACAAAGCGCACCCAGGAAATCAGGCCATTTAGAAAAATTGACGACTCTTTCAAAAAAATCATTATTACCAAGGATATCGTCCAGCCATACTATGATGAGTATGGTATTTTAACCGTAAACATTTACGATTTCCTGCTTGATCCAACATGCCTTGAAAAATAAAAGCTATTGACCGCGCATATACGCACATCGCTTCCGAACTGTCTTCCTGCACGGGAAATGATTTAAGCCGCTGCAAAACCAGTCTTTTGCAGCGGCTCCATATGACATCCTACTCTCTCCCCTCCACCATTTTCCTCAACCGTTCCACCGTCTCCTTATCTTCATCCAGCTTACCGCAGTCCCAGGCCTCCTCGTAGTATCCGAGGGCCTCCTCCAGTTCGCCCTTTGTCTCGCAGATGCGGCCCATGTCCTGGTAGGCTTCGTAGCAGTTTAACTTCGGGCAGCCGAAATGCTCCAGATGAAGCTCCAGCGCCTTCTCTGCCATCTCGACGGTCTTTTCCTTATCGCCCAGATGGGAGTAGGCTTCGGCGGCCGCCTCATAATTGCAGGGGGAGAAGGGCCTTTTCTCGATCTTCGAGAGCGCCAGCTCAAGGCTCCTCCTGTAGCTTTCCTCCGCCTTTCCGGCATCGCCTAGATTTTCATAGCACACACCGATGCAGATCAGGCGGTATGCGGAATCCGAGGATAATTCCAGCGCCTTTAAAAATGCCTCGAGGGCCTCCTCATAGCGTTTCTCATCCTTGTAGAACACGCCCAGGGAATGCCAGGAATCGTACTCCTCCGGGAACTCCTCCGTTCCTTTTAAGTAAATTTCCTCCGCCTTCTCCTTCATCCCAGACTTCTCGTAACAGTAGGCGATCCGTGTGAGGGCATCCTGCCGGTCGTCCACCTCGCCGTAGGTCTCAAAATATCCGATGGCC
>ERZ779866.3196-NODE-3196-length-13614-cov-3.728299_pt1 | contig 13614 bp, 6 predicted proteins | sample MGYA00511248_ERZ779866 | MGnify/ENA primary metagenome ERZ779866 (study PRJEB29588, sample SAMEA2155758) | human gut metagenome | biome: human gut; feature: human-associated habitat; material: faeces | place: Denmark | collected 2008/2010 ... | reverse complement strand
GGACCGGATGGTGGCCGGGAAATCCGTTATATCAACGTCAAGGCCATGACACCCACACAGGAAGCTTTGACTTGGCGGGTTTTTGATTTCGACAAAGATCAGCATTTGACGGAAATTGTCACTGCCGATACAGGGAACTATGTGAATGGTCAGGGGTGGCTTTTGCAAAAGTCCGTGACGACTCGTTTCCCCGTTTTGACCGATTTGAGTCAGACGCCCATTCTTGAACGTATTCGAATCGGATCTCCAGTGCGGATGATGCTCAATACCCAAATTGATCCGAGCATTTTCAGCGTGATGATGCTCAAACCTGAAAATATGTCCATGCGGGGTTTGGCACGCTATGTGTCGCACTTAGAGCAAAGTCAACAGCAATCCGGACGTTATGAAATTGCTCTCTGGAATAAAGCCTTTTACCCGATCGCAATTTTGGTCATGATTGCCTTGGCTATGCCTTTCGCTTACATGAATACCCGTTCGGGTGGGGTTAGTATCAAGATTTTTGCAGGTGTGATGATTGGCTTAACGTTCTATACCGTTAACAATCTCTTCTCGTACATCGGCATGCTTAACACTTGGCCACCGCTCGTTGTGGCGATGGTGCCGACGATCTTTATGCTGATATTGGCAATGATCGGTATGTGGTATGTGGAAAAACGTTAATGTGAAACCTGCCAACTGCAACCGGTAGGGTAAATGGCCGTAAGGACGGTAGGTAAAATATTTACCTACCTCTTATCCGCTTCAATTTAAGGCATCGTGGGATTTTTTAAATTCCGAAAGCGCTTTGCCGGTGTAGGTGCTTTTTTCAAGCAATTGAGCAGGTGTGCCGCAAGCAACCACTTGTCCACCCCCATCGCCTCCTTCGGGTCCCATATCGATGATCCAATCCGCTTGTGCCATCACATCTAGGTTGTGTTCAATCACAACCACTGTGTTGCCGGCGTCAACTAACCGGTGTAAAACAGCAATGAGTTTTTCAACGTCGGACATATGTAAGCCCACGGTTGGCTCATCAAGAATGTATATGGTTTTAGGTGCTCGATAACCCCGTCGCTTGATATCGTCGCGGGCTTTAATGAGCTCGGTGACCAATTTGATCCGTTGCGCTTCCCCTCCAGACAAGGTCGGAGAAGGCTGGCCAAGGCTTAAGTAGCCGAGGCCAACATCTTGCATGAGTTTGAGAGCGTGAGCGACACTGCTTTGTGTGCTGAAAAAGTCCACTGCTTCATCCACGTCCATGGCGAGGGCCTCACCAATGGATTTCCCTTTCCAGAGCACTTCCAATGTTTCCGGGTTATAGCGTAACCCGTTGCAAGCTTCACAAGGCACTTTGACATCGGGCAGGAAGTTCATTTCAATGGTTCTCATCCCTTGTCCCTCGCAAAGTTCACACCGGCCGCCTTTCATGTTGAAAGAAAAACGCGAAATGCCATAGCCTCTGGCTTGCGCCTCGTTGGTAGCCGCATAAATCTTGCGGATTGTATCGAGAAAGCCAATATAGGTCGCAGGGCAGGAGCGAGGTGTTTTCCCGATCGGCGTCTGATCCACCTCAAGCACGCGATCAATTTGCTCCAGGCCCTCAATTCCTTCACAAAGCTCGCCTTGGTACGGTTTCTTTTTTGAAAGTGTTTCTGATAAAACAGGAAGCAAAACCCCTCGGGCGAAGCTACTTTTCCCGGAACCGGAGACACCGGTGAGTACCGTCAACCGTTCCAACGGAATGGCGATTTGAGCGGCTCGTAAATTGTTTAAATGGGGTTTCTTAACGGTGAGCCACTGTGTCTGGTCATTGATTAATCGGTGCGGCACGAAGGTATGCTCAATCGGATGCGTTAAGTATTGTCCCGTTAAGGAACGTTTATTTTTCATGATGTCCTTTACGGTTCCCTTAGCAATGACTTCACCACCTCGAACACCGGCTCCCGGTCCGATATCAATCACGTAATCAGCCTCTCGAATGGTATCTTCGTCGTGTTCCACAACTAAGAGGGTGTTCCCTTTGTCAACGAGGGCTTTGAGGGAATCAAGCAATTTACGATTGTCTCGTGGGTGCAAGCCGATCGTAGGCTCGTCCAGAATGTAACAAACGCCTTGTAGATTTGACCCAAGTTGCGATGCCAAGCGGATTCGTTGCGCTTCACCGCCTGAAAGGCTAGGGGAAGAACGATCCAGCGTGAGGTAGCCTAACCCGACTTTTTCCAAAAACGCTAGGCGCAAGCGAATCTCTTTGAGCGCGTCTTCGGCAATGTCGGCTTCACGTCCGGAAAGCGTCAATGTGTCGAAGAATTCTCGTGCTTCACGAACAGTTTTGTGGGCCACTTCAGAAATGGAAAGTCCGGCAAAACGCACAGCACGAGCAATATCGTTTAGGCGTTCTCCGTGACAGGTCGGACAAGTTTTTGCCGGCGCATCCACCCAAGCACGCTCCTCTCCGGTGGCATTTTCATCGAAACCTTCGATGATTTGACCGGTGCCAAAGCAAGTCGGGCACCACCCCATGGAGGAGTTGTAAGAAAAAAGGCGCGGATCCAGCTCCGGGAAACTTCGCCCGCAAACCGGGCAGGAACGATGGGTCGAAAAGATGATTTCTTCGTTTTTTTCAGTCAGAACGGATAGGACGCCCTTGCCGATCGTGATGGCTTCTTGAAGCGCGCGTTTCACATGATTTTCGTTTTCAGAAGACACGTCAAGCGACGCAACAGGCAATTCAATGGTGTGGTCTTTGTAACGAGCTAGCTTAGGGAATTTTTCCGTGCTGACAAATTTCCCGTCCACCCGGAGTTCTTTATATCCTTTTTTGAGTGCCCACTTGGCCAGATCGGTGTAGATGCCTTTGCGCCGAGTCACAAGGGGAGCTAAGACCCAGAGCGACTGACCTTTAAAGCGAGTTAACACCTCAGAGAAAATCGTCGCAAACGACTTGGGGGCAACTTCCACGTTGCAATCAGGACAATAATGATGACCGAGTTTAACGTAAAGGAGTCGTAAAAAGTGATAGAGCTCTGTCATCGTGGCCACAGTGGATTTGCGTCCGCCGCGGGAGGTGCGTTGCTCAATGGCGACCGTTGGAGCAATGCCGGTGATACTGTCAACATTGGGTTTGCTCGCCGGCTGAACAATGCTTCTTGCGTAAGCGTTAAGCGACTCAAGGTAGCGGCGTTGCCCTTCCTTAAACACAATGTCAAAAGCCAGGGTGGATTTGCCGGAGCCTGAGGCGCCGGTTACCACGGTGAATCGATTGTGAGGAATATCCACGGAAATATTTTTGAGGTTGTGCTCTTTCGCGCCCTTGATGGCGATGACGTCATGCGGGATTGTCGCTTTAGCGGATTCTCGAGGCGCAGTCGTTTCCGTGAAATAAGGGGAAGCTTTTTGACGGTTGAGCGTTTCCCGATAGCTTGCCAGCGCCCGGGCCGTGTGAGAGCGCGGATTTTCCAGCAACGTCTCCAAGGTTCCCTCGACAATGACACGACCGCCATTTTCACCGCCATCGGGCCCCAGATCAATAATCCAGTCAGCGCAGTTGATCACATCCAGATTATGCTCAATCACAATAACGGTGTTGCCGCGATCAACCAGCTCCTGAAGTGAACGCATTAATTTGTCGATGTCGTCAAAATGCAATCCTGTGGTTGGTTCATCAAAAATGAAAAGATCATTTTTACTCGCTTGTGAATTCTTTTCGGCTAGAAATCCGGCGATTTTGAGTCGCTGAGCTTCGCCGCCTGACAAGGTCGGCACGGGTTGCCCAAGACGGATGTAATCCAGCCCCACCTCTCTGAGGGGTTGCAAGCGGGATATGACCGCTTTGTCCTCTGAAAAAAAGTCGCAAGCTTCAGATACGGATAAGTCCAGTATTTGGGCAATATTGAGACTTTTCCCATGCCGCTCAATTGTCACCTCAAGAATTTCGGGGCGGTAGCGTGTTCCGTTACAAGCTGAGCAACGCAGGTACACGTCTGACAAAAATTGCATTTCGATGTGTTCAAAACCGTTGCCGCCGCAAACAGGACAACGACCGTCACCGGAGTTAAAGCTAAAAGTTCCCGCCGTGTAGCCTCGGGCTGCCGCGGTGTCTGTGGCGGCAAATAGTTGCCGAATGGCATCAAAAGCGCCGACGTAACTCGATGGGTTCGAACGCGTGGTTTTCCCGATCGGCGATTGGTCGATAAAATGAACCGCTTGGATTTTGTCTGTGTTCAAGATTTCTTTAAATGCGCCGGGAGCTTCGGTTGGCAAGCCTTTTTTCTTTAAAAGAGCGGGAACCAAAACGTTTTCTATGAGGGTCGATTTGCCCGAGCCCGATACGCCAGTGACCACTGACATCAATCCGATCGGGAAATGAGCGGTGATGTTTTTCAGGTTATGATCGCTCACTCCCGTAATAGTCAACATCTCGCTCAAGGGTCCCGCTTTGCGGTGCGCTTCCGACGCCAATACACGGCGTCGCCCCGATAAGTATTGGCCGGTCAATGTGTCAGCGTTGACAAGTTCTTTGGGATTACCTTTAAAGACAATTTCCCCACCTTTTTCACCCGGTCCCGGCCCCATATCGTAAATCGTGTCGGCCGAGAGCATAACCTGGGGATCATGCTCAACGACAACCAAGGTATTGCCGCTATCTCTAAGGCGCGCCATGACGTGGTTGATGCGGTCCATGTCCCGAGGGTGCAAGCCGATGGAAGGTTCATCAAGCACAAACAACGTGTTGACAAGCGATGTTCCCAGGGCGGTCGTCAGGTTGACCCGTTGCACCTCTCCACCGGAGAGCGTTCGGCTTTGACGATCCAAAGTGAGGTAGCCGACACCCACATCAACCAGGTAGCGTAACCGTGTGAGAATTTCATCGACGATCATTCGCCCGGCTTCATCAAATGTCTTTTCTGTTGCAATGGTCTCAAAAAAGGCGAGAAGTCGTGACAGAGGCAAGCGCATCAAATCATATAAATTCAGCCCCGGCAACGCATTAAGAGTCTCATCGCTATAAGTGGCGCCGTGAGGTTTATGCCGTTTAAACGGTAAACCATCCGTCGCCACATGGGCGGCTTTGATCGAGCCCACGCGCCACAAAAGCGCTTCGGGTTTAAGTCTCGCCCCATGACAATCGGGGCACTCTTGGTAATTGCGATATCGCGACAGAAGAACTCGCACATGCATTTTGTAGGCTTTGCTCTCAAGCCATTCAAAAAAATGCTTAATGCCGTACCACTGTTTATTCCAGTTGCCTTTCCACCCAGGCTCTCCGTTGATGAGCCAAGATTTTTCATCTTCCGAAAGATCCCGGTAAGGAATATCCACTCGAATATGGTCCCTACGGGCGAACTTGAGCATGTCTTCATAGCAGGGACGATTGGTTTTGGTCATCCAGGGTTTGACGGCGCCGTCTTTAAGACTAAGCGACTCATCGGGAATAACCAGCGAGTAGTCAACGCCAATGACTCGGCCGAAACCTCGACAGGTTTCACAAGCGCCCAGCGGCGAGTTGAAACTAAAGGTCGCATCTGTCGGTTTGTGGTAATCCCTATCGCAATCGTCGCAAGACAGTTTTTCTGAAAAGCGCCAGCATTGTGTTTCGTCGTCCGATTCAGCGTAAATAGCGAGTCGTCCCTTGCCGAATTTAAGCGCAGTCTCAAATGCTTCGATCATTCGTGGTTTGGTTGCACGCGACGCCCGGAAACGGTCGGCAACAACTTCCAGGGTCGTCCCTTCCTTCGCCTGATGTTGAGAGTAGATTTTCGTAAATCCCTGACTGTCCAGAGTCTGTTTGGCCGAGTCTACGGAAAGAGTCGCCGGGATAAAAAGACTAAAGGTGACAAAAAGGCGTGGATCATCGAGATCTTTGGCCCGTTTCTGAACCGTTTCGTAGATGCTGCTCGGCGTGTCGGCTCGGACGGGGTTGCCGCAATGAGCGCAAAAAAGTGTCGCTTCTCGTGCAAAAAAAAGTTTGAGATGGTCATTGATTTCGGTCATCGTCCCGACGGTTGAGCGTGAGGTGCGAACCGGATTGGTTTGATCAATGGCAATAGCGGGCGGGACCCCCTCAATGCGATCAACTTGAGGACGATCCATGCGGTCAAGAAACTGTCGGGCGTATGGGCTAAATGTCTCGACATAGCGACGTTGCCCTTCGGCGTACAACGTGTCAAACACCAAAGAGGATTTGCCAGAACCGGAAACACCCGTCACCACCGTGATTTTGCCGGTTTCAAATTCCACATTGAGATTTTTTAAATTGTTTTGTTTAGCGCCGAAGATTTTGATGTTTTGATCCATGGTCATCACAAAGCGAGCAAAAGTAATCACAACAAAAGAGTGCGAGATGATTTTAGCCTTAGCGATCGGATCAAGCGAATGATTTTCTCAATGATCGCAATAGTCAAACTCAAGGAGCGATGGTCGCCAAATTCTGTAAATCGAGATAAGCTTGAAAAACCGTTCGGTTTGTCGAGTTGAAAATGGTTGAATCAATCAAAGTACGTGGCGCTCGGGTGCATAACCTGAAAAATATCGATGTGGATATTCCGTTAAATCGCATAGTGGGCATCGCCGGCGTATCCGGTTCCGGCAAGTCGTCGCTGGCACTGGGCGTTCTTTATGCCGAGGGATCTCGTCGTTATCTGGAAGCCCTTTCGACTTACACGCGTCGTCGCATGACTCAGGCGGCTCGGGCGCAAGTCGATGAAGTGCTTTATGTGCCGGCAGCCTTGGCTTTGCATCAGCGTCCTTCGGTCCCCGGGATTCGCAGTACGTTTGGGACGGCGACAGAACTTCTAAACAGCATCCGATTGATGTTTTCTCGGTTGGCGAGTCATCGTTGTCCGAATGGACACTACGTCGCTCCATCGTTGGCAGTGGCTGCCGGCGGCGCGTTGGTTTGCCCGACATGTGGAGCAACGTTTCATGCGCCTTCGGCCGAAGAGTTGGCTTTTAATAGTCAAGGGGCGTGCCGCACTTGCAACGGCACGGGTCGGATTCAGACCGTTGATCTGTCAACGCTGGTACCCGATGAGACTCTCAGCATTGAAGAGGGAGCGGTGGCTCCTTGGAATTCACTCATGTGGTCTTTGATGGTGGATGTTTGCCGCGCGATGGGGGTTCGGACAAACGTTCCGTTTAAAGAGTTGACGCCTCAAGAGAAAGACATTGTGTTTCATGGCCCAGCCGAGAAGAAACACATCTTGTACCAATCAAAGAATTCAGAGCTCGCCGGAGAACTTGACTTTACCTATTACAACGCGATTTACACGGTAGAAAACGCTTTGGCCAAAGTCAAAGATGAAAAGGGAATGAAGCGGGTGGCGAAATTTTTGAAGGAGTCCATTTGTCCGGATTGCGGCGGATCCAGACTCTGTGAGGCAGCCAGGGCGCCCAAATTGATGGGATTGTCTTTAGACGCGGTTTGTCAAATGACATTGTCAGATTTGGTTGAGTGGGTGGCAAGAGTGCCTCGTGCGATGCCAGAGCCCATGCGCCCGATGGCGGAAAATATTGTTGAAGCGTTTAACGATGTCGCAAGGCGACTTTTGGAGTTGGGGTTGGGTTACCTCACGCTTGATCGGGCCTCTTCCACGCTTTCTACCGGAGAGCGTCAGCGAGTGCAATTGGCTCGCGCTGTCAGAAATCGAACCACCGGGGTTTTATACGTGTTGGACGAGCCTTCGATTGGGTTGCATCCCGCCAATCTTGTCGGGCTTGTCGGCGTGATGCGGGATCTGGTCAAAGACGGCAATTCGGTTATTTTGGTTGACCACGACACACAGGTGCTTTCGGAGGCGGATTGGGTGATTGAAATGGGGCCGACTGCGGGCTCAAAGGGTGGCAAAGTGCTTGCTCAGGGTAGCGTTAAAGACCTGCGACAAAATCCGGTATCACAAATCGGGCCCTTTTTATCCAACACTTCACACAAAAGGATGCGTCCCGTTGTGGCAAAGGCCCGGCTTTTTGAAAAGGGATGTATTTCATTGCAAACTGGAGCGATTCACACAGTGAAACCGTTGAAAGCGACTTTCCCTAAAGGCCGATTGACTGTGGTTACTGGTGTTTCTGGATCAGGCAAAACCACTTTAGTGCTTGAAAGCCTGATTCCCGCAGTAAACGCCCTCACTTGTGGAGAAAAGTTGCCGAGGCACATACGGGGAATTGAAGCGCCCGGCATTCGCTTTATCAAACTCATTGACGCCACGCCGATTGGGATCAACGTCCGATCAACAGTCGCCACCTATGCCAATGTGCATGACGAGCTGAGACGAATTTTTGCCCGTACCTCTGAAGCGAAGGCTTTGCAGTATAAAGCGGGTGATTTTTCTTATAACACCGGTTCACTTCGATGCAAGGCGTGTGATGGGACCGGAGTCGTGAATTTGGACGTGCAATTTTTGCCGGATGTGCAAATTCCTTGTCCGACTTGCGGCGGTAGCCGCTACGCGCCAGAAGCTGATCAAGTGCATTACGAAACCGTGTCTGGCCAGCGTTTCACGCTGCCTGAGCTGATGGAAATGAGTGTGGAGCAAGCGTTGGGAGTCTGTTGCGAGATGAAGCTTGTCAAGCAACGGTTGCAAGTGCTTAACGATTTGGGTTTGGGGTATTTGACGTTGGGGGAGGAGACGCCAAGTCTATCGGGCGGGGAAGCTCAGCGATTGAAATTGGCTGGCGAATTGGGAAAAGGACAATCGGATACCATTTTTGTTTTTGACGAGCCAACGATCGGTTTGCACCCGCTTGATGTTCAAACATTGCTAGGCGTTTTTGAGCGACTCATTCAAAATGGTGCGACCGTGATTGTGATTGAGCACGATTTGGATGTGATTTGCAACGCGGACTACATCATTGACATGGGGCCGGGCGGCGGCAAAGCCGGAGGTCAAATTGTGGCCACTGGCACCGTTGAGGAAATTCGAGGGGCTCAAAATAGTCAAACCGCCCACTTTATCTAAACAAATAGCCGCTCAAGAGCGATCGAGAGCGGCTACTCCAGTCAGCAATCCGTTGGATTACTTCAGGTAATTTTCGGTGACGCGCGCAAAAACGCTCGCGGCGATCGGCAAGCAAGCGTCGTTGTAGTCGTAAGAGGAGTTGTGCAACAAGCACGGACCGTCACCATGACCTGCTTCACGATGTGAGCCGTCGCCGGATCCCACGAAGAAGAACGCGCCAGGGCATTTTTCCAGATAGTCGGCGAAGTCTTCCGAAGGCATGACCGGCTCTTGATCGTGTAGCGTCTCTTCACCATAGAGTTCACGGACAGCCTCTTGAACGCGGTCAACACATTCGGACGTATTTTTCACCGGGCTATATTGGCGAGTGAATGTCAGCGTCGCCGTGGCGCCGAAAGCCTTTGCGACCTCTTCGCTGATTTTGCCCATGTGCTCTTCGAATAAATCGGTGACTTTGTTGTCAAATGTGCGAACCGTGCCGAAAATGCTGGCCGTGTCAGGCACCACGTTATAGGCGGTACCGGCTTCGATTTTGCAGATTGACAAGACAGCCGGATCCAAGGGGCGCTTAATACGGGTGACGATGCCTTGGAGGGCTTGGCAAATCTGAATGGCTGTGAAAATCGGGTCAATGGACAGATTCGGCATTGCGCCGTGCGAGCCGCGCCCCTTGATGTCGATGCGGAAAACATTGCCGCTTGCCATCATGGCCGTTTTGTTGATGCCCACTTTCATCGCAGGGGTTTCGGGCCAATTGTGGCAGCCGAGGTAAAAGTCGGCAGGGAATTTTTCCATGAGGCCATCAGCGATCATGTGTTGAGCTCCGAAGCCGCCCTCTTCACCGGGTTGGAAAATGAATTCAACCGTTCCGTTGAAATTTCGCGTTTCAGCAAGATAGCGGGCCGCAAGCAGCAAGCCGGTGATGTGGCCGTCGTGGCCGCAGGCATGCATAACCCCCACATTCTTCGAAGCGTGGGCAAAATGATTGGCTTCGGTCACAGGCAAGGCGTCCATATCGGCGCGAAGGGCGATGCGTTTTGTTCCGTCGCCGTTTTTAAGCACCCCGACCACGCCGGTGATGCCGATGCCGGTGTGCACTTCAATGCCCCAGCTCTTTAAATACTCGGCAATTTTTTCTGCCGTCTTGAATTCCTGATTGCTCAATTCAGGGTGTTCATGAAACTGGCGGCGGATGGCGGCAAATTCCGGGGCCAACTCTTCAATACGCGCAATGGCTGGCATTTCCAATAGTCCTTTCAAAAAACGTCGGCGCACAGGGCCGAACGTTGATAAGTGTAACGAAAAAAGGGGGCTTTCTGAAAGCCCCCCGATAATCTTAAAATGGATTAATAGTTACGACGTTTTTCAGCGGCGTCACCTACGGCGCGGCTTAACGTGTCAAACACTTCGTTGATAGCCAACATCACGTCGTTGTTGGTGCGTGAGACAACGATATCCTTACCTGAGGCAACAATGGTGACGCGAACCGTGAAGGCCCCCATCGTTTGATGGCCTTCCTGGGTAATGGTGGCGTGGCACGGACCCAAGTTATGATTGAATTTAACCAAAGAGTCAAGCGCTTTGCTGATAGCTTGTTCAACGGCTTCAGAACGGCTGATGCCATGGAATGTCACTTGTAATGCTTGTGCCATAAAATCCCTCTTTTTTGTTGTTATGAAGAGTGGGACAAGGCTCAATGCCCTTCCCTTATCCATAGTGTAACGCAATGCGATCGGGCGTTGGGGTACTTTTTTGCAAAGGTTTGTGCTTTTTTTTCAAAGAATGCGCCGGAATAATTTTGGCTAACATTGGACTCATGAAATGGGTAAAGGAAAATAAACTTAAAACTCAAACAATTACCCGAAAAACTCTGATATCATCGCGCTTTGCCGACAAAACGGCGATAGTAACTTATTTTTACTCAATTAATTTCAGATAGGACATTTTATGCGCAAACCTTGGGAAGAAACGGGCAGCCATCGTGAACGATTCCTCGGAGATGATCGCCCCCGCCGTTTTGACCGCCGTATGGATGAACGTGATGGCTTCGGCCGTTCCGATCGCAATGATTTTCCGCGTCGCAGTGATCGACGTTTTGATCGTCGTGATGATCGTTATGAGCGCCGCGATAACCGTTTTGAAGCTCGAGGAGGCGATCGTAAGCGCTTTAACCGTCGTCCCGAAAGCCGTTTGACTCAAACCGACTTCTTTGGCGTGCGTTCCGGTCCGCGCGCTCGCGCTGCGATGGCAGCACGCATGAGCGGCAACCGTGCCTATGTTGGCAATCCGTCACGTAACGCACTGATTACGCTTGATGCCGATGTCGCTCGCGTTTTTGGTTCAAGTCAAGCGGTTAATGAAGCCCTTCGCCACCTGATCGCGTTGGCAAAGATCATGGGGCCGGCCGCTTTTGAACAGGCTCAAAACGAAGTTGAGCCACAAACTCAAGAAGATGAAAACGAGCTTGCTGCGGTCGAAGAAGAGAGCCAAAAGCCGGCTCAGACTCAAACCGATCCAGTTGAAGGCTTCCCGACGGTTGAGGAAGGCGATGAGGAGTGGTTTGAGATTCCGACAGAGCCTACGAAAGAGGCGTGATTGACAATTAGGGTTTAATTTAATGAAAAAGGACCGATTTCCCGAGGGGATCTCGGTCTTTTTTCAAAGGTGGCACTATGAGCATTCATTATCGTATTTCATTGGATAGGCCCGAAGCGCACCTCTTTCACGTTGAGTTAGAGGTTAAAAAGCCGCGGGCAGGCGAATGGGTTTTCATGTTGCCCGCTTGGCTGCCGGGCAGTTACATGATCCGGGACATGGCGGGCGAACTCTCCGCGGTGACAGCGCGTGTGGATGACACCGAGTGGGACCTGGACAAGGTCGATAAAACCACGTGGATGACGGTTATTCCCGAAACGGCGAAGACGATCTCGATCAGCTACGACGTGTTTGCCCAGGACAACTCTGTGCGCCGTGCATGGCTTGACACTCAAAGAGGCTTTTTTAATGCCTCCAGTCTTTGTTTGTTGCCTTTGGGATTGGATCGGGAGCCCGTGAAAATCACCATTAAAACAGATTCGGATTTTTGCAGGAAATGGTCTTTGGCAACAACGTTGACCCCGGTGAAAATCAACCATCTCGGATTCGGAACCTATTTTGCAAGCGACTATGAGGAGCTTATTGATTCGCCGGTGGAAATGGGAACTTGGGAAGCCATAGAATTTAAGGCGTTCGGAGTGCCGCATCGCATCATCGTTTCAGGCGCGGTTTTCCCTTTTGACCGAGAGCGGTTGAGAGACGATATCCGAAGAGCTTGTGAAACGGTGATTGCCTTTTTTGATCCGCAACACAAAAAAGCCCCTTTTGATCACTACGATTTTTATTTGAACTTGTCGTCAGATGCTTATGGAGGGCTTGAGCATTCTTGTAGCACGGCGCTTATTGCGTCGTGGTTTGACTTGCCTCGAAAAGACACGGCAAAAGACGATGAAGCTTACGTGCGCCTTTTGGGACTTTTCACGCACGAGTATTTCCATGCCTGGTGGGTAAAGCGTGTCAAACCGGCGATTTTTATTCCCTATGATCTGCGCTTTGAGTCTTATTCCCGTTTGCTTTGGGTCTTTGAAGGATTTACCAGTTACTACGATCATTTGCTTTTGCGGCGAGCCGGTCTTATCGATGAGAAGACATACTGTAACTATTTCGCGGGGTTGCTGACTCGGCATATGTCGGCCTCGGCGCGTCACCGTCAAAGCCTTGCCGAGTCGTCTTTTGATGCTTGGATCAAGTACTACAAGGTGCGAACAAATCGAGCGAATTCGGTTGTCAGCTATTACGACAAGGGAGCGCTTGTTGCTTATGCGCTAGATGCCACCATAAGGCAAAAAACGCAAGACAAAAAGTCGCTTGATGACGTTTTGCGTCACGCCTGGACGCTTTACGTTGAGGCAGGCGATGACTATGCAGGGGTTGATGAGGAGTCCATGGGGGAACTCTTTGTTGATGCCGCAGGCATCAATGTTGACGAACTCATTGATCGCTGGGTTTATCACACCGAAGAGCCTGATTATGAATCGTTGTTGGCCCAAGACGGCGCCACCGTGAAAAAGACCTCGCTTGAACGTTGCCGCTCTATTTTTGGGATGACAGTAGGCGGAGAAACAACCCTTGCTGTCCGAAGCATTGACGATGCGAGTCCGGCGCAAAAGGCGGGGATCGCTGAAGGGGATGAGTTGGTGGCTATCGCTGGAATACGTGTTAAAAAAACGTCGTGGGAGCGATTGCTAGTCGGTATCTGCGACAGCAAGAAGGTTCGCGTGGAGCTTTTCCGAGATGATCGGCTTTTAAGTTTTGATGTTCATCTGCGGCAAGCCCTTCTTCAGAAGTATGAGTTGTTGCCGAAACAAGGCAATTAAAAAAGGAAATTTTGTATGAAGGGAGCATAAAAGCCTGGCGTTATTTTGTAGATCGTTTTTGTCGATATTCCCGCTAATGAAAAAATAACCATTCGGATATGTTGCGGAGCCTTAAAAAGGCTTGCCCCCCTGATAGAATAGAGGCAAGTGGATTCAATTGGCCGATGCTTTTGCTGATTTAACCAATTGAATCCACTATTTTTTTAGATTTTAAAAATTTCATTTAACCTGAACTTTTCATCAACTAGATGATATTTTTGGGCAGT
>ERZ779866.3179-NODE-3179-length-13675-cov-2.871072_pt1 | contig 13675 bp, 9 predicted proteins | sample MGYA00511248_ERZ779866 | MGnify/ENA primary metagenome ERZ779866 (study PRJEB29588, sample SAMEA2155758) | human gut metagenome | biome: human gut; feature: human-associated habitat; material: faeces | place: Denmark | collected 2008/2010 ... | reverse complement strand
TGCCGAATCCACAAAGCCTGCAAAGCCCGTCATCAGAACGAGAAACGCCATCATCCATGGCGAGAGCGTGATACCCATTGTTATAATTCCTCTTATCTTTCCAAGTCGTTTGTTCTTTTTCAGGGGACGCGCGCCTCAGACCATATAAAACCTCCCCTCGCAGGGCAATACACAGCCCGGGATACCTGCACGCAGCAGGGCATCTCCGGGCATTTTTGCAATTTTTCGACTTGATATTACAGATTGTTTTTAAAGAAGCGGTAAGCGTTGCGCCAGTAGATGGCCTCCACCTCGTCCTCGGTAAAGCCCTCGCGGCGCAGTGCCTCGGCCAGCAGCGGCATATCTGCCGCCGTTTCCAGCTCGTGCTGGCCGCCGATGCCGTCAAAATCGCTGCCAAGGCTGATGACCTCAATGCCGCCCACCTGCTTGAAATGAGCGGCGTGTTTGGCCATCAGGGCCGTGGTGCTGCGGCACAGGTCGGGGCTGGGCTGGTCATCCAGAAAGCCCGCGCAGTAGTTCAGGCCCACCAGACCGCCTTTTTCCGCCATGACCCGGATCATCTCATCGGTCAGGTTGCGGGAATGTGGGGTCAGGGCACGGCAGTCGGAATGGGAAGCTACAAACGGTTTATGGTTTTCCTTGCAGATACGCACAACATCCCAGAAGCCGCCGTCGGACAGATGGGAAACGTCGGCAATGATGCCCATGCGGTTCATCGCGTCAATCATCTCGCAGCCAAAGGGTTTAAGCGGCAGTGCCATCTTTTCCGGGTCAAAGGAGTTTGGATAGCCCAGGCAGTTTTCATGGTTCCAGGTAATAGAAATCAGACGGATTCCCATTTTGTACATCTTTTCCAGACCTGCCAGCGTGCCGTTGATTCCGTTTCCATCCTCTGCGGTCAGGAAGCAGGAAATCTTGCCTTCCTTTTCGTTGCGGAGCATATCGTCCAGGTTGCCTGCAAAGGCAGCATAATCGCTGTATTTTTCCAGATTTTTATAGAAGCATCCCGACAGTGCATCCATAAAGTCGGCATCACTTGGTTTTTTCATTCCCTTTGCCAGAAAACTTTCCTCCGGCATCAGGCACATTGCATAAAACTGCGCGGTAAAGCCGGCTGCCTTCAGGCGCTTAAAGTCTACCGCTTTATTGTTTTCGTACAGGTCGATCTCTTCCCCGTATCCTGTTCCCAGCAGTGTGTCGCAGTGCATATCGATCATTTTCAAGACAAATCCCTCCAAAATAATATAATTTTGTCTAAAAACATTTTACGCTTAACATTCCTTTTAGTCAATAGTTAATAAAAATTTTGTTTTTGTTCAACTTTTTTAAAAAAGCTTTTGTTTTTTATCAAAACTGTTTAAAAAGCCAAATGTATCTGCTTTATTCTTTCATTTTCAAATGTAAATTTTACGACAGTAGAGAAAATATTCATCTGTTTTTCAAGAATATAATATCCCTTACAAGGAATTTTTAGCAAAGCGGCTCTCCCAAATCCAGACTGCGAATCCTGCGTCGCAACGGCAGAACGCTGGCTGCCGACACATTGAATCCATCCACGCCGGTTCGGATAAACCAGCCTAACATCCGCTCATCGTCTGCCATATCTCCGCTGACGGTCACCTTGATTCCAACAGTATGTGCAGCATCAATCACCATTTCAATCATCCGCATCACCGCCGGGTGCCGGGTGTTGTAGTAGCTGTTCACCCGTGGATTCTGTCGGTCCACCGCCAGCGCGTACTGCACCAGGTCGTTGGTATCAATGTGGAAAAAATCAACCTTTTCTGCAAGCTCCCGACTTAGAATCACGGAGGCAGGTGTTTCGATGACCAGTCCAACGCGTACCTGCGGGTCAAATTCCATCTTATCTCGCTTCAATGATTCTCTTGCAGCCTGTAAATGCCGCAAAATTTCCTCCAGCTGCTCTACACTGTCCACCATCGGGAACAGGATGCTGACCGGACCATAGCAGGCTGCCCGATAGATTGCCCGCAGCTGGGTCTGAAACATCTGCGGCGTGGCAAGGCAGATGCGGATAGAGCGAAATCCGAGGGATGGGTTCATCTCCGGTTTGTTTTTCGGCAGCTCGGTCAGCTTGCGTGCGCCAAAGTCCAGCGTGCGGATGACCGTCCGTTTTCCCTTCATCTGGCGGATGACCTCGCGATAGGCGCTCACCTGCTCCTCTTCGCCGGGCAGTCCATCCCGTTTCAAGTAAAGGAATTCGCTGCGCATCAGTCCCAATCCGTCCGCATCACTGCGGATGACCTGCTCGATGTCCAGCGGCTCGGTGATGCTGGCAAAAATTTTCACCTCTCTACCGTCAATGGTGCGGTTGGGCTTTCCAATCAGATGATTAAGTCCCTGTAGCCGCTCCTGCTCTCTGCGCTGCTTCTCTTCCAATCGGTGCAAAGTAGCTGGGTCCGGGTCGATGTACAGCCTGCCGGTGTAGGTGTCCACCGCTGCCAACAGTCCCTGGCAGCTGCGGTCCAAGCCTTCTCCCACGCCCAGCAGATACGGAATGTTGCGGTCACGGGTGATAATCGCTGCATGGGAATTTTCTGAGCCGGATTTGGTCACAAACGCTAAAACCTTATCACGCGGCAGCTGGATGACCTCGCTGGGCACCAGCTCATCGGATGCCAAGATGGACGGGTATTCCGGCACAAACAGCTCCACCTTCCCATAGGTCAGGTTGCTGATCAAGCGATGCGCCACATCTTGGACATCGATTGCCCGCTGCTGCAAATATGGGTCGGGGATGGAGGAAAACATCCTGTAAAAGGTTTCGGCTGCCTGCTGCACGGCATATTCTGCGCCGGTGTGCTGATTTTTGATTAACTCCAACACATAGCCGTTAAAATCCTGGTCCTCCAACAATAGATGGTGCGCCTGAAAAATCGCCGCATTCTCGCTGGAAATTTCCCGCAGCGCCAACTTGTGAAGGGTCTGCACCTGCATCACCGCCTGCTCTTTTGCCTGCCGGTAACGCTGCACCTGGGTCTGTGTGTCCTCTTGTGTCTGTTTTTCAACATGAAACAGCTGCCTCTCATAAAAGACCAGCTTCCCCACTGCGATACCTTTGTGTACTCCTGTTCCTTTTAAGGATAACATCTGTCCGCCTCCCCTCTGTTTGATGTACCTTCATTAAACCTCTTTTTTTACAAAACCGCAAGCGTTTTAGACATTTTTGTAAAAACAGTTCATCTTATCCTTTCGATTTTTAGCTATATTTCCCCGTATTTAGCTATTTGTATAAAATATTTTCCTCTTGCTTTTTATTTCTTATCCAAAATCCAACAAAATGAACTGTGTCTCCATTTGCTTTGCGTTAGCTATTGACAACTTTTTTTCCAAGGATTAAAATGTAAGCATAGGCTAACAACTGTATATATCCTATTTTCCTGATAGAGAAAGAGGAGGAATTGTTCTTATGACATTGGACTGTCTGAAACCCGGACAGAGCGGCGTAATCTCTGTTGTCGGCGGTCAGGGCGCACTGCGCAGAAGGCTGCTGGACATGGGTCTGACCCCCAAAACAAAGGTGAGCGTCCGCAAGGTCGCACCGATGGGTGACCCCATCGAGCTGTACCTGCGCGGCTATGTCCTGACCATCCGCGCGGAGGATGCTGCCAACATCGAAATCGGGGAGGTAACACAATGAGTCATCTTCTTGCCCTTGCCGGCAACCAGAACTGTGGAAAAACCACCCTCTTTAATGCGCTGACCGGCAGCAACCAGCACGTCGGAAACTTTCCGGGCGTAACGGTTGAAAAAAAAGAAGGCAGCATCAAAAAGTATAAGGATGCAGTTCTGGTGGACCTGCCCGGCATCTATTCCCTCTCGCCGTACACCTCCGAGGAGGTGGTCACCCGAGATTTTCTGGTCAGAGACCGCCCCGATGCCATCATCAACATCGTCGATGCCACCAACCTGGAACGCAACCTGTATCTGACCCTTCAGCTGATGGAGCTGAACATCCCGATGATCCTTGCGCTGAACATGATGGACGAGGTACGCGCCAGCGGCAACACTATCCACATCAAAAAGCTGTCGCAGGAGCTGGGCATCCCGGTCATTCCAATCTCTGCTGCCAAAGGCGAGGGCATCTCGGACCTGCTGGACACCGTAATCAAAACTCTCAAGGGTGACAAAGCACTGCCGCGGCTGGATTTCTGCAAGGGAGAAGTGCACCGCGCCATCCACTCGATTGCCCACATCATCGAGGACCACGCACAGGCTGCCGGTTATCCCATCCGCTTTGCTGCCACCAAGCTGGTGGAGGGCGACGAACCAATGTTCAAAGCCCTGGATTTGGACAGCGGCGACATCCACATCATCGACCACATCGTCGAGCAGATGGAGCAGGATTTGGGCACCGACCGCGAAGCGGCTCTGGCAGATATGCGGTACAGCTACATCGAGCAGCTGTGTGCGCAGTGCGTCGTCAAACATCAGGAAACCCGCGAACAGCTCCGCTCGGAGAAGATTGACCGGCTGCTGACCAGCAAATACCTGGGCATCCCGATTTTCCTGCTGATTATGATGCTGATTTTCTGGCTGACCTTCTCGGTGCTCGGCGCTCCTTTGCAGGATTTGCTCAGCGGATGGATTGACAGCTTCACCGCCTTTTTGGAGTCCTTCCTGGTGCGCAATCAGGTCACACCGTGGCTGATTTCTCTTCTTATCAACGGCGTCTGCGCCGGTGTCGGCAGCGTTCTTTCCTTCCTGCCCATCATCGTCCTGCTGTTCTTCTTCCTCTCTTTGCTGGAGGACAGCGGCTATATGGCAAGGGTTGCCTTTGTGATGGATAAGCTGCTGCGCAAAATCGGTCTGTCTGGTCGCTCCTTTGTTCCGATGCTCATTGGATTTGGATGCAGCGTTCCTGCTATCATGGCGACCCGCACCCTCTCCAGCGACCGCGATCGCAAAATGACCATCGTGCTGACCCCGTTCATGTCCTGCAGCGCCAAGCTGCCTATCTACGGCATGATTACCGCAGCCTTTTTCCCGGAGCATCCTGCCATCGTGATGGTTTCTCTGTATGTGCTGGGCATCGTGGTTGCCATCCTGTCCGGTCTGCTGCTGAAAAACACCATCTTTCAGGGCAACTCGGTCCCGTTTGTCATGGAACTGCCTGCCTACCGCCTGCCGGATGCCAAGAGCGTTCTGCTTCATATGTGGGAAAAGGCGAAGGACTTTTTGCACAAGGCGTTCACCATCATCTTCATCGCCTCCATCGTCATCTGGTTCCTCCAGAGCTTTGACTGGCGGCTCAACATGGTCAGCGACAGTGCCAACAGCATCTTAGCCTCTGTCGGCTCGATCATTGCACCGCTCTTTACTCCTCTGGGCTTCAACGACTGGCGCGCTTCCACCGCTTTAATCACCGGATTCACCGCCAAGGAATCGGTCGTCAGCACCCTGACCATCCTGACCGGCGCTTCCAGCGACGCACAGCTGAGCGCTATGCTGACCCAGATCTTCACCCCACTCAGCGCCTTCAGCTTCCTGGCATTCACCATCCTGTATATGCCTTGCGTGGCTGCTTTTGCCGCTTCTAAAAGAGAACTGGGCTCCATGAAGCAGGCGCTGCTCACCGCCGGATATCAGACACTGGTCGCCTACATCGTCGGCACCCTCATCTATCAGGTCGGTTCGCTGATCCTGTAAGGAGCTGATTCTCCTATCGTATTCTTAACCCACCTGCTGCATACCGTTTGGCATCAGCAGGTGGGTTTTTGCAACCGGTGGTGCTCTTTCATTTTTGCGCAAACCTTTTCTTTTATCCCAATCGGCATTTTTCCAGATGGATGTATCCTCTCCTTTTGGGTAGACGGGCGGAAACTCTTCTCTGGATGGTATCTCAAGCTCCGAAAGAAAAATAAAAAAAACCAAAACGACAGGTCGAAGTTTCGACCTGTCGTTTTATTTTATATCCGCCTGATACGACACCTATCCCAGAGCCACATCCAGCACCATCATCAGCAAAAATCCACCCATTACGCCGAGAGTGCCGACGTTGGAATGTTCTCCCAGATGCGCCTCCGGGATCAGCTCCTCCACCACAACGTACATCATTGCACCCGCTGCAAAGCTGAGCAGCCAGGGCATCAGCGGCTGGATTCCTCCTGCTGCCAGCACCACCAGCACACCAAAGATTGGCTCGACAATGCCGGAAAGCATCCCATAGATAAAGCTCTTTCCTCGACTCATTCCCTCCTGCCGCAGCGGCAGAGAGATGGCTGCGCCCTCCGGGGAATTCTGGATGCCCATTCCAACCGCCAGCGCCATCGCTGCGGCATAAGCGCTGCTGTCGTTATGCTGGGCTGCCAGAGCAAACGCCAGTCCCACTGCCATCCCTTCCGGGATGTTATGCAGAGTAACCGCCAGCATCAGCATGGTGCTGCGCTGCCAGCTGGAATTCAGTCCCTCCGCCTGTTTGGCACCCGGATGCAGGTGCGGCAACAAACTGTCAAGCAGCATCAAAAAGGCAACGCCCAGCACAAAGCCTCCTCCGGCAGGCAGCCATCCTGCAACACCTGCCGCCTGCGCCTCTTCCATCGCAGGAATCAGCAGACTCCAAACCGACGCAGCAATCATCACCCCTGCTGCAAATCCAAGAAAAATCCTCTGGATGTTGGCGCTGACCGCCTTTCTAAAAAAGAATACCATGGCTGCCCCCAAGGTCGTCATCAAAAAGGTAAAGCCGGTACCTCCGGCTACCCAAGCAAGCGCATGACTCATAAAATCCCCTCCCTTTTACAGTTAGCATAAGCTAATTCATAGTTATAGTATACTGTATTTGTCCAGAAAAGTCAACTCCTCAGCTGATTTTCTCTTCATTATCAGCCACAATTATAAAAGCAAACAGGACAAGTTCTTCGGCACCGGTTAGTACCGAAGAACTTGTCCTGTTGTAAAGGGAGAAAAAGGTGGTGTATGTCAATTTTATAGAAGATTTCTAAAGAGAATGATTGCAAGCACGGTGCAGATATTCATCCAGCTCCTGCGGTGTGGACAGCTGCATTGCCTGCTCTGCCACCTGCTCTACCTGCTCCCGGTTCCATTCCGAGATGGTCTTTCTGGTTTTTAAAACCGAAGAAGCGCTGACGCTGAACTCATCCAAACCAAACTGCATCAGCAGTGGAATCAGCAGCGGGTCGGCAGCCGATTCGCCGCACATACCGACCGGGATCTTTGCCTGCTTTGCCGCATGGATGATTCCACGGATACTGCGCAGCACTGCCGGGTGCAGGGTAGTATACAGCTGCTCTACCTTAGCATTCCCGCGGTCCACCGCGATGGTGTACTGGGTCAGGTCATTGGTGCCGATGCTGAAGAAGTCTGCCTCCTTCGCCATCAGGTCGGCGGTCAAAGCAGCAGCCGGTGTTTCAATCATCACGCCCAGTGCAATCTTCGGGTCGTACTCCAAGCCTTCGCGGCTCAACTCCTGCTTACATTCCTCCAGCAGACTGCGGGCTGCGCGGATTTCCTGCACGCCGGTGACCAGCGGCAGCATAATCTTGATGTTTTTCTCCTGCGCTCCCGCACGCAGCAGCGCACGCAGCTGGGTCTTAAAAAGCGGCTGTTCGCTCAAACAGTAACGGATGGCGCGCCAACCCAAAAACGGGTTCTGCTCGCTGCCCATCTTCAGATAGGAGACCTCCTTGTCTCCACCGACATCCAGCGTGCGGATGATGACCTCCTTGCCCTTCATCAGATGGGAAACACTGCTGTACGCTTCCAGCTGTTCCTCCTCATCCGGCATAGCCGGACGGTCCATGAACAAAAACTCGGTGCGGAACAGCCCGATTCCTTCCGCTCCATTTTCCAGAGCAGCCTGTGCTTCCATCACGCTGCCGATGTTGGCATACAGCTGGTAGCTTCTGCCGGAGGCATCTGTGGTCGGCTTGTCCCGATAAATCGACAGCATCGCCTTCTGACGCAGCTGCTCCTCCTGGAGCTTGGTGTAGTGGTACAGCGTTTCCGCATCCGGCTCGGTCAGCACCTGACCGGTGGCACCGTCCACAATGGCAGTCTGTCCATCGGTCAGCTGCTGCAAAGCATCCGGTATACCCAGCACTGCCGGTATCTCCAGCGCACGCGCTAAAATGGCAGAGTGACTGGTCTTTCCTCCAACCTCGGTGATGATGGCGCTTACATTTTCCTTTTGCAGACCGACCGTCATCGAAGGGGTCAAATCTTTTGCCGCCAGAACCGTTCCCTTTGGCAGCGAAGCCATGTCCACACTTTCTACACCCAGCAGCAGACGCAGCATCCGGGTTTTGATGTCCCCGATGTCGGTGGCACGCTGCTTCATCAATTCGTCCTCCACATTGGAGAACATCTCAATGTACATCTGGCAGACGGTGTCCACCGCGGCTTCAGCACAGCTTCCGCTTTGGATAGCATCCTCCATCTGGCTGACCATAAATGGGTCGGAGAGCATCATCACCTGTCCGCTGAGAATCTCCGATTCCTTCTGACCGACCCGCTGGCGGATGTCCTCTGCCATCCGCTGGGTCTTTTCGCAAAAGGTCTCCACCGCCTGTTTTAAACGAGCCTTTTCCTGCTCACGTCCCTGATACTGCACCTGGGAATAGTCCAGATTCTGCTCTCTGATGCAGATGACCTTTCCAATCCCGATGCCTGCCGAAGCGCCTACTCCTTTGAGCATAGCGTTTGCACCCCTTTCCCGTTTCTGCCGGATTACTCTCCCAGACCGGACTCTACCAGCGCAACTGCTGCCTTCAGGCACTCTTCTGCGCCCTTCCATCTGCCAATCACTTCCCTGCCCGCCGCTGCATTTGATTTCGATCTCGCTGCCCTGCTTGATGCAGGCTGCCATCAGGTTCATAATGCTTTTTCCGTTGATGTCCTTGCCGTTAAAGTTGATGCTAACATCGCAGCCGAAGGGGGTGACCTCCTTGATAAAAAGCTGCGCCGGTCTCATGTGCATTCCCATTGGATTGATTACCTTTACCTTTGCCGATACCATATTTTCATCCTGCCTTTCCAGATTTTCGCCGTCATTTCTTCTGACAGATTTTATTCTTCCACTTTATCTTTTTTCAATACGCCCAGCAGCAACATTCCAACCAGCGAACCGGCTGCCAAAGCGATGAGATAGCCAACCACATTTCCTACAACCGGGAAAACGAAGATGCCGCCATGCGGAGCGCGCAGGGTGCAGCCAAACAGCATCGACAGTCCTCCTGCCACCGCCGAACCTGCCACGCAGGATGGGATGACACGCAGCGGGTCTGCTGCTGCAAAGGGGATAACGCCCTCGGTGATGAAGCACAGTCCCATGATGTAGTTGACAACGCCGGATTTTCTTTCCTCAGAGGTAAATTTCTTTTTAAAGAAGGTGGTTGCCAGAGCGACCGCCAGCGGAGGAATCATACCGCCAATCATAACCGCTGCCATCACATCATAGTTGCCGCTGGCAATCGAAGCGGTTCCAAATACATAAGCTGCCTTGTTGAATGGTCCGCCCATGTCGATGCTCATCATGCCTGCTACGATACAGCCAAGCAGAATCTTGCTGCTGCCGCCCATCGAGTTGAGAAAACCGGTGATGCCGGTATTGATTGCCGCCATGGTCGGGTTGACTGCAAACATGAACACACCAATCAGCAATACGCCGAACAGCGGGTAGATGAGAACCGGTTTGATACCTTCCATGCTTTCAGGAAGCTTGTCCGCCAGCTTTTTGATGCCCAGCACCAGATAGCCCGCTACAAAACCAGCCAAAAGCGCCGCCAGGAAACCGCCGGAGACTGCATTTTCACCACTGATGTTTGCAAAAGAGTTGCCCACCTTGGCAATATAGCCGCCTACGATACCGACTGCCAGACCCGGACGGTCCGCAATGCTGTATGCGATGTAACCGGCAAGGATTGGGAGCATGAAGTCGAAGGCGACCCCTCCCACCGTCTTAAAGAAGGCTGCCAGCGGGGTGTTCATGCCAAAATTTGCCGGATTGATGGAGTAATCGTCCAGCAGGAAAGCAATCGCAATCAGGATACCGCCGCCGATAACAAACGGCAGCATATGGCTGACACCGTTCATCAGATGCTTGTACAGCTGTCTGCCAAAGCTTTCTTTGCCCTGTTCCTGCTGCTGTACAGCTGCCTTTTTCTCTTTTTCATAGACAGCCACCGTTCCGCTTTCAATCTGCTCAAGCAGCTGCTGCGGCTTGTGAATGCCATCCGACACCGGCACAAACAGCACCTTTTTCCCTGCAAATCGTGCGGTCTCTACATTTTTGTCCGCAGCCACAATGATGCCGTCCGCCTGCTCGATCTCCTGTGCGGTCAAACGGTTTTTCACACCGGCGCTGCCGTTGGTTTCCACCTTGATGGAAAGATTCATCTGCGCAGCCGCTTTTTCCAGTGCCTCTGCTGCCATATAGGTATGCGCGATACCGGTCGGGCAGGCGGTCACTGCCAGCACCCGATAGCCTGCTTTTTCTTCCACCGGCTTTTGCTCGGTGCCGCCGACCTCCTGCGGATACTTTTCCTTTTCAAATCGGTCGATTACTGCCATAAACTGCTGTGCATCTGCTGCGCTGCGCAGGGCTTTGACAAATTCTCCGTCCATCAGCAGGACCATCAGTCGGGAAAGAATCTCCAGATGCAGGTCGCCGTTGAGTGGTGCTGCAATCATAAAAAACAAATCGGAGGGCTGTCCGTCCATTGCACCGTAGTCCACGCCCTGTGTCAGTGTCATCGCTGCCAGAGAAGGAGCGCTTACTGCGTCTGATTTTGCATGGGGAACGGCGATGCCCTGCTCGATGGCAGTGCTGCTCATCTCTTCCCTTGCCAGAATCGCTTTTCGGTACGCCTCCCGGTCAGCAATGCAGCCGCCTGCCATTTGCAGCTCCACCAGCTTGTCGATTGCCTGCTCCTTGTCGGAAACCTGTGCACCCAACGCAATGCGGTCGGTGCTGAGTAAATCAATAATCCTCATGCTCTATCTCTCCTTTTTTATTTGAGCGTCTGATACAACGCCAAAACCTCTTCTCCTGTCGCCAGCTGGTCGGAAAATGCCGTAGCGCTTCCGGCGGCAGTTCCCATCTTCAAGGCAGTCCGGTAGTCCTTCGACTGCAAATATCCTGCTAAGAATCCTGCCACCATCGAATCTCCTGCGCCCACCGAGTTTTTGACGGTTCCTTTCGGCGCGTTGATTCGATGAAATCCGCCGGTCTCATCCAGCAGGATCGCTCCGTCGCCCGCCATCGAAATCAGCACATTGCGCGCGCCCATCTGCTGAAGCCTGCCGGCATACTCCCGAATCTGCTCTTCTGTGTGAAGCTGCACTCCAAAGATTTCACCCAGCTCGATGTGGTTGGGCTTTATCAAAAACGGATGATATTTTAAGACGTTGCACAAAAGCTCTTTGGTGGCATCCACCGCTGCCAGAATTTGTTTGCCTTCCATCCGCTCCAGGATATTTTCATAGATGTCGCTGGGCAAACTGCTTGGGATGCTGCCCGCCAGCACCAGAACATCTTCTTTCTCCAGACGGTCCAGTCGTTCAAACAGCTGCTCCAGCTGCTCGCGACCGATTTTAGGACCCTGTGCGTTGATCTCCGTTTCACAATCTGCCTTCATTTTGACATTGATGCGGGTCATCCCCTCGGGCAGGTGGATAAAATCGGTATCCACTCCCATCGTTTGCAGCTGGTTTTCCAGCGCCTTTCCGGTAAAACCTGCCACAAATCCCAGCGCACAGTTTTGCACACCGATATTTTTAAGCAGCACCGAAACGTTGATTCCCTTGCCGCCAAACTGGATTTCTTCGCTTGTGGTCCGGTTGACCTGTCCCAGTTGAAACTGCTCCATTCGAACCACATAATCCAGTGCCGGATTAAAGGTTACTGTGTAAATCAAATCAATCCACCTCTTTCACCAGTGTTTGTTTACAATAAGACGCATCCGGGAGACGGTCGGTCAGGATACACGCCTTGTCAAGGGAAGCGATGGTGACCGCCGATACCTTTCCAAATTTACTGGAATCTGCCAGCACATAGCTGACATAGGAGTGGTCGATTGCCAGTGACTTGATGGATGCCTCCTCGATGTCCGGCGTTGTGTATCCATGACCGAGTGAAATCCCATTGGTTCCGATAAATGCCTTGGTAAAATTGTATCGTCCAATCGACTCTCTGGCTGCCGCCCCCACCAGCGCCTGTGTCCCCGGCTTTAGCAGTCCGCCTGCCACATACACCAGCAGCCCTTTTTCCACCAAACGGCGGGCACATTCGATGCCGGTGGTGACAAAGGTCGCCTTGGAACCCTCCAGATATTCTGCCATCCGCAGGGTGGTCGTTCCTGCGTCGATAAAAACAAAGTCCTGGTCGTTAACCTGGGCTGCCGCATATCGGGCGATTCGGTCTTTCTGCTCGGTGTGCAGGGTGGACTTGGTCAAAACATCCGGTTCCTGGCTTTCAAATTCGCTGACCGGGAGCACTGCGCCGCCGTGTACCTTATTCAGTTTGCCCTGACGGTCCAGCTCGTTCAAATCCCGCCGGATGGTCGCCTCGGATGCACCTGTTTCCTGGCACAGCACAGCGACCGTTGCCGCTCGCTTTTCCTCCAGCACCCGTAAAATCACCCGCTGTCTTTCTTCTGCCAGCATGGTTGTTCCCTCCGTATCCTTTGCTCTTTGTTGATTTGATTATAGCACAGCCCTTTCGAAAAATCAATCATTTTCAATCATAATAATTCAAAAATAATCAATAACATTTTTCCTTTTTTCTCGTATAATTTGACCGAATCAGAGTTTTCCTCTGTTTTCGCCATTTGTTTTGCTCATCGAAATGATTTTGTTGATTGAATTTGATTGTTTCCTTGTCTCTCTTACCGAGGATAAGGGACAAAAGGGCAGAAAAGAAAAAGGCACAGCTCTCAGCGATTGCTGCATGGGAAAACTGTGCCTTTCTGTGGGTAATGATTTTAAAACGAAACTATCTTAGAACTTGCTTTCAAATTCACGGATGGAGATGCTCTTTCCGTGGTTGACTCTGGATTCCTCGGCTGCCAGCGCCATCACATGGCTGTGTACCGAAGCGTCGATGGAGGTCAGGTTGTGCTCCAGGTCATCCTTTCGCAGAATGTCAATGATGTTGTCCACCAGTCGGGTATCTCCTCCCGCGTGACCGACATGACCGACCAGCTGTTTGGAAACATCGATGGTTTCGACCTCGTCGCTGTTAAAAGGTTTGACCTCAATGGTTCCCTTGACCGAATCGCCCTCCAGTTCTCCGAGGGTACCCATCACGCGGATGGTGCGGCGGGTGTTCTTGGTGAAGGCAGTCATGGTGAAGACTGCGGTTGCACCGTTTTCAAACTCCATGTCCACTACCTCGTGGTCTACTACATCGTTATCACAATGGTAAACACAACGTCCGTACGGACCGGTCTTGATGGCTTCGTAGACATTTTCCTCGGTCGGGTCTACGCACAAAGCGTTGCATGGCCAGCCGCCGTGGTTGTCCCGCACGCCGGTCTTTTTGTTGGTAATGTAGATTTTCTCCGCATCGTAAGGACATTCGTCCTTGCACTTGCAGCCGCCCAAGCAGTACTCGGTCGCACCTTCCGGCGCTTTGTCGGCACGGAAGTGGCTCAGAGAGCCATAGGAGCTGATGTACTCGCAGCGCTGCCCCATC
>ERZ779866.3174-NODE-3174-length-13687-cov-6.489363_pt1 | contig 13687 bp, 9 predicted proteins | sample MGYA00511248_ERZ779866 | MGnify/ENA primary metagenome ERZ779866 (study PRJEB29588, sample SAMEA2155758) | human gut metagenome | biome: human gut; feature: human-associated habitat; material: faeces | place: Denmark | collected 2008/2010 ... | reverse complement strand
CCAGGCAAGTCCTTCACACGACCGCCGCGAATCAACACGACGCTGTGTTCTTGCAGGTTGTGGCCTTCACCACCGATATAAGAAATGACCTCAAAGCCGTTGGTCAAACGCACCTTAGCAACCTTACGCAAAGCGGAGTTCGGCTTCTTCGGGGTTGTGGTGTACACGCGCGTGCAAACGCCACGCTTTTGCGGGCAGTTCTTGAGCGCGGGGCTCTTGCTTTTATCGTGCGTGAGCACACGGGGCTTACGCACTAATTGGTTAATGGTAGGCATAAAAGTCCATAATAAAAATTCTCCGACCAGGCTCTCGCATGGAAGGCAGAATTGCTGGTTTTAAAATACCAAGACAGCAAACACAAAAGCCCCTTCATCGATACAGAATTCCCGTACCAATGAAAGGTTTCTTCAGGTTATAGTCCTGGGAGACCGAGAGTATCGTCTTTTTTTTCCTTATTGTCAAGGGGTTAAGCGATTTTTCATCTTAACAACCGCCTCTTTCCCTCATTTTTTCACGCAATCTCAAATTTTGAGACGTTCATTTACCTTCGATAAAACTTTGAAGAAACTTTCCTGTTCTTCAGGGCTGACGCTGATTAAAGCCTCCTGCCAAATTTTCGATAGGTTATCTATGTGATTCTTGATAAATTGTCTGCCATTCTGTGTGAGTCCAATTTCAATGGCCCGGCGGTCTTTGTCTGAAATTTTCCTGCTCAATAACTCGCAGTTGACTAAATAATCAACTGCTTCAGAAACCGTTGACATGCTTTGTCTTGTTTGAGCTGCAATCTGTTTAAGCTTGACTCCGCAGCCATCTTGAGTTGTCTGCTCGGCCACAACGAAAAGTATCTGACCTTTTGAGACCGACAAAGCACTGCCGACCGAGTCGGTCTTTTGACCTTGGTTCTTTATAAGCGAGCGTAACAGCAAAAACGACGTGTCAAACAATAGTCTGATAGGTAACTCTGGTTTATTCATTCTGATTACTTTTTTGTACTAAATGCTTTCCGAGAGTGTACCACGCGACCTGCTATAAATTGTTATATCGCGCTGAAAAAAAATTGCCCAGGGAAATGATTCCCTGAGCAATTGAGGGTGAAGTTTTTCTTCACCCTCTGCTTTTATCCGATCAGGACTTTATTTATTCTTCTTTGGTCACAGGTTCTGTCACGACAGCTTCGTCAACAGGTTCCTGAGACGTGAAAGAGGAAGTAAAGCCGACGGACTCTTCGGCCTCTGCCGCTTCATTAGCCTTCACAGCCTTGTGATAAGCCAAGCCAGTACCGGCAGGGATCAAACGACCCACAATCACGTTTTCCTTCAAGCCACGCAATTCGTCCTTCTTGCCCATAATAGCGGCTTCCGTAAGAACACGCGTGGTTTCCTGGAAGGATGCTGCGGAAATGAAGGAATCCGTAGACAAGCTGGCCTTCGTAATACCGAGCAGAACATTTTCGTACAATGCAGGACGCTTGCCGGCTGCAACAGCCTTGTCATTTTCATCGAGCATTTCGGAACGTTCTACCTGTTCATCACGAATAAACTTCGTGTCACCCGGATCCGTGATCTTCACACGACGCAGCATTTGACGAACAATCACTTCAATGTGCTTGTCGTTAATGGCCACACCTTGCAAGCGGTACACATCCTGAACTTCATCAACGATGTAACGAGACAAAGCTTCGATACCGAGCAAGCGAAGAATGTCGTGCGGATCAGCAGGTCCTTCAACGATTTCTTCACCCTTTTGAACCACCTGACCGTCGTGAACAAGAATGCTCTTATCCTTGCTGATCAGGAATTCGTGATCAGTACCTTCATTGTCGGTAATTACGAGGCGCTGTTTGCCCTTGGTTTCCTTACCGAAAGTCACGGTACCCGTCACTTCAGCCAACACACCGGCGTCCTTCGGAGAGCGAGCTTCAAAGAGTTCGGCCACACGCGGCAAACCACCCGTAATATCACGCGTCTTCTGAGATTCAACCGGAATACGAGCCAACACTTCGCCACGACCGATCTTCTGACCGTCGCGAACCACAATCAAAGCGCCAACCGGCAATTGAATCGTCACTCGGTGATCGGTTCCCGGAATCTTCACTTCATTGCCGTTTTCATCCAAGAGGCGAACGGCAGGACGCAGCACTTGGGTACTGCCCTTCTTACCCTTGGCACCGACGGCCGTAGAGCGTTTCGGGTCAATAACAACCAAGCTGGACAAACCGGTCACTTCATCGGTTTGGCTCATAACGGTCACATTATCGACCACGCCTTCAAACTGCACCGTACCACCGTATTCCGAAATAATCGGACGGGTCATCGGATCCCAAGTGGCCAACTGAGCACCGGCCTTGATCTGCTGATCAGGCTGAGCAAGCAACGTGGCGCCGTACGGAACCTTATGGCGTTCACGTTCACGGCCGTTATCGCTGATGATGATTTCGCCGGAGCGGGAAATAACCACCAGGTCGCCCTTGGCGCTGGTCACATAGCGCATTGCAGACGAGTAGCTCACCTGACCGCTTACCTTAGCTTCAACAGAGCTTGCCACCGCTGCACGGCTAGCCGCACCACCGATGTGGAACGTACGCATCGTCAACTGCGTACCCGGTTCACCAATGGATTGAGCAGCGATAACACCGACGGCTTCACCGACGTTGACCAAGGAACCACGTCCCAAATCACGTCCGTAACACTTAGCGCAAAGACCGTAACGGGTTTGGCAAGTAAGCGGCGTGCGAACCATCACTTCGTCGATGCCGAGTTTTTCAATCAAATCGCACTCGTCTTCGGTCAAGAGTGTTCCGGCCGTAATCACCGTTTCACCGGTTTCCGGATTCGCAATGTCAGCACTCGTCACACGACCCAACACGCGATCACGCAACGACTGAATAACATCACCACCTTCAACCAAAGCCTTCATGCTCACGCCCTTATCGGTTCCGCAATCTTCTTCGGTCACAACCAAATCCTGCGTCACATCGACCAGACGACGGGTAAGGTAACCGGAGTTAGCGGTCTTCAAAGCCGTATCGGCCAAACCCTTACGAGCACCGTGAGTGGAAATAAAGTACTGCAGTACGTTCAACCCTTCACGGAAGTTTGCCGTAATCGGTGTTTCGATAATGGAGCCGTCAGGCTTAGCCATCAAACCGCGCATACCGGCCAACTGACGAATCTGAGCGGCGGAACCACGAGCACCGGAGTCAGCCATCATGTAAATCGAGTTGAAGGATTCTTGCTTGGTGAGCTTGCCATGGCGGTCAACCACCGGTTCCGTGGAAAGCTCTTCCATCATCACCTTACCGACTTGATCAGCAGTGCGACCCCAAATATCAACGACCTTGTTGTAGCGTTCGCCTTGGGTCACCAAACCGGAAGCGTACTGAGCTTCGATTTCTTTCACTTCTTTTTCAGCAGCAGCGATCAATTCCTGCTTCTTAGCCGGAACAGTCATGTCACCGATGCAGATGGACAAGCCGCCGATCGTGGACAATGCGTAACCACGGTCTTTCAGGCGGTCAGCAAAAAGCACCGTCGCACGCAAACCGCACTTACGGAAGCAGGTATTGATCAAGCGAGCAATTTCCTTCTTCTTCAATGTACGGTTCAATTCAGCAAAGCTCATGCCTTCGGGCAAAATTTCAGACAACAAGGCACGACCGGCCGTCGTTTCGTAACGGACAATCTTTTCAGTCTTTTCACCGGTCTTCTTGTTGATTTCGTATTCTTTAATACGAACCGTGCAGCGCGTTTGCAGCTCAATCTTCTTGTTGTCCAACGCACGACGCACTTCAGCCACGTCGGCAAAGAACATGCCTTCGCCCATTGCGTTGATACGTTCACGCGTTGAGTAGTAAAGACCGAGCACCATGTCCTGAGACGGCACGATGGACGGATTACCGTTAGCCGGGAAGAGCACATTGTTGGAAGCAAGCATCAAAGTACGGGCTTCCAATTGAGCTTCCAGAGAAAGCGGTACGTGAACAGCCATCTGGTCACCGTCGAAGTCAGCGTTAAATGCTGCGCAAACGAGCGGGTGCAACTGAATGGCCTTGCCTTCAATCAACTTCGGCTCAAATGCCTGAATACCCAAGCGGTGCAAGGTCGGAGCACGGTTGAGCATCACCGGATGTTCGTAAATAACCTCTTCGAGGATATCCCACACCACCGGTTCCTGGTTATCCACCATCTTCTTGGCAGCCTTAATGGTCATTGCCAAGCCGCGGCGTTCCAACTTATTGAAAATGAAGGGCTTGAACAATTCCAAAGCCATCAATTTCGGCAGACCGCATTGATGCAGACGCAGGTACGGACCAACCGTAATCACGGAACGACCGGAGTAGTCCACACGCTTACCCAAGAGGTTTTGACGGAAGCGGCCGCTCTTACCCTTAATCATGTCAGCCAATGACTTCAGCGGACGCTTAGAGGGACCGGTCATCGCCTTGCCGCGGCGACCGTTATCGAGCAGGCTGTCAACAGCTTCCTGCAACATGCGCTTTTCGTTGCGGATAATAATGTCCGGAGCCTTGAGCTCAAGCAAACGTTTCAGACGGTTGTTACGGTTAATGACCCGACGATACAAATCGTTGAGGTCGGAAGTTGCGAAACGACCGCCATCCAACGGCACCAACGGACGCAAATCCGGAGGCAGCACCGGCAAAACTTCCATCACCATCCATTCGGGCTTGACGCCGGAACGCTGGAAGCCTTCGAGCACTTTCAGGCGCTTGGAGAACTTCTTGATCTTAGCGTCAGAAGAAGTGTCTTCGAGCTCCTTGCGCAACGTTTCGACTTCGTGATCCACGTCAATGGTGCGAAGCATTTCACGGATAGCTTCGGCCCCCATCATGGCCTTGAAGTCAGAACCGAATTGTTCAACCTTTTCAAGGTACTCGTCTTCGGTGAGCAACTGACCGCGCTTCAAATCCGTCATACCCGGATCAACAACGCAGTAAGCTTCAAAGTAAAGCACTCGTTCGATATCACGCAGGGGGATATCCAAAACCATACCCATGCGGGACGGCAGGCTCTTCAAGAACCAAATGTGCGCCACGGGGCTGGCCAATTCAATGTGACCCATGCGTTCACGGCGAACCTTCGACAAGGTCACTTCCACACCGCACTTTTCACAAACGACACCACGGTGCTTCAGACGCTTGTACTTGCCGCACAAGCATTCATAGTCTTTAACCGGTCCGAAGATCTTGGCACAAAACAGACCATCGCGTTCCGGCTTAAAGGTACGGTAGTTGATGGTCTCCGGCTTCTTCACTTCACCGTAAGACCAGGAACGGATCTTTTCGGGCGAAGCAAGACCAATCTTGATCGCATCGAAGTGATCGTCCTGATTAAATTGCTTAAACAGATCGATAAGCGGATTCATATCTGTTCAGTCCTTAATTACGTTCGAGGTCGATGTCAATACCCAACGACCGGATTTCCTTCACCAACACGTTGAACGATTCCGGCATACCGGCTTCGAGCACGTGTTCGCCCTTAACGATGTTTTCGTAAACCTTGGTACGACCGTTCACATCGTCAGACTTCACCGTCAACATTTCCTGCAGCACGTAGGATGCGCCGTAAGCTTCCAGAGCCCACACTTCCATTTCACCGAAGCGCTGACCACCGAATTGAGCCTTACCGCCCAACGGCTGCTGTGTCACCAACGAGTACGGACCGGTAGAACGAGCATGCATCTTGTCGTCAACCAAGTGGTGCAACTTCAGGTAGTGCATGTAACCCACCGTCACGGGACGATCAAAGGCTTCGCCCGTGCGACCGTCATAGAGCGTGCACTGCGTCTTCGACGGGGTCAATTGCAGGCGCTTGGCAACGTCTTCCGGGAAAGCCAAATCAAGCATCTTGCCGATCTGCTCTTCGCTGGCACCGTCAAACACCGGCGTGGCAAAAGGCACACCGTTTTGAAGGTTTTCAGCCAAACGCATGATCTCTTCATCAGTCAGACTGTCGAGATCTTCTTTCTTACCCGTTTCGTTGTAGATCTTTTCCAAGAATGCGCGCATTTGAGCGACTTGGCAGCTCTTCAACATTTCACCGATACGCCAGCCCAAGCCCTTGGCAGCCCAGCCCAAGTGCACTTCAAGCACCTGACCGATATTCATACGGGAAGGCACGCCCAACGGGTTAAGAGCCACGTCAGCGGGACGGCCGTCAGCCATATACGGCATATCTTCCACCGGGCAGATCTTGGAGACCACACCCTTGTTACCGTGACGACCGGCCATCTTGTCACCGGGTTGCAGGCGACGTTTCTCGGCGATGTAAACCTTCACCATCTTGAGAACGCCCGGGGGCAATTCGTCGCCTTGCGTCAGCTTCTTGCGCTTGATTTCAAAAGCACGGTCAAACTCGTGACGCTTGTCATCGAGCTGAGCACGCATGTCTTCGAGCAACTTCTGATCGGCTTCATCGACCATGCGCAGATCAAAGATTTCAAAACCCTTGAGGCTGTCGAGATATTCCTTCGTCAAAACGCTCTTCTTCAAGCCCTTGGGACCACCCTCGGCCTTCTTGCCTTCAAGCTGACGAGCCAAACGGGCAAAACCGTCGCTTTCAACAATGCGAAGTTTTTCGTCGAGATCTTGACGATAACGCTTCAGAGATTCATCGATAATGGAGTTGGCACGTGCGTCACGTTCAACACCTTCACGAGTAAAGACCTGAACGTCAATAACCGTACCGGTCATGCCGGAGGGTACACGCAAGGAAGTATCCTTAACGTCGCTTGCCTTTTCACCGAAAATCACGCGTAACAGCTTTTCTTCCGGCGTCAGCTGCGTTTCTCCCTTCGGAGTCACCTTACCGACCAAGACATCACCGGCCTTGACTTCAGCGCCGATTTGCACGATGCCGCATTCATCCAAACGAGCCAATTGGTTCTCGGACAAATTGGAAATATCACGCGTAATTTCTTCAGCGCCCAACTTCGTATCGCGAGCCACCACGGAGAGCTCTTCAATGTGAATAGAGGTGTAGCGGTCATCAGCCACAACCTTTTCACTGATCAACACAGAGTCTTCGTAGTTGTAACCATTCCACGGCATGAAAGCAACGAGAAGGTTTTGACCCAAAGCCAATTCACCCATATCGGTAGAAGCGCCGTCAGCGAGCACATCACCGCGGGCAACAACATCACCGCGAGAAACGATCGGACGTTGGTTAATGTTCGTGCTTTGGTTCGAACGCGTGAACTTTTGCAAGTTGTAGATATCTACGCCAACTTCACCGGCCACATTTTCTTCATCGTTAACACGAATCACCACACGGTTGGCGTCAACGTAGTCAACCACACCGCCGCGCTTGGCTTGCACTGCCGTCTTGGAGTCTACTGCCACCGTACGTTCCACACCGGTACCGACAACCGGTTTTTCGGGACGCAAGCAAGGCACACCTTGACGTTGCATGTTAGAACCCATCAAAGCACGGTTGGCGTCATCGTGTTCCAAGAACGGAATCAAGGAAGCAGCCGCAGAAACAACCTGCAGCGGCGAGACGTCCATATACTGAACGCGTTCCGGGCTCACCATAACGGTTTCACCGTTTTCACGGGCGCTCACCAGCTCTTGAGTCAATCGACCTTCATCATCCAAAGCGGAGTTGGCCTGACAAATCACGTACTTGCCTTCTTCGATTGCGGACAAGTAGTCAATTTGATCAGTCACCTTGCAGTCAATCACCTTACGATACGGCGTTTCAAGGAAACCGTATTCGTTCAGACGAGCATACAAGGCCAAAGAGTTGATCAAACCGATGTTCGGGCCTTCAGGCGTTTCGATCGGGCACAAACGACCGTAGTGGGTCGGGTGCACGTCACGAACTTCAAAGCCGGCACGTTCACGAGTCAAACCACCGGGACCCAAGGCAGAAATACGACGCTTATGCGTGATTTCCGACAACGGGTTCGTTTGGTCCATGAACTGACTCAATTGGCTGGAGCCAAAGAATTCACGAATGGCTGCCGAAATCGGCTTGCTGTTGATCAAATCCTGCGGCGTTAAGTTATCGGACTCGGCTTGAGCCAAACGTTCACGCACGGCACGTTCAACACGCACCAAACCGGAGCGGAATTGATTTTCAGCCAATTCACCGACACAACGCACACGACGGTTACCTAAGTGGTCGATATCATCCACTTCAGCGCGACCATTGCGCAACTCTACGAGCACCTTGACGGTGTCAACAATATCTTCGTGCGTGAGGGTACCGGGACCTTCAGCCGTCGGACGACCCAAACGGGCATTGACCTTCATGCGGCCGACGCGGGACAAATCGTACGTTTCATCAGAGAAGAACAAACGATTCATCAACATTTCAACCGCTTCTTCTGTGGGCGGTTCACCAGGACGCATCATGCGATAGATCGCCACACGGGCCGACATCTGATCGGGCGTTTCGTCAATGCGCAACGTATCGGAAATGTAGCTTCCCTGATCCAATTCATTGGTGTAGATGGTCTGGAAGCCCTTGATCTTGGCTTCACGCAATTTCGCCAACAGATCTTCCGTGATTTCGTCATTGGCGGCAGCCAACACTTCGCCGGTTTCATCGTCGATGATGTCTTTCGCCAAAACACGGCCGATTAAGAATTCATCATTGACGGAGACCGTCTTCATGTCTGCCATTTGACGGATGTGACGAGCGGTAATGCGCTTATCCTTAGCAACAATCACTTCACCGTCGCGACCGACAATATCGAAACGAGCCACTTCACCCTTGAGACGTTCGGGCACAAGCGTCATAGATGCACTGCGGGCACCAAGCTTGAACGTATCAAATTGGAAGAAAGTTTCCAAAATTTGTTCGGCATTCATGCCCAAAGCCTTGAGCAGAATGGTCACCGGCATCTTGCGGCGACGGTCAACGCGGAAATACACCAAATCCTTGGCATCGAATTCGAAGTCAAGCCAAGAACCACGGTAAGGAATCATGCGCGCAGAGAAGAGCAACTTACCGGAGCTGTGCGTCTTACCCTTGTCATGTTCAAAAAACAGACCGGGAGAGCGGTGCAGCTGGCTCACAATAACGCGTTCGGAACCGTTAATGATGAAAGATGCTTTTTCCGTCATGAGCGGAATCTCGCCCATGTAGACATCATTTTCACGGATTTCTTTGATCCGGCTCTTGGCGGGATCATCACGGTCAATAATTTCCAAACGGATGCGAGCGCGCAGGCGGCTGCAGTAAGTCAAACCGCGCAACTGGCATTCAGCCACATCAAACACCGGCTCATCAAGCGAATAGCTCTCAAAAACCAACCGGGCTAAACCGTTATGGCTGGAAATCGGGAAAATAGACGTAAAGGCGGATTGCAAACCGAAATTCGGGTTGCGATCAGCGGAGGCAACATCTGCTTGTAAGAATTCGGAATAAGACCGAAGTTGCATTTCCAACAAGGAAGGCACTGCGAGAACGCTCGGACGAGTCGCAAAACTCTTTCGAATGCGCTTCTTTTCAGTGAACGAGTACGACATGGACACTCCGTTCGACGTGAGATTGATGAAAAATAGGACTCTAAGTTACAGGAAAAAGAAAGACGCCAAAAGCCGCCCCAGGTATCTTTTCAATACTTGGGCGGCATTTTGGTTCTATTAATTGGGTCGATCGTATTTCGCTGCTCACTCAGAAGACTTAGAACTGAATTCAGTCTTAAAACTCAGTTCAAAGTCCTCCGTATCGAAGGACTTCTTTCGGGCAACACCAGAAGTGGATATTGCCCGAAAATTAGCAAAACCGCAAGAATTACTTGAGTTCGACCTTGGCGCCAGCAGCTTCGAGCTTCTTCTTGAGGTCTTCAGCTTCAGCCTTGGCAGCGCCTTCCTTAACAGCCTTGGGAGCGCCTTCGACGAGGTCCTTGGCTTCCTTGAGGCCGAGGCCGGTGATTTCGCGAACAGCCTTAATCACGGCGATCTTGTTGGAACCAACGTCAGCGAGAACGACGTCGAATTCGGACTTTTCTTCAGCGGCCGGGGCAGCAGCGCCACCAGCAGCCGGAGCAACTGCCACAGCGGCGGCAGCAGCGGAAACGCCGAACTTTTCTTCCATCATCTTGATGAGTTCGCTGATTTCGAGAACGGTCTTGGACGCGATCGCGTCGAGGATTTCTTCATTGGTCAGGGCCATTTTTGACTCCGTAACGTTGTGTAATGTTTAAAAATTGATTTCTGTTTAAAGCGGATTAGGCAGCAGCCTTCTCCTGGGCATCGCGGTAAGCAGCCACAGTGCGAACGAAGCGTGCGGGCACTTCGTTGAGGGTGCGGACGAACTTGGCGATCGGCTCGTTCATGGTGGCCATCAACTTGGCCAGGAGCTCTTCGCGGCTCGGCATCGAGGCGAGCTGTTCGACAGCGGCCACGTCCATGACGTAGTTGGCCATCGCACCGCCCTTGATGATGAGCTTGTCGTTCGTCTTGGCGAACGTAGCAAGAACCTTGGCAGCAGCAACCGGGTCGGCGGACAGGCTGTAGATGAGCGGTCCGACGAACTGGTCGGAGAGCCCTTCAAACGGCGTGCCGGCAACGGCGCGGCGAACCAACGTGTTCTTCACCACACGCAACTGCACACCCTGCTTGCGCGCATCAGCGCGAAGCTTGGTGATTGCTTCAACGGTCAGCCCACGGTATTCAGCGATGATGATGGCAGAGGACTGAGCAACGAGTTCGCTCATTTCTGCAATCACAGTCGCCTTGTCTTGACGATTAAGACCCATGGTCTGGCTCCACTCAGAGGTACGCATCGTTTTTGACAACGCGCACCGGTTCTTCAACTACCGGTTGAAAACCCTTCTGAGAGCAGTACGTGCAGTGCAAAAACCTTACACAACATACATCTCTCTTTGAGGTTTCACCGTCTGCGCCGGACATCTTGATTCGAAGCGCTCTCTTCTCTCAAGACAATTAAAGCGTCGGGACTTGCCCTCATCCTCCGGCGGTCTTTGACAGCGGCCTGTTTCAAACAGGCCACCCAAAGCCCTTGAGGCCTCACGACCTCAGTTGAAGCCGGGGAGTTGCCTCCTCGGCTTCAGGTGTTCTTTTATTGACTGCGCTTCCGATTAGAGCGAGGACAGGTCGACGCGAGCGCCGATACCCATCGTGGAGCTCACGGAGAGCTTGCGCAGATAGATGCCCTTCTGGCTGGCGGGCTTGAGCTTGTTGAGCTGCTCAACGAGCGCCTTGATGTTGGTCACGAGACGTTCGGTTTCGAAGGAAACGCGACCGACCGGGGCGTGAATGATACCGGCCTTGTCGGCGCGGAACTGGACCTGACCGGCCTTGGCGTTCTTAACAGCCTGGGCAACGTTCGGGGTCACAGTGCCAACCTTCGGGTTCGGCATCAGGCCGCGCGGGCCAAGGATCTGACCGAGCTGACCGACCACACGCATGGCGTCCGGCGAAGCGATCACAACGTCAAAGTCCATCTTGCCGGCCTTGACTTCGGCAGCGAGATCGTCGAAACCAACGATGTCGGCGCCGGCAGCCTTAGCGGCTTCCACATTGGCACCCTGCGTGAACACAGCCACGCGAACGGTCTTGCCCGTGCCTTCCGGCATCACGACGGCGCCGCGGATAGCCTGGTCAGACTTGCGGGGGTCGATGCCGAGCTGGATGGCCACGTCAACGGATTCGTCGAACTTGGCGTTGGCGCAGGCCTTCACAGCGTCAAGCGCTTCGTTCAGAGCGAAGGGCTTGGTGAGGTCGTACTTGCCGAGGAATTCCTTGCGGCGCTTGGAAATCTTAGCCATTATTACAGACCCTCCACCGTGATGCCCATGGAACGGGCGGAACCAGCGATCGTGCGAACCGCAGCGTCAAGATCAGCAGCCGTCAGATCGGGCTCCTTCATCTTGGCGATTTCTTCGGCCTGAGCACGGGTGATCTTGCCGACCTTGTCCGTGTGCGGACGTGCGGAGCCCTTCTGGATCTTCGCGGCCTTCTTGATCAGGATCGTAGCCGGCGGGGTCTTCATCACGAACGTGAAGGACTTGTCGGCGTAAGCGGTGATCACGCACGGAATCGGCAGACCGGGTTCCATACCCTGGGTCTTGGCGTTAAACGCCTTGCAGAATTCCATGATGTTCAGGCCGCGCTGACCGAGAGCCGGGCCGATTGGGGGCGAGGGATTGGCTTTGCCTGCAGGAACCTGCAGCTTGATAAAGCCGACGATTTTCTTAGCCATTTGAAATTAACTCCCTGGGTTCAAACGCACCTTCGAATGAGGGCGCTCCCCAGTAAAAATAAGAAACGAGGGCGCGATTATGCCAAAAAAATTTGAAATGTGCAAATTTCTTTAAAATCAACGCGTCCCGTAGGAAAATCAGATCTTTTCGACTTCGTTGAAGGCGAGCTCGACGCTCGTCTCGCGGCCGAAAATCGACACAAAGCAGCGCAGGCGACTCTTGTCGTAAAGAATTTCTTCGACGCGGCCATTGAAGTCCTGGAAGGGGCCTTCCTTGATGCGGACGATTTCGCCGGGTTCGAACATGATCTTCGGACGTGCCTTTTCGGTACCAACGGACATGCGATCCTTGATGGCGGCGATTTCGGCGTCCGACAGCGGTACAGGATGGTTGTTGCCGAGGAACTCGATCACGCGGGGCGTGGAGTTCACCAAATGCCACGTCTCTTCGGTCATGACCATTTCAACGAAGACGTAGCCGGGATACATGCGGCGTTCGGTCTCGATCTTGCGGCCGTTGCGGGTTTCCTCGACCTTTTCAATCGGCAGGAGCACTTCGCCGAAAAGATCCTTGAGTTCGGAGCGGCCGATGCGTTCAATGATCGAGCGCTGCACGCTCTTTTCCATCGAGGAGTAGACGTGAACCGTATACCAGCGCATCTTCTGCGCGCCCGTTTCCTGAGCGGTTTCGGTACTCATTTCATTCTCCGTGCAAACGTTTACGCGCACATCGGGAATCCAGAGCCCCAAGTGCGCGCGCTGTCTGCTAAAAAGCGGTTCGTTCGGATCAGAAGCTCAACTGCAGGAGCCCGTCGTACAGACCCCATTCGATAAGCTTGTCGACAAGGAAGAGGTAGATGGCCACGGCAACCACGAAAGCCATGACGATGCCCGTCGTGTTGACCGTTTCTTTGCGCGTCGGCCAAACAACGCGACGAAGTTCTTCCCAAGATTCGCGGCAGAAGGCGATGAAGCGCTTGCCGGTGCTCGAGAAGGCCGCCACGATGACGGCGACAACCAAACCACCGAGCAACGCGCCGATGCGCACGCCCGTGCTCTGGTCGGTCAGAAAGGTAAAAGCAAAGAGGCCAGCGGCAGCGATCAGGACGGCAAGCGTCATCACAATCACGTCCAGAGCCTTGTTGCCCGAGCCTTGCTGAGGCTGTGCATTCTGAGTAGCCATTTCTTTGATATCCGTTGCGCGGCGCTCTTCTTTTGTTTTTCGAGCCTTTTCCCGCGCTTCCATTTACGCAGTTTTTTACAGACAGAAAGCCGCGGTCAATGATCGCGGCTTCTTGCTTCTGTCAGGTTGGCAGGGGCAGAAGGAATCGAACCCTCAACCTACGGTTTTGGAGACCGTCGCTCTGCCAATTGAGCTATACCCCTGTCCTGAAGGTTCATCCAATCGATGAACCTTTCAGAAAATCGATATTACTCGATGATCTTGGCAACGACGCCGGCGCCGACGGTGTGGCCGCCTTCACGAATTG
>ERZ779866.3172-NODE-3172-length-13689-cov-2.868931_pt1 | contig 13689 bp, 12 predicted proteins | sample MGYA00511248_ERZ779866 | MGnify/ENA primary metagenome ERZ779866 (study PRJEB29588, sample SAMEA2155758) | human gut metagenome | biome: human gut; feature: human-associated habitat; material: faeces | place: Denmark | collected 2008/2010 ... | reverse complement strand
TCTTCGTTGAGGACTTCTGCATCGGTATTGATAACCACGCCGCCCATGGTATGGTGCACGGTGGGCACCTTCCGCGCCGCGTACCAGGGGCCTTCCGTCAGGGCCACGTCCGAGCTTCCCACGGTAAAGCCAAAGGGATCTTCCGCCCCGGCAATGGTGGCGTTATAGCTGTCCACAGAGGCCTGGAGCGTATCCGCGTCCATGCCGGTCAACGTTGCTAGCTCCTCCAGCGTATCGGCCTGGACCACCTTTCCCAGGGCAACCCAGTTGGCCACGTCCTCGGGCTGATAGCGCACAGAATTGACCACAACCCAGTAGGTTTTATCCTCCTGTTCGAAAATGGCTTTGCACAGCGTGTCCCGGGCTGCGCCTTCGTTCACAAAGCGCGCCCCATGGATGTTTACAAAAATCCGATTGCGCCCCGAGGTGGGAATACCCACGAACAGCCCGGTTGCCGGGTTGCCGTTGGGATGCAGCTGGATATCCGACATCCCGGTTAAGGCCGCGCCAACTGCCTGTGCCATCACCAGTCCGTCGCCCTGGGCGCAGGGATTGATGTTCGAACAGCCGATGCCGCTGTCCAGCTCCACATCCGCCCATACGCCGGTGTTCACGCTCTGCCGCATTTCAATATTGCTGCCAAAGCCACCGGTGGCGAGAATCACGTTCTTGGCATGAATGGTCACGGTAGCTCCGTCATGGTCGCAAACGACACCGGTGACAGCACCGCTTTCATCGGTAAGAATGGTTTTCGCAGGCGTGCGGTACAGTACGCGAATCTGATCCCCATAGTCAGCGATTCGCTCCTGAAACACCTTGGTGTACGCGATGCCATCTGCTTCCACCCCATAATGGCTGCGCTGATAAAGCGCGCCGGTTGCCGTGCCCAGCTTGTCCTGGAATACAACGCCCAGGTCCTCCATCCAGCCAATGCCATCCAGAGCGTTATCGCACAACACTTCAATCAGGGCAGGGGTGCCCGTATTATGGCCGCCGAAATAGGTCTGCACCTTATGCAGCGTGGGGCTGTCGAACATGGCTGTGCTGCCGGAGGCAAGATAGGCGTCGTATTCTTCCTTGAGCTTTTCCTGCCAGCCCTTTACGGTGGGATCATCGGTCTCCTGGGTCATGTAGCTCTCCACCGTCTCTTTCAAGCCATCCGTCATGACCTCCGTGGCTTGGCGAACTTCATCGGCGGCGTTCAATGCGCCACCGGACCCCATGGTGCTTCCGCCGAGGTAGTCCAACTTTTCAACAATGATTACCTGAGCGCCTTGCTCTGCCGCAGACAGTGCGGCAACCATCCCGGCGCCGCCGCCGCCCACCACAACCACATCCGTGTCATAGGTTGCATCCTCCGCGGGCGCCTTGGGCGCAGCGGTGGTGAAGGCGGAGATGTCGTTTTCGCCGGCTGCTTCCTTCAGACATTCGCGCACCCCGTACAGCAGCGTGGCGCTGGTGACGGTGGCACCGGTTACAGTGTCCAGGGCGGCATTCTGCTGTGCAACAATGCCTTCGGTAAGGCGCTGAAGCGCCACCTTGCCGATGCCGTCGGTTTCCTGCTCGTCCACTGCCTCCACGCTGACGATGCTGTTTTCATCCACCGTAACCTGGACGGTGAAGGGGGCATTGTGGCCGGTAACCTCCTTGGTGTAGGTACCTGGTGTAAAATGCCTTCTTCCGCCATGGCCATGGGACAACAGGTGAACAGCAGCAGCATCACCAGTAGCCAAGCAAAGACCTTTCTCATGTTTCCCAATCCTCCTTGATCACGTTCTACCCCTTGTCAAACCAGCGCGTCTGCGCTCCTTTCTTTGCCTGCTATTTTGCCCAGGGGAGGTGGCGCCAGACGCCCAACGGTTTTCCATCGCTCACCAATATAGGCTCTACACGCAGTTGCGAGTCAAGCCTTCAAAAGTGAATTCTTGCAAAGATGGCGCGGTATCTCCTGTACTGGCTTGATTTGTATAGGCTGGTTACGGAGTGCCCCAGGCATTCGTCCACTACAAAATGATGCTCGGAAGCAAAACGCTGCAACGCTTCAATGTATTGGTAACTGGCAACAGCGTTATCCCCTTCGCATACGTAGATCCGGAACGCTTCCCCCGAGGGGATGTATTGCACCTGGTCCGATTCCGCAATGTGAAAGAAAGAAGCATAGGTGTCCCGGATAGCTACTCCTCCAAAGGTGTCCTTACCGCTGTAACGGGTGGAAACATGGACAAAGGGCATGTACTCCATCCATTGCCGGACCAGTTTCAGGGCAGGCGCTTTCCTTTGAATTTCTCCGTTCTTGCTAAACTCAATCCGGTAGTAGGCGGGCATCTTGCATATGGATATTTTCCCCAGGCTGTTTTCCGTTTCCGCAAGTTCTTCTATCATTTCTTCGAGCAATTTACGTTTCAGCAGCAGGAGCTCCTCTTCCCGGGCGATTTCTCCTTTTTTCTGCTCCAGCTGAATCCTGGCCTGCTCCAGGGAGGCGTCGTTGATTAGTTCGCCTGTCTCTTTCAGGGAAAAGCCCAGCGCCCGATACATGCGGGACCGCATCATGGAGGTAATATCCAGATAGTCGTAGATCCTGTACTGTCCGTTTTCGCTTCGCTGTGGGGCAATGATGCCTTCTTTCTCATACTTTCGGATGCCTTCAATGGACATGCCGGTGATGCGCGACAAATCGCTAATCAAGTAATGCATATGGATTCCTTCTTTCTGGCATAAAGACGCAACCTGGTATCGGGTTGCAGCCCTTTCATAGGTGTGATCAGTGGCCTTTTGACAGGCACGGGAAGCGTTTTCGGGAATTTTTCATGGAAGCAGCATGGCGAAAAGTATGGCTCCTGCCTGCCGCATAGACTTGCCGTACCGGTTGTGCCCTGGAAAATTTGATCATTAGCTGATGGTACCATAATATTTTCTCTTGAGCAATCCATGCATGCACCGGGGACTACCGCACAATGTAGAGCTACAATACATATTGGACAGAGGGAAAAAAGAGTGAGACTTGAGCGCCCATCTGGTACGGGTATCAGTTCTGGCAAACCAGGCGTGGCTTTGCCATGTATGGGCTGGGGGGACAGATGGCTATTTGTATTCCTGAAACGGGGCTTTGCCTGTGCACGCTGGCGGATTTGATGGACGAAAGCACAGGCGTGCAGCCCATTTATGACGCTTTTTTCCGGCATTTGGGACATCTGGAACAGCTTCCCACAAATGCGGAGGATGCCCAGCGGCTACAGCAGAAGCTAAACAGCCTGGCCCTGGACGCGCTTCCGCATCATGTGCAGGCGGAGCCCGGCGGGGAAATATCCATTTCCCTGGAGCGGAAGGCGCTGCCCTTTTCCCGTATTTGCATAGCGCCTGGCGCTGTCACCCTGACGCTGGATGATAGGGAGTGGGTGCTGCCCTATGGCTGTGGCACCTGGGTGCAAGCGGAGTTCCCGCGCCTGGGAGAACAATGCCTGGTCAGCGGCGGATGGAAAGCGCCCGGACGCTTTCAGCTCCATGCGGAACTGTGGGAGACCAATGCCTGCGGGTTGCATCTGTATGTGGTGCTCTCCGGTGAAAGAGCTACCGTGCGGGTCCAAAGTTCCTTTTGGGAAGTGGAAAAGGGCTGGTGGGGTGATGACTGGGGTTACATAGAAAAAAGTTAGCCCTGGCACAAGCTGGACTTGGCCAGGGCTAACCGGTTCCGTGCTTTTCCTGTGGATTTTCAGGTGCCATCTGTGCCTGTGCGGGTTACAACCGGCGCAGCTGTGCGAAGGCGTCCATCCAGGCACGGGCGATGAGCTCATGCCCCATGGCTGTGGGATGCACACCGTCCGCCAGCCAATATCCGGGCGCGCATTGGGCCTGGAGCTGCTGAAAGCGCTCCTGAAGGGGGACAAACACCGCGTGATGCTTTTCGGCTACGCGCTTGGCAGCCGCGGCCCGCAGCGGGACCTCCCGGGAAAACTGCAACCACCGTTCCGGCTGCTCGGCGGTGTTTTCCGTGGCTGCTCCCGGGAGCACAAAGGGTTCCAGAATCATGATGCGAATATCCGGCAAGGCGGCGCGCACTTCACTGAGCAACATATCGAAGATCAGCTCATACTTTTCGGCGGAAACGCCGTTCTGCCGGCTGATTTCATGCCACACATCGTTGACGCCAATCAGGATGCTGAGATAATCCGGCTTCAGGTTCAGCAAATCAATTTTGATTCGGGCATAGAGGTCTACCACCCGGTTGCCGCTGACGCCGCGGTTGAAAAATTCATACTTGCCCGGCTCGTCATATCCCAAACGCCCCATGACCAGCGTTGGGTATCCCCGGCCGGTTTCCCGATCATTTTCCCTGTTTCTGCCTGCGTCGGTAATGGAGTCTCCCTGAAAGAGAATCCGTTGCATGTTGATGCCTCCTTTGTGCATGGTGCGGATTTCAAGAACTCGACCGCTACATTGTAAAATGCAGCGGCCGAGTTGTCAAAAAGTTTTTTAGCAGGGACGGTGCAGCATCACACGGGGGCGTGCGCACTTCCATGGGAAAGAGCTGATAGACAATGGAACAGATGATCACGGCGGCGAGAAAATGCGGCAGGTACATGAGCGTCTGCGCAACACGCTTGTAGGTATTGTGCCGGATCTCATGAAGGAACAGTGCCAGCATGACAGGCGCGGGGAAGGAAAAGATCAAGCTCTCCAGCGATAGAATCAAGGTGTTCCCGAAGAGCTTCTCAAAGGACCCATCATGGAAAAACTGCTGGAAATGCTTCAGGCCAACCCAGAGACTTTTCAAAAAGCCCAGGCTGGGGGAATATTCTTGAAACGCCATGGTGATGTATTTGCAAACGAAGAAGTAAATCAGTCCTGGCGCCATCAACAGATTGAACCATCTGGCTTTCCAGAGCCGTTGCAGCAGTAGCGCCTTTGTGGGACGCTTGATGGCGGGATGTACCATCGGCTTTTCTCCTCTTTACGCCATTGTGTACGATGTGGAAATTTTTATGCCATATAATTTATTTCAAAAGAGCAAATCCTCCCGAAAAGAGGTGGTTTTCCCGGTAGACCAGCGGACAATTTTCCGTATGGGTGCAAATTTCCCTGCTTTTTCTTGCCTGGCTTTTCGTTTTATGATATGCTTACACAGATCATGGTAGAAAAATGGGGGAAATTTTACATGCGGCATTGAATGCAATGGCGCTATTTTGCGGTACTGCTCATTCCCCTTGTGATGATTTTATTCACCGCAATATGATGCTCCTGTCCGTGGGGATGCTGCTGTGCCTGGGGGTTGCCGGCGTATTCGCCCAATACAGTATGAAATCCATGAGCAATACCCTTAGTCTCATTGTCCCGCAGAACCAATCGCAGCAGGCAAGCACGGTTTTTGAATATATACAGGAGGCCATTCGCTCCTCCCAGGAGACGGAGGCGCTTCTTTCGGCCAAAACGGAGGAGCAGCGATTTCTGCCGCGCAAAATCTTCCTCCGCCGCCTGCTGCGGGGAGTGCTGCCGCTGGCATCGGATATTCTCCGGCAACAGAGCCAGGTGGGCCTGAACCTGGAGGGAACCTATTGGACCGTGGCGTCCAGTATATCCAGGAAAACTATGCGGACCCGTCCCTGGCCGTTAGCAGCATGGCGGCTGCATTCCATTTGAGCGGCAAGTACCTCTCCCAGCTTTTCAAGGAACAGACGGGGAGCAAGATCAGCGCGTTCATTGAGTAGAAGCGCATTGACCTGGCCTGCCGCTTGCTGCGAAGCACCACGCTGTCGGTCAGCGAGGTAGGCGTGGCCTCCGGCTATGCGCTTACCCATACCTTCCGCGTGGCCTTCAAGCGTTCCCTGGGCGTTACGCCGCTGGAATGGAAAAAGGTACATGGGGAGGGAAATGCGGGCTTCGTCCAGCGAGCCGGAGAACGAACGCGGCTAGGGCATGCCGGGGCGCTTCCCGCCGGAGCGGCCCATGGAATACACGGCTTGTCAGGAAGGAGAATCGCCTATGACCCAGCTCTTGGAAAGGGCACAGCGCCGCCAGGAAGCGGCGGCTCAGCTGGTGAATACGGAATATCGGCCAGCGTTTCATTTGTGCGCGCCCATTGGGTGGCTAAACGATTCCAATGGCTTTGGAATCTATGGGGGACGGTATCATCTGTTTTACCAGTAGTTAATCGGGACATCCCGGACGGCGTGGTGGCCGTGGGCAACCCCTGCCGGGTACTGCGGAAAATCACCGAAGAGGACAAGAAAAAGTATTGGAGGGATCAGGCATGAAATGGAACGTAGAGGACTTGCAATGGACAAGACAGCCGGAGAGCTACAAAATTTCCCAGGATCAGATTGAAGTGGTTACCAAACCGCATACGGATCTGTGGCAGAGAACGTACTATCATTTCCGTAATGACAATGCTCCGGTACTTCAAATGACCACGGCGGAAAAGTACTTTTCCTTTGTGGTGCGGACGGAATTTACCGAGAGTCACCACCGCTTTGACCAGTGCGGCGTTGTGCTGTACCTGGACAGCGAAAACTGGCTCAAGGGTTCGGTGGAGTATGAAAACGAGCGCTTTCAGCATTTGGGAAGCGTTGTAACCAACCATGGCTATTCCGACTGGGCAACAACGGAAATTCCGGCGAACGTGAAAACCATGTGGTACCGTCTCAGCCGCCGGGAGAGCGACTTCTGCATCGAATGCTCAGCGGACGGGGTGGTGTTCCAGCAAATGCGCATCTGTCATTTGCACGAAGCGCGGGAGGAAATCCGCTTCGGCATTTATGCCTGCAGCCCCGAGGATTCTTCCTTCCGCGCTGTCTTTACGAAAATGGAGCTGACCGAATGCCGGTGGCTGGCACATGATGGACAGGCGCCGGACGAAGAAACCAAATGAGGAAAAAACCTTGCCTGATTTATGAAGAAGGATCTGCAAGTCCCAAAACAAAAAAACACCAAAGGGAAGGAAACGACCATACCCGATTGTGCTGATGACCATGAATCAGCTTTTTCCAGCTGCTCAACGCAACGGTTGACAGCAAGGAGGAATGAAACATGAGGAAAGTGATGCTTTGCTTTGGGCTTTGCGCGGCGCTGCTGCTCTGCTGTGCCTGTGAATCGACGGAGGAACGCATGGACCGGGCATTCAAGTCCATTGATTTTGGGATTGTAGAGGCCACGCCAGAAGATCGGCTGGAAACTGTTAAAGAATACCGCAGCAAACACACCCGCCTGACCGTCCTTTGCAATAAGGTTCTTCTTGATGGAGAAGTCTCTGCACAGGAATATACTGATGTTCTGGACCTGGCCAAAGAACTTGGCTTTTGATAGAAAGGAGCAAATACCATGGCAAGGAAACGCAGAGGGATTCCCGGCCTGTCCTTTTCCTGGAAGCGTGCCCTGGGAATTACAGCCGCCAAGCAAAGAATCGCCCGTGCCACCGGCATTCCCACGACCAAGGCAGGCCGTCAGCAGAAAATAGGCCGGATGCTCACTGGAGGCGGCTGCCTTTTCCCCGTTCTGAGCATGATCGCGCTGGCTGCATTGCTTTTCGTTGCTGTTTTCGGATAACCGGCTGCGGCCAGCATACGCTTTTTCCCGTTGCCCGGCCGCGCCTGCACGCGTTCACGGACTATACCGCCGCCCTGAGAGGGGTTCTACTCGGGGTTCAACTCGCACAACAAAAGCCGCCTGAGCAGGTGAAACCCTTGCTGCAGGCGGCTTTGCGGGGCGTCTATGTCAGCGCCGGCTCCTACGACCTGGCCCTGCATGGCATAGACAACGTGGAGATGAGCACGATGGTAGTTAATGCCACAGGCCAAAGGATATATTATTCTAAAAAGTTAAAACTAAAAATAATTAAAAATTACAAAGGAGGAATAAAAAAACAAAATTATACTATTCTTGTATTATTAGTGTTATGGATGTTATTAGCAAAAAAATTACATATACTATGCCGATTCTCATTAAATAACATGGAATATAACACAAAATTAGTATGAGAATGATGTGTTATTAGTTCAAGCCCTACCAGAATTTCAGGTTTTCAGAGAATCCTTGTTTCCCCTTGGAATCGGCCGGTCCTACAGCGGCTTATACTTCAAAATAAAGGCAGGGGGGGATACAAACAAAGAGAGCAGGCTATCACGTCCTGCTCCCTTTGTTTATGCTGCTGGTTTTTCCTTTTCACCAGAGAGTATCATCGCCTGGTTCAGCTGGTACCATGCTGCATGCAACGCGTCCACTACTTGTTCTTCATCAACGTTGAACCCGCGCTCCTGCATTTTTCTCAGTGCCATGCGCCATTTGTCCTCGCCACAATATCTTCCCAGCAACGCTTCAACCGCATTCACCACAATCTTTGCCGCGTCGCTCAGGTCCCGCTGCTCCAGCCAGGGCCGCACATGCTTCACCCATACCTGCCGCAAGCACGCCCCCAGGAACGCCGCCGCCGTGCCAATCACCGCCACCACCAGCGCCGTCCAGTCTACGGCCACCGCAGCCTCGCCCTGCTCCGCCAGCGCCAGCACCGGCATGCACAGCAGCGCCATCACCATCCAGATTGCCATTGCCTTCTTCATGCGTCCTCCTCCTTCTCCGGCTTGTCCGCAAGCCGCAAAATTTCTTCTTCATAGTGTTCTGACAGGTGGTTCCGCCCCTTGGCCCGGTAGGATGCGTGCATCTTGCATAGCATCTCTTTTTTTGCCCCCGGGCACCATCCCCGCGACGTGTAGAAGTCCTGTGCCTGGCTCAGCCGCTCATATTGTAAGTCGCCAATATCATCGGAAAGCCCTCCCAATGCCGTTGTGATCTCCGCCAGGCTGTCCCGCAGCTCCTTGCGGAACTCTGCTTGCTCTTTTTGCGCATTCGCCTTGGCATCCTTGCGTTTGTGTATCCACCGCTTGACAGGCTTTACCAGGACCAGTGCCACCAGCCCCACTATGGCGCTGATGTACCCCGCTGCTTTTCCATATTGTTCCAACCACTGCACCGGTGTCACCCCCCTTGCAAAATGCTGCCCAGGGCGTCGTATACTTCCTGCAAGGCCGCACGCTGTACTGTCACCAGACCCCCACCTGCCACGGGTTCAGCACTTCCGCCCTCTTCCGGCGCTTCCTGCCCGTCCATGTCTAGAAAGGCCGCCATCATGTACCCCGTGCGATCTCCGTACCGTACCTTCGCCCAGCCGCCGGTGATTTCCGCCACCTGCACCTCGGCCCCCACCGGCACCTCCCAGTACAGCCCGTCCGACGTGCTGGGCTTGCTGCGCATCTTTACCTTGCTGCCGCTGTCCGCCACCACCGTGGCCGTCTGCACCATCGTGCCCACCTCCTGGCTTGTGCCGTCGTAGTCCACCTTCTCCAGCCGCCCCCGGTACGTCCATTTGCCCAGCTTCGTATCCCGCACAATGCCCGGACTGGTGCAGTGGGTAATCTCCAGGGGACTGGTGGCCGTGACTACCCCCACGTGGTAATAGTCCCGCTGATCCGGGCCTTTTTTGTACCGCTCCGGCAGCGCATACCCCGCCTGCCCCGGCGTCCTGGCCTTGTATACCACATCCCCCAGGCACAGCTCTCCCGCGTCCGTCACCGGCAGCAGCTCCCGCATCTCATACCTCGCCGCATAATTGCTCCCGTGGATGCCCGTCCAGCTGCCTCCCGCCCGGCGGATGGCGCCGATAATCAGTCCGATACAGTCGCAGGCGCCGTTTGAACCATCCTTGCCCTCCTGATAGACAAGATCAGTCGCGGCAATCTCCTCCACCTTCTCCAGAAACCTTTCCCGCGTTATGCCCAACCGTTCCACCTCCTGAGCTCAGGGTAGCAAAAAAGGCGGGGCCGCAAAACCCCGCCTTCTTTCAGTCCTTCCACCCGTTGATGGTTTTCTGGGAGAATCCCATGCTTACCAGGTTCTTTTCCAGGTCTGCATATTCTCCGCTGTCGTATGCGTCCATGAACGCGTCCTTGGCCCAGTTGTACAGCTTGTCCCATAGCCTGTCCCCGTCCTCCGCCTGGTTCAGGTATTTCAATACCTGCCGCGCCGTGTTCAGGTCTCCGCTTTCCACGCTGTTTTCATAGATACTGTGCGCCTTGTTCACGGCCTTTTGAGGGATTTCCTCCGTCGTTAATCCCGCGCCGGTGTTCAGCATCAGTCCCGCCAGCTGTCGCGCCGTGGATGTATTTCCTTCGGCCAGGGCCATCACATAGGCTTCTCCGTATGCATTCCATACTTTGTCCCGTATCTGTTTCTGGTTCACCCCCGCTTCCATCTGCCGGCTGATCTGCGTTTTCAGCCTGTTCACGTCCCGGGCCTCCACCGCGGCGTCCCAATCCGCTTTCAGGCTGTCCACCCGCCACTCCTTGAAGCTGTCCTCCGTGTAGCCCACGGCCAACCCCTTGAGCATGGTTGCAATGCTCTGGGCCTGGGTCTTGTTCCCCGCGTTCCATGCCTCCGTATAGCTTGCCTTGTAGTCCTGGGTCAGCTTGCTCCGCAGGTCGCTGTCCGTGTACCCCTCCTTTTTCATGGCGGCAATCACCGTCCGCACCTGCCCGGCGTCCCCGCTCTCGATGGCTTCCCGGTAGTCCGCGTTCATTTCATCCCGCGGCCACTTGGCAATGCTCTCCTCTGTGTAGCCCACATCCAATCCCAGCAGCAGGTCGCTGATTTTCTTCATGGCCGCTGTGTCTCCCTTTTCCCACGCCGCCACATATTCCTTTCGGTAGGCCTCCGTCAACCCCGAGCGTATGGTGCTTTCTTCCTTCGATTCTTTCAACCGCCCCAGCAGATAGTCCGCTTCCGCCTGGTCCCCCCGCTGGATGGCTTCCAGCAAATCCTTGGTGCTGAACAGGTCCGCGTCGTCGTCCGTCAGCTCGTCCAGCAGCATCTCCCAGGTCTGCGCCTCTGGCTCCTCGGTCGCCTTCTTCCTGCTGTCCAGTACGCTGTCCACCATGCTCACCGCGGCCTTTTGTCCAATGCCCAGGCGCACCAACGCCAGCACATGCTTTTCATACTCGCTGTACTTTCCCTGTTCATAGGCGTCCGCAGCCTTGGTCACCAGCTCCTCGCTGCCCCGCAGCCTGCTCTTGAATCCGCTGGCAATTCCGTCCACCGTCGCGCCCGTTTCCAGCATCGCCGTCGCTACCTGCTGGAACTCCTCGCCAGTTCCGCCAGCATACCAGGCATCCAGCAGCAGGTCATAGAATACAGCCGGGCTTGCCCGCCTGCTGTCGCCCTCCTGCTTGGCGTAGACATAATTCTTTGTGGCCGCCTGCAACCGCGTGGCAAAAGGCTTGCTCTTGTCCCATGCCGTCCCCGCCAGGGTATCCCGCTGCAACGTCTTGACCAGCGTGGTAAACAGCGCCTTGCCGTCCCGGTAAGCGTTCCCAAGGCCCAGCCCCGTGGCGTTGCTCACCACCTGCAATCCCCGGTACCACGCCATTTCATAGTCGCCCTTGCCCAGCGCCTGCCACATCCGCGTAATGGAATCCAGCAGCGCGCTGTCCATGCTGCTGCTGTTGTACGTCTCCCCTGTGATGAAGCTCCCCAGCCAGTTGCCCACCAGGGGCAGCAGACCTGTGGCGTTGTCCAGCAGGTTGGGCAGGAAGGCTTCCAGGTACTTTTGACCAAACCCACGCACGCCCACGGTCACCGTCTTGCCGCTTTCGTCCTTCTCCTTCTTCTCGTCGTCGTCGTCCCGCATCGCCGATATAAGGGACTTGGCCGCCGCCGCCGCGACGGAGGACAGCACCACCGACGCGCTGGTGCGTATCATCTGGTTCCTCGCCTGCTTGATGGCCGCCTTGTTCCCGCTCCGCCAGGCTTCCTTCACGTCCCAGCCCGCCCGCCACAGCATGTTGTATTGCTTGAACGGCTCCGACATGAACGATGTCCACAGCCTCGCCAGCCCCTTTTCCGTGGCCAGCTCCGTGCGCTGGAAAATGCTGTCCACCACCTGCGTCTGGTCGATCACCTCCGTGAACCGCTCCCCGCAGCGTCGGAAGTATGCCTCCGTCCCGCGCGTCAGCCCCGATTCCGCCGCCACTTCCCGCTTCACCGCTTCCCAGATCATCGTGAAGGCCAGCTCGTCGCCCTTCTGGGAAAGGTATCCCAGGGCGTCGTCCAGCTTGCCCATGGCCGTCTGCCGCGCCCGGTCATACGTTCCCCGGGTCATGTTCGTGTCAAAGTAACCCCAGCTTTTTTGCGTGGCAATGGGCGCCCAGTCCATGATCTCCGCATAGCTCTTTTTCATCTTTGCCGCCGACAGCGCCCCCGCGCCCATACCCTTTACCAGGTACTTGGCGTCGATCAGCGCGTAGGCCCGCAAAACCGCCGTTGCCTGCTGGCTGGCCACGGACAGGTTGCCGCCCACCGCCGCGCCCTTGGCGCCGCCCACCAGCTTGTTCACCAGCGCGCTGCCCATCTCAGACTTGGCGTTCCCGTTCAGCCGGCGCAGGAAGGAAAGGATATAGTCCGGCACCTGGTTCCCGTACCGCTCCTGCATCACGCTCCTCACCGTGTCGTTGTCCGTTTTGTAGTTCATCAGCCGCGTCATGTCCTCAATGGGCAGCACAAAGGCGTTGTAGTCGCTCATCTGCTCCATGTGCGCCGCCCACATCTCCACAAAGTTCTGCACCTCCAGCGGGTTGGACGCCTGCTGTGCCAGGGGCTTGGTGAAGCTCCCCAGCTTCAGCCGGTTCTCCTGCTGGCTGGCCGGGTCCGTGCGCAGGTAGTTCCGCGCCACCTTGAAGGGCACATAGTAGCTTTCCTTGAACTTCTCCACCCCGTACAGCTCCCGCGTCACCTGGTTGCCCCATTCCGCCGTGTCCCTGGACAGGAATTGCACCATGTGATCCACAAAAGCTTTCTGCTTCTCCGTCAGCTTGCCCGCTATGGCCTCCAGGTCCTCCACCGTCAGCTGCCTTGCTCCCGTGGCTTCTCCCGGGTGGCTGTTCTTCTGGAATACGATTCCGCCACCCAGTAGATGGTTGGTGCCCACCAGCTTCTCACGCTTGGCCGCCGCATAGATGTACATGGCCTCCTGAATCCGGAACTTCTGCTTTTTCCCGTCATGAAGCGTCACTTCCACGCCGTTTTCCAGCTGCTTGCGCTCACTCTGGTTGATGATCTCCTGCATGCCGTATTCCTTCAGCGCCGCTTCCATGTACGCCTGCCCCTGGGCCACGTGCCGGGTGTGCGTGTTCTCCGCGTCCCGCAGCGCCTTCCAGATGGGCTCCATCTCCGTGCCTTCAAAGATGTGGAATACCGTCCCCGGGGACAGCAGCGCACGGTTCGTTACGTTCAGCACCGTTTCCGCCGCTTTGCCCCGCTGCTTGTGCGCTTTTCTTTGCAGCATCCGCGCCACCAGCCCGTCCCCGGCTTCCTGCAAGCTGTCCTGACGCTTCTGCATGAATAGCCTGTCCTCGTTAATGATCATCGCCGCATAGCTGCGCAGAATGTCCCGCAGCTCGATGGTCTCCTCCTGGGACAGCCGGTTCAGCTGCTTTCCGTCCGCGCTCTGGGCCAGGCGCTGCATGGCCTCAGATACGTCCCCATTGTAGAACGCCGCCAGCGCCGGTATGCCCGTGTCCGGCACCGCGCTCCCGTTGGCGTCCCGCTTGGGCAGCACCGCTTCGTACTCCTGCCGCGCACGCTCCAGCATCTCCCGCTTGATGGTCACCCCCTTGCCTTCGTTATAGTCCAGCGCTTCCAGCAGCGCCGTCACCG
>ERZ779866.3165-NODE-3165-length-13710-cov-4.145954_pt1 | contig 13710 bp, 12 predicted proteins | sample MGYA00511248_ERZ779866 | MGnify/ENA primary metagenome ERZ779866 (study PRJEB29588, sample SAMEA2155758) | human gut metagenome | biome: human gut; feature: human-associated habitat; material: faeces | place: Denmark | collected 2008/2010 ... | reverse complement strand
GCGTATAACTCAGCAGACCGAAGATGAGTATTCCCGCCATGAGCAGGGTGGTTGCCACCGGGCGCCTGATGAAAATCGCCGACATGTTCATGAAGCGGCTCCGGGGGTAGCAGGCTGCTTGTCCTCCGCTTGCGTCCGCACAGAGGGAAAGCGTACGTCTATTCCGTCCGCAAGGCGGACATGCCCTTCCATCACGACCTTTTCCCCTGCCTCAAGCCCTCCGGTCACCACGCTGACGCCATTGTGCTCAACGCTGGTGGAGACCAGGCGGTAACGGGCCTTCATGTCGTCGCCCACCACATAGACAAAGGTTCCATCCGGTCCGATGGTCACGGCCCGGGACGGAACAGTGACCGCATCTTTCAGCAGACGCAGACGCAGGGTGATGCGGGCGTATTCGCCGGGCCACATTTTGCCGTCGGTATTGGGGAAGCGCGCCTTGAGGGGAACCGTTCCCGTGGCGCTGTCCACATTGCCGATGAAGGTAAGTTCTCCTTCGCTTTCCGTATCGTCCTTGGTCCGCGCCGTGACCCTGAGGCTGGATTCGGATGCGAGCCCGCGCACTTCGGGCAGATACCGCTCCGGCACGGAAAAGGTCACATCCACCGGCGCTGTTTCATCAATGATAAGAAGCGGCTGGGTATGCGCCGTGACAATGTTGCCCGGATCCACCTGAATGACGCCGGCGCGGCCGTCCATGGGCGCGCGGATTTCGCAGTAGGAAAGGTTGAGCCGCGCCTGCTCCACTGCCGCCTCGTCCACCTTGACTGCGGCCCGGTAGCCGATGGCGGCCACGCGGGCCTCGTCATTCTGCGCGGCGCTGGTAAAGCCTCCTCTGGTCAGCTTCTGCGAGCGTGTCAGATCCTGTTCGGCCTTGACCAGTTTGGCCTTGTCGCTTTCGAGCTGCGCGAGCACCTGGTGCAGCGCGATTTCCGCAGGCCTTTTGTCGATGACGAAAAGCAGATCATCCTTTTTGACATGCTGGCCTTCCCGTACCAGAACTTCCATCAGTTCTCCGCTCACACGGGAAACGAGCGTCACTGTAGCCGAGGCTTCCACCGTGCCTACAGCGTCAATGGTGGAGGGCACGTCAAGCAGGCGGGCTTCGGTGACGGTGACCAGCGCCGGTTTGGGGGCGCGCTGTTCCTTCTTCTGTTCTCCGGAGCAGGCCGTCAGGCAGAGAGAACCGGCGAGCAGGGCGCAGAATACGGGATGACGGGGCATATGCATGAAAAGTATCCTTGAATGAACAGGTTATGGCAGAACAGCCTCTGGGGAGACGGGTTCCTGCGCCGGCATGAATGTCCTGAGGAGGACGAAAACGGAAATGAACCTTGCGCCTCCTGGAGCTCTGAACAGCTTCAGATACGTGTTTGTGTTCTCCTAATACAATTTGTTGGGTTGCGCTTGTCAAGCCGCACGTCGAGGAGTGGTAAATAATATTGTATAATATCAATATATTATGGTATTTTTGTTTTTGTAACATTATATTTCAGCCAGCCTGCAGCGCAGCGCGCGGGAAGGGAGGGAAAAGCGTCATCGGCAGCACTTTGCAGCAGGTATTTTCAAGGGCTGTGTTGCAGGGGAATGCCGAAAATATCCTTCGAGCGCCGGAGGCGCGGGCGCAGAGAGCTTTGAGGCCGACCAGGCGGCCTTCCCGAGGGGCCTTGTCTGTTGCCGGGCAGGGCAAGGCTTACATGCATCGAGAGCAGAGATGACGCCCCCGCTGCATGGTCGTCGGCATGGAAGGGTCCGCGGGTACGACGCAGCATTTTCCGCACAAAACGCGAGCGGGAGCGAGTATCCGCAAGGCTGATCGAGCGTCGTCAGGAAGTGATGCGGGCAGTGTCCCGCAGAGCGGAGCCTTTGCGGCAACGGATGTTGCCGCCTCGCTGCCGGGGCAAAACCGTACGTCCCGCGAACAGCCTCAACGCTGTTCTGCAACAGAGCGTTTCCTGGGGGCTTCTTGACTGCGGAGCAGGTTTTGATAAAGATGGAACATATTTTTTCAGCGAGGTCGGAACATGGTTTTTCTGTATCTTTGATGCGGCTGTGCCGGGTGCCACCGGGAGTGGTCCCCTCATTGTCCGCGCGGATGGAGGAAAAGAGCTGTTCCGGCGTCTGCGGGCAGTTGATTCCCCCTTTTCTTCTCCCCTGATTTCCGGGCGGACCGGCCGAACATGGTTTACAAGCCGTGTTGCACACTCGTCCACCTTTCGGACTTTCAGAGGAGAAAGCATGAAAAGCAACTTTTTTGCCACAACAGCGGGCATTGTGGCCACCGGTGCCGTTATCGGCATTCTGGCCGTTGTCCTTCAGCTCAACGGCAACCCTCCCAATATGGGCATTTGCGTGGCCTGCTTTGAGCGCGACATGGCCGGGGCGCTCGGCCTGCACCGTGCGGCCATTGTCCAGTATCTGCGCCCCGAGATCATCGGCCTGGTACTCGGCTCCCTGTGCGCGGCTCTGGCTTTCGGCAATTTCAGGGCGCGCGGAGGGTCGTCTCCCATTACGCGTTTCATGCTCGGCATTATCGCCGCCATGGGCGCACTGGTCTTTCTGGGATGTCCGTGGCGCGCCGTGCTGCGCCTTGCAGGCGGGGACCTCAACGCCCTTCTTGGTCTGGCCGGCCTGTTCACGGGAATCGGCGTGGGAACGCTGTTCTTCCGCCGGGGCTATTCACTCGGCCGCAGCGGTCAGCAGTCCACGCTGACTGGCTGGCTCTTTCCGTTGCTCATGCTGTGTCTGCTTGCCCTGTATCTGTTCTTTCCGCAGATTGAGGGAAAGGACAAAAGCGGCGTCCTGTTCTATTCCGTTTCCGGTCCCGGTTCCCAGCATGCTCCGCTGCTTGTTTCGCTCGGACTTGCCCTGGTCATCGGGTTTGTCGCGCAGCGCAGCCGGTTCTGCACCATGGGCGCGTTCAGAGATCTCATTCTTTTCCGTCAGATGCATCTCCTTCTTGGGCTGCTTGCCATGCTGGGAGCGGCCTTTCTCATGAATCTGGCCTTTGGCGGCTTTCATCCCGGCTTTGATAATCAACCCGTGGCGCATACCGACGGCCTGTGGAACTTTCTCGGCATGGTGACCGCAGGCCTGGCCTTTGCCCTCGCGGGCGGCTGTCCCGGGCGTCAGCTCTTTCTGGCAGGGGAGGGAGATTGCGATGCGGCCGTTTTTGCCACCGGTCTGCTCGTCGGGGCCGCCATGGCGCATAATTTCGGCACCGCCAGTTCCGGCGCGGGTATCGGACCTTACGGCATCCACGCTACACTCATCGGCTTTGCGGCTTGTCTTCTGATTGGCTTTCTGAACAGCAAAAAGGCATAAGGAGTGCTGTCATGACAAAAGAAATTAATACCTGCGGGCTTTCCTGTCCTCAGCCGGTACTTATGGTGCATGAGGCGATCCGGGCTGGGGAGGGGGAACTGGATGTGCTGACGGATAACGAGGCCAGCCGTGAGAATGTGGCACGGGCCGCTGAAAAACAGGGTTTTTCCGTAACCCCCGTTGAGCTGGACGGGGGCATCTGCCGCCTGGAACTGCGCAGATGAGTCTGTGGAAGCGCCTTCTGGGGGTCGTTGCTTCTTCTGCTCCGCATGCGGCGGAGAGGGGGCGGCCCCCTGTTCCCTCTCCGCACGAAACGGAGCAGGGGATCATGGTATTTGAAAATACGGCTGAAGTGATCCGGGCCGAGCGACTTCTGGGCATGTGCGGACTTCCTGTCCGGGTCATGGGGCCGCCGCCGGATCTGCGAACGGGCTGCGACATGGTGCTGGTTTTTCCCCTGCTGGCAGAACTCGCCGCACGGACGGCCCTGGAAAACGGGAATCTTCACCCCGTACGGATTGTACCGCTGCATGACCTGCTGCTGGAGCCGGTATCCCTGTTCCATGCCAGGCGTTATGCGGACTATCTGATGGTGCGTGCGGCGAATATGAAACTGACCACGAAGCTGCCGGACGGACACATCGTAAATGTTTCGGGAGGCGGCTGCCCGGACGTGCCGTATCTTGCCGCGCTGCTGGTGGGGACCCGGCTGATTCCGTCAGGCATTCCTTCTGCTGTCGGAGAAAAGGTGGCCGAAGCGCCGCGCCTGCACGGAAGGACCCTGTGTTCCTATTCGCTTCAGAAAGCTTTTGAGGAAACCGGGCGATTGCTGACGCATCCGGAGGAAATGCCTGAAACAGAGGATTTCAGCGTCCGGCAGGCAGATATGGGAGGCGCCCATCCGCTGCTCCGCCAGGCCGGGGAACCACGACCCTGGCTGATTTGCGGCACTGTGCCCGATCCTTCCTTTCCCTTGTGCCGGGGACGCTGGTGTCTGGAAGGAGAGATTCTTCTGCCTCTTGACGGTCAGGCCGGCGGGCAGGGCATTCCGGTGCAAAGAGGAACCCCTGCGCTTGTTGCCGCCGCCCTGGCCTGCGCAGCGGAGACGTCCCGCATGCCCCTGGAAGCCCTGCTGGTGGGAGACGAGGGAACCGGCGCGGGAAGCCGCGCCCTTTATAAAAGGCTGGCGGAAGATATTCTGCCTTCGGGGGGAGCCGGCCCCGGGACGGATGGCAATGTGCTGGGCGGATTGACTTTCCATTATCTTTTCCCGGATATCGACGGGCACAACCGCGTGCTTATGGCCTTGGAGGAAATGCAGGAAAGGCCGCTTGCAGTAGCTGACGCCGGATTCATGTACGCCGCCAAGATGAGCGGGTATGCCGCGAACTATGATCTTTTCACTCCCGACGCGGGGGAACTGGCTTTTCTTGCGGATGAAAAGGCCCCGCACCCTTTCTACACGCGCGGCTATATTCTTGCGGAGGACAGAGATATTCCCTCCCTGGCCGAACGCGCGTTCCGGCATGGAAACTGTGCCCGCCGCATGCTGGTCAAGGGCGCGAGCGACATTCTGTTCAGGGGAGGGGAGGTCGTGGCCCGTGTGGATTTGCCCTGTGTTCCCGCCATGGAGGCCATGGGCGGCACCGGAGATTTCGTTGCGGGCATGGTCACGGGCCTGTTGTCACGGGGATACGATCTGGAAAGCGCCGCACTTGCGGCGGCACGCTGCAACCGTCTTGCAGGGGCGGCGGCCAGACCTGCGCCCGCCGCGCAGGCGGCGGAACTGCTGCCGCACATACCTGCTGCCCTGCGAATCCTGTCGGGAGACTGACAGGTATGCGGCGCACCTGTGAATGATGGAAAATCCTCTTGGTACAGGTATCAGACAAAGGTGTTTTTCGCCGTTTCTCCGGGGGCGGGGCGGTAGCGTTCAAACAGCTCACGCGCCAGAGCACGTCAGGCGGGATCCGGATCATCTCCGGCGTTATGCAGGAGACACAGAGCTTCATGTCTCAGATCCGGCCGCACCGCCATGACACGTTCCACCGCTCGATAGCAGGAAAGACGCAGAGGCGCGTAATCGCACCAGGTATTGTCTCCTTCCTTGTTCCGGATATAGGAGAAAAGAACGCGGTAGAAATCGTCGGCCAGCAGGCGCGACTGCGCCAGAGCTTCGCCGAATGCTTCGGGAATACCCCAGCCGATGTTGCCCGATTCCTCATTCATATGCCACATGAAACGCCTGATCACATTTTTCGCCTCTTCCGGCCTTTCCTTCCGCAGAACAGCCAGGACTCCCCCCAGAGCCGCGGCGGCTCTGTCCGTGAGCGGCTCGCCTTCGGGCAGACAGGCGAACAGGGGACCGACCAGAGAAGCGGGATCGACCTGACGAACATCGTCCGGGGCGTCCGGCGCGAGTTCGGGCGGCAGAGGCTGAGCGGGCGACCAGTCTTCACGGCGGAGCCATTTGCGGATATCGTGTTTCAAGGCGCGAAAGCGGGGCATGCATATCTCCTCGAGATCTTGTCTGACCCCGACATGGAAGTCTTGCGGCGTCAGATTCCGGTTTCAGACGTGAGTCCGTATTGAATTAAGTCCTGCCCGCGCGTTGTCCAGAGTCGGAGAGTCCAGGCTATTCCACAGCAGGGGGCAGGATTTGAATACTTGACATCCATCGAGTTGCGTGAGAGAAGAAATGGATATGCGCTCGTAGCTCAGTTGGATAGAGCGACAGCCTCCTAAGCTGTAGGCCGCAGGTTCGATTCCTGCCGGGCGCACCATATTCGGCACTTACGGATTACTCAGTAAGTGCCTTTCTTTTTAAGTCTGCTTTCTGGTTTGATAAGCGGTTCTGCTGCAGCCTGTTTTTGTGCGCCTGCGGCACAGGTGAATTGAAAGCGTGACAGGGCAGTCAGCTCCCGGAAGGCTTTCCCTGCAAGAAGGCGAGCGCGAGTTTTGTCATGTTGCGGTAGGCAGCGGGATCGTCAGGACGGAACCATGTGATGCGCGGATCGGCCCGGAACCATGTCCACTGGCGCTTTGCGTAGGCGCGGGTATTTTTTTGCCACAGCTCCATGGCTTCCGCGAGCGGAAGTTGCCCTGTCAGGGCTTTTCCCAGTTCCCGGCAGCCGATAACGGACCATCCGGGCAGGGAAAGTTCCGGATACGCTTTCAGAGCGGATCGCGCCTCATCCATCGCTCCGGCATCCAGCATGGCATTAATGCGTTTACTGAGAAGGGGGGCAAGTTCCCGAAGAGGCAGCCCCATGCCCAGGCGCAGCACAGTTGTTTCCGGTACGGGCGAAACAGCGTGTTCATGCCACCAGCTGAAAGTCCGGCCCGTACTTTCCCATACCTCGAGTGCGCGTATAACGCGCTGACGGTCATGGGGATGGATACGGGCAGCGTAAACGGGGTCGATGCCACTCAACCTGGCATGCAGAGGAAGCGGTCCTTCCATGCGGCACTGCTCCTGCAGCCGGGTGCTGACGGCGGCGTCCGGCGCGGGAATATCAGCCATACCGTCCAGAAGCGCCCTGATATACAGGCCGGTACCCCCTACCAGCAGGGGGAAGCGGCCTTGCGCCGTGACTTCAGCCACGGTGGTTCGGGCACTGTCCATCCATTTTCCGGCCGAACTTTTTTGATCGGTTGGCAGAAAGCCATAAAGAAGATGCGGACATTGCGTCCGCTCCTCCTGTGTGGGCTGAGCGGTGATGATGGGGAAGTCCTGATAGATCTGCCGGGAATCCGCATTGATGATGGAAGTGGGAAATCCCGACTGCGCAAGGCTGCAGGCGATATGCAGAGCTGCTGCGGTCTTGCCAGACCCGGTGGGGCCGACCAGGCAGATGATATGTGATACGGATGGTGTTTCTCTGCTCATGAGCGGGTAGGGGGTATACCGAAGATGCCGTCACTGCCGGACATCTCTGGTTCGGGAGCGGGAGCGGCGGGTGCGCCAGGCAGTGGAACGAAGGGCCAGGTGGGAGGATGTCCATAGGCCCGGCGCAGATGTGCCAGTACGGGCGGCGGCACCAGATCGCCTACATTGCCTCCCAGACTGGCTACAGCTTTGATATTGGTAGAGCTGATATACATCCAGCGGAAATCGCTCATGAGAAAGATCGTCTGGATGTCGCTGCGAAGTTTGCGGTTCATCAACGCCATCTGAAACTCGTAGTCAAAGTCAGAGAGCGCGCGCAGACCGCGCAGGATGGCGCCCGCGCCGCGATTTTTCGCATAGTCCACCAGCAGACCGGAAAATGGCTCGACTTCAATTCCTGTCACCCCTGCGAAACATTCCCGGGCCATTTGTACCCGTTCTTCCAGAGAAAAAAGCGGGGATTTCAGATTGTCGCGCGCTACGGCCACGACAACGGTATCGAAAATTTCCGCGCCGCGGCGGATAATGCCGACGTGTCCGTTGGTAAGAGGATCAAAGGTTCCAGGGTAAATGGCGATGCTATTCTTGGTCATGGCTGCTGGTCCAGAGGATGACGCGGGTCTGGCCGTAGAGGTCGTCGCTGATTAAACTCAGTCCCGGCTGTTTTTCGGCATTGAGGCGCAGCCCCTTTTCCACTTCCGCAATCAGAAAACCGTTTTCCGCAAGCCAGTTCTGGCGGAGAATATTCTTGAGCGTGGGGGAAAACAGGGATTCGCCATAGGGGGGATCGATGAAAATGACCTGGAAGGGGGCAGCAGGACGTCTGGCGGTGATGCGCAGAACATCTTCCGCCAAGATACGGCAGCGGGATTCGGCCTCAAGAGCGGCGGCGTTGCGGGCAAGGCAGGCGGCAGCCTTCGGGTCTTTTTCCACAAATACGGCTTCAGGCGCTCCGCGGCTTAACGCCTCGAACGCCAGAGAACCGCTTCCGGCAAAAAGATCGAGCACCCGGCATTCTCCCCAAACCACGCCTCTGGATTCCAGACGTGAAAACAGGGATTCGCGAACCCTCCCCATGGCCGGACGGTATCCCGGTCCGCTGACGGTTTTCAGCGTACGCCCCTTATAGGCTCCCGCGATGATGCGCATATGACCTCCCTGCGCGTATGACGCGCGGGCGCGAGCATACGCAAGGAAAAGACGTTGCGCAAGCTCGGGAAGAGCGCCGCACGGGGGGCTGTTTCCCCGCACGGCATGTCTCGGGAGGGGTCACACAATACGGGAAAGAAATACTGCCAGTTCGCGGTTGATTTCGCTCAGCCGGTCGCGCAGTTCGGTCTGTTCCTCCCAGGGAATTTCGTCCACATGGGCGAGGCGTTCGCGCACCTGCGCCACGCGCTGTTCCAGTTCTCCGGCAAGGAAGTTCCAGTCCACGCGGGGCTTGACGCGGGAGGGACTCGGCATGTGCACTTCGGCCTGCGCGGAACCCTCGATGGTGGCCTCTTCCAGATACTCGGGAATGCGCGGCGTGATGCCGAATCGTTCCTTGATGAGTCCGGCGAGGATTTCCTGGGCCTTGGGTTCGCCGTGCACGAGGGCGATGTTCATGCCCGGGCGCACCATGCCGCCTATCCATTCGAGCAGCTGACTCTGCCCGGCGTGGGCGGAAAAGCCGTTGATGGTGAATATTTTTGCGGCCACGGCCACGTCTTCGCCGAAGAGGCGCAGACTCTTGGCGCCGTCCACGAGCTTTCTGCCCGGGGTGCCCATGGCCTGATAGCCCACGAACACGATGCTCACGCCTTCCTTCCACAGATTGTGCTTGAGGTGATGGCGTATGCGGCCCGCGTTGCACATGCCGCTCGCGGAAAGGATGACGGCCGGACCTTCCATGGTATTGAGCTTCTGCGATTCCTGCGCGCTCTGGGTGAAGCGCACGAGACCGCCGGGCGAATCCTTGAAGTCGTCGGGCGACAGTTCCGGGGTGCGCAGGTGATCGGCGTACTTCATGAACACCCTGGTGGCCTTGGAGGCGAGCGGGCTGTCCACGTAGATGGGCATGCCTTCGGGCAGCCGGTTCTGCTTTTTCAGAATGAGCAGGCTGTAGAGGATTTCCTGCGTGCGCTCCACGGCGAACACGGGAATGATGACCTTTTCGTTGCGGCTGTAGCTGTAGGTGATGGCCTCGTGAAGTTCCTCGAGGGTATCGGCTTCGCCCTTGTGATCGCGGTCGCCGTAGGTGGATTCCATGACCACATAGTCGGCCTCGTCCAGAAACTCCGGATTGCGGATGATGGGCTGGTCGATATTGCCCAGGTCGCCGGAAAAGACGATCTTCCGGGTGACACCATCCTCGGTGAGCCACAGCTCGGCGCTGGCCGAGCCCAGCAGGTGCCCCGCGTCCACGAACCGCAGGCTGACCCCATCGGTGATCTGGATCTTCTGCCCATACTCGATGGTTACCACGTGGCGCATGGTCTTCTCCACGTCGGCCAGGGTGTACAGGGGCTCCACCGGGGGCTTGCCCGCCCGCTGGCCCTTCTGGTTCTCCCACTTAGCGTCGCTCTCCTGGATATGGGCGGAGTCCCGGAGCATGATGGACAGCAGCTGTCCGGTGAGCCGGGTACAGTAGATGTTGCCCGCGAAGCCCTGCTTGATGAGCAGGGGCAACCGCCCGGAGTGGTCGATGTGGGCGTGGGTGACCACCACATCGTCAATATAGCCGGGGTTGAAGTCCAGCTCCCGGTTGTCCCGCTCGTCCCGCCCCTGCTGGAGTCCGCAGTCCACCAGAATCCGCTTTCCGCCGCACTCCACACAGTGACAGCTTCCGGTTACCGCCTTGGCCGCGCCGAAAAAGGTCAGTTTCACAAAGACTCCTCCTCATTTTTAGAATTTTTGGACAAAGCGTTCCCGATATGCTCCCGCTCTTTTTTACTATTGTAACCCGTATCCTCCCGTCTGTAAATAGCCTGGCGCGCGGTTTTGTCAAGTTCCGCCCTTGCCAAAATCAGTTCCATGGGGTATGATAGCTTCGTACCGAGGAAAGCCGGCGGCCTGGGTTCCGGGCCGCCGGCTTTCCATCTGAGAATCTTGTTTTGAGAGGAGCACATGGATATGTGGGCGGAGGAGAGCGTGTTCTATCAGATCTATCCCCTGGGCCTGTGCGGAGCCCCCTGGGTAAACGACGGGGTACAGGCCCACCGGATCGGCAAGATTGGGGACTGGGCGGAGCACATCGGGCGGCTGGGCGCCAACGCGGTGTACCTCTCCCCCCTGTTTGACAGCGACAGCCACGGCTATGACACCCGGGACTACCGCCGGGTGGATGTGCGCCTGGGCACCAACGAGGAGCTGGCCCAGGTGTGCCGTACCCTCCATGCCCACGGTATCCGGGTGGTGCTGGATGGGGTGTTCAACCATGTGGGCCGTGGCTTCTGGGCCTTCCGGGACGTGCAGGAGAAGAAGTGGGACTCCCCCTACAAGGACTGGTTCCATATCAATTTTGACGGCAACTCCAACTACAACGACGGCTTCTGGTACGAGGGCTGGGAGGGCCATTACGAGCTGGTCAAACTCAACCTGCAAAATCCCGCAGTGGCGGACTACCTCCTGGACTGCGTGAAATTCTGGGTGGAGACATTCGACATCGATGGGCTGCGGCTGGATGTGGCCTACTGCCTGGACAAGGGGTTTCTGGCCCGGCTGCGCCAGTTCACCCAGGAACTCAAGCCCGACTTCTTCCTGGTGGGGGAAACCCTCCACGGGGACTACAACCAGTGGGTCAGCGACGCCATGCTCCACAGCTGCACCAACTACGAGTGCTACAAGGGGCTGTACTCCAGCCTCAACGACTTAAACCTCTTTGAGATCGGCCACAGTCTGAAGCGGCAGTTCGGCTCCGAGCCCTGGTGCCTGTACCGGGGCAAGCACCTGCTCTCCTTCGTGGACAACCACGACGTCACCCGGGCGGCCAGCATCCTGCGCAACCCAGAGCACCTGCCGGTGCTCTACGGCCTGCTCTTCGGCATGCCGGGCATTCCCTGCGTGTACTACGGCAGCGAGTGGGGCGTCCGGGGGGAGAAATCCCAGGGGGACCAGACCCTGCGTCCCGCCTTTGACCGGCCGGAGTGGACCGAGCTCACCGATGCCATCGCCGCCATGGCCAGGGCCCGGCGGAACAGCCCCGCCCTGTGCTATGGTGACTATCAGGAGGTGTTGCTCACCAACCGTCAGTATATTTTTCAACGCCAAGCCGATGGGGAGCGGGTGCTGGTGGCGGTGAACGCCGACAGCCAGCCCTACACCGCACACTTTGACGCCGGCTGCGGCCAGGCGGTGAACCTGCTCACCGGGGAAATTCACGACTTTGGCGGCGGCAGTACGCTGGCGCCCTGCAGCGTGGCGTTCTGGCGGTGCAAATAACATTGTAAGGGGAGGCTGCCTTTGGGCAGCCTCCCCTTATCCGGCCTTTCTTCGTTTCAGTGGATTACTCTCCTTCGTAAGCCTGGCGATAGACCTCAATCACCTGATCCTTTGTCGCAGTTCTAGGATTGGTCATGCAGCACACGTCCTTCTGGGCGTTCTCCGCCATCACTTCAAAGTCCTCCGGCCGGACCCCCAGCCCCTTTAGATTGGCTGGGATCCCCAGCAGACTGCTCATCCGCTTGATATTCTCGATGCCCATCTCAGCAATCTCCCGATCCGAGTGTCCCCCGCCCTGGACACCCATGGCCAAGGCGATCTGCTTGTATCGGTAGGTATTGCCGATCAGGTTAAACTTCATGACATAGGGGAGCAGAATGGCGTTACACACACCGTGCGGCAGGTTGTAGTAGCCGCCCAACTGGTGGGCCATTGCATGGACATACCCCAGAGACGCATTGTTGAAGGCAATCCCAGCCAGATACTGCGCATACGCCATTTTGTCCCGAGCCTTCATGTAGCTGCCATTGGCTACCGCCTTGGGCAAGTAATGATTGATCATCTGAATGGCCATGATCGCCGCGGCATCGGTGAGCGGATTGGCGTTAGAGGACACATAGGCCTCAATGGCGTGGGTCAACGCATCCATACCGGTAGCAGCCGTCAGCGAGGGCGGCATCCCTTTCATCAGCTCCGGGTCATTAATGGCGATCTGCGGGGTGACCCGCCAATCCACAATGGCCATTTTGACCTTTCGAGTCGTGTCGGTAATGATACAGAAGCGGGTGATTTCGGAGGCAGTCCCTGCTGTAGTGTTCACAGCCATCAGCGGCATCAGCGCTCCGTGGGCGCGGTCAATCCCCTCGTAGTCGTGGATCGTCCCCCCATTGGCGGCCACCATACCAATTCCTTTGGCACAGTCATGGGAGGAACCGCCCCCCAGGGAGAGGATGGAGTCACACCCATTTTCCTGGAACACGCTCACGCCCAACGCGACATTTTTGTCTGTAGGGTTGGGTTCCGCACCGGGGAAAATGATGGATTCCACGCCGGCCCGGGTGAGGACCTCCTGAATCTGCGCAGCCATCCCGCTCTGGTTCAGGAATTGATCTGTCACAATCATAGTCTTTTTCCCGCCCAGGCTCTTCATTAGCTCGCCCGCCTCTTGGGCTGCACCCATACCGAAGACATTTCTGGTTGGAAGGAAGTAATAGGTTGACATTTCACGGCCTCCTTTAGGGTTGATTTTGCCACTTTCTTGACAATTTTTTAACTTTATCAAAGGATTTTCATTTTCGTATATTTTAGCGCAGCAGAGTTTTCCCGGTCAATTCAGGTTTTATCCGAAAGTTGTTTCAATTTGTGCATAAGTTTTGGCAGTTGCATCCAGTTTCGTTAGAATCTCTACATTCTTTCCCATTTTGTGCTCCAAGATCTGTTTTTCTTGTCTTTCTCTTCACAAAAGCCAACGCTTATATGTGATTGGCACAGCGGAGAGTGCCCATACCCACGCAAACCACCAGCAGCCCCCCGAAATATCGGTCCAACCACAAGGGCCTGGACGCTGTCCAGGCCCTTGTGGTTGGCTGTGTAGACCTTGTTCAGTTGGGGAGACCGCTTCCGGCCCGGGAGCTGGGCGACGGAAGAGCAAACTGCCCGGGCCGGAGCCCGGGCAGTTTTTCTCAGGGGTCTGATTTGATTACTTCTTGATGTTGAAGAACGCCTTCAGGCCCAGATACTGAGCGCTGTCGCCCAGCTCCTCCTCAATGCGCAGCAGCTGGTTGTACTTGGCCACGCGGTCGGTGCGGCTGGGGGCGCCGGTCTTGATCTGGCCGGCGTTCAGGGCCACGGCGATGTCGGCGATGGTGGCGTCCTCGGTCTCGCCGGAGCGGTGAGACACGATGGCGGTGTAGCCGGCCCGGTTGGCCATCTGGATGGCGTCCAGGGTCTCGGTCAGGGTGCCGATCTGGTTGACCTTGATGAGGATGGCGTTGCCCACCTTCTTCTCAATGCCGGTGGCCAGACGCTCCACGTTGGTGACGAACAGGTCGTCGCCCACCAGCTGGACGCGGTCG
>ERZ779866.3161-NODE-3161-length-13733-cov-4.743749_pt1 | contig 13733 bp, 12 predicted proteins | sample MGYA00511248_ERZ779866 | MGnify/ENA primary metagenome ERZ779866 (study PRJEB29588, sample SAMEA2155758) | human gut metagenome | biome: human gut; feature: human-associated habitat; material: faeces | place: Denmark | collected 2008/2010 ... | reverse complement strand
CGCTCATGGATGTATATCCTTACAGCGCCGGACCGAATGACAAACCGGAGTTTGATCCGTCAAAAGCATAAGCAACAATGAGTATTGCTGAAAATTTAAAGCAAGTACTGGCCGAACTCCCACAAGGAGTCCGGCTGGTTGCTGTCTCAAAATTCCACCCCAATGAAGCGATAGAAGAAGCATATCAAGCAGGACAGCGTATTTTTGGAGAAAGCAAAGTGCAGGAAATGACAGCTAAATACGAAAGTTTGCCCAAAGATATCGAATGGCATTTTATCGGACACCTGCAAAGTAATAAAATTAAATACATGATACCATACGTAGCGATGATTCATGGAATTGACACTTATAAGTTACTGGCAGAGGTCAACAAGCAAGCTGTCAAAGCAGGACGCATCATCAACTGCCTGTTGCAAATCCATGTGGCACAGGAAGAAACTAAATTTGGTTTCAGCCCCGACGAATGCAAAGATATGCTGAACACCGGAGAATGGAAAGAACTGACCCATGTCCGTATCTGCGGTTTAATGGGAATGGCGAGCAACACCGATAATGTTGAACAAATCAACCGGGAATTTTGTTTACTAGACAGGCTCTTTAAAGAGATAAAAACAACCTGGTTCGCCGATTCGGACGCTTTCCGGGAATTATCCATGGGTATGTCACACGATTATCACGAAGCTATTGCTGCAGGAAGTACCTTAGTACGGGTAGGAAGCAAGATTTTCGGAGAACGAAATTATTAAATTAGAAGTAGTAACTACTAAAAAAAGATTCATTATGACCGATTTAAAAACTACTTTCGCAGGGCTTTCCCTCAGGAACCCTATAATCATCAGTAGCTCGGGACTGACCAACAGTGTCGGCAAAAACAAGAAGCTGGCCGAGGACGGAGCCGGTGCTATCGTTCTGAAATCACTGTTCGAAGAGCAAATCATGCTGGAAGCAGAACAACTGAAAGATCCAGCTTTCTATCCGGAAGGCAGTGATTACCTGGCAGAGTACATTCGTGAACACAAGTTATCCGAATATCTGACTTTGATAAAAGAAAGCAAGAAGGTATGCCCGATTCCTATCATTGCCAGCATTAACTGTTACAGTGATTCCGAATGGGTAGACTTTGCCAAACAAATAGAAGAAGCCGGAGCCGATGCGATAGAGATCAATATTCTGGCTTTGCAGTCGGACATACAATATACATACGGTTCTTTTGAACAGCGTCACATTGATATTCTCCGCCACATCAAAAAAACGGTAAGCATTCCGGTCATCATGAAATTGGGTGACAACCTGACTAATCCCGTAGCACTGATCGATCAGTTGTATGCCAACGGTGCGGCGGCTGTTGTTCTCTTCAACCGCTTCTACCAGCCGGACATCAACATTGAAAAGATGGAGCATATCTCAGGCGAAGTATTCAGCACTGTTGCCGACCTGGGCACTCCTCTCCGTTGGATCGGCATCGCATCTGCCGCAGTAGACAAGATCGACTATGCAGCTTCCGGTGGCGTGGCTAACGCAGAAGCAGTAGTCAAGGCTATTCTTGCCGGTGCTTCAGCCGTAGAAGTTTGCAGCGCGATCTACCAGAATACAAACGCATTCATCGGCGAAGCCAACCGCTTCCTCTCCGCATGGATGGAACGCAAAGGCTTCAACAGCATTGCACAGTTCAAAGGCAAGCTGAATATCAATATTCAAGGCATTAATACTTTTGAACGTACACAGTTCTTGAAATACTTCGGGAAGAAAGAATAAAGATTAAAGGAAGAATTCCTTTTAAACGAAGAATAAATTTTGAATGAAGAATGAAGAATTATCTGCGCTCTAATGCCGCATAGTAAATTCTTCATTCTTCATTTTTTAATTTTTAATTTCTTCTACAGCAGGTTACTTGCCAGTTCGCTTAGCTCGCTCCGTTCTCCCTTTACCAGGTTCACGTGCGCAAAGATTTTCTGGTCTTTCATACGGTCAATCATATATACCAGACCATTGGACTGGCTGTCCAGATACGGCTGGTCAATCTGTTGGATATCTCCGGTAAACACCATCTTCGTACCTTCTCCCGCACGGGTAATGATGGTCTTTATCTCATTCGGCGTCAGGTTTTGCGCCTCGTCGATGATGCAATACATTTCGCTCAAGCTGCGGCCACGTATAAATGCCAAAGCCTCAATGACCAACTGTTCACTTTTCTGCATATCTTCTATACGCTTCACTTCAGTAGAGTTGGCAGCAAACTGGCGTTTTATCACGTTCAAGTTGTCGAATAGCGGCTGCATATAAGGAGCCACTTTCTCCTGCGCGTCTCCCGGAAGGAAACCTATATCCTTGTTGGAAAGCGCAACGACAGGGCGTGCCAGCAGAATCTGCTTGTAATCGGTCAGTTTGCCCAAAGCGGCAGCCAATGCCAACAGCGTCTTACCCGTTCCCGCCTTTCCGGTCAACGCTACCAGCTTCACATTCGGATCATTCAGAATCTCAAAAGCAAAACTCTGTTCCGCGTTGCGTGGTTCGATTCCGTAATTTTTACCCTTCATCACCCGGCAGATAGAATGAGTAAAAGGATTGTAACGTGCCAGCACCGTATTCCGGTCACTCTTCAGTACGAAACATTCGTTAGGATGAATCAGATCCTTAAAATCAAATTCACTCAAGTCGATACCCTCCTTAGAAGAATAAATACGGTCAATCAATGCCGGATCTATATTTTCAAAGATTTCATTGGATTTCTCAAAGACATCCACATTCACCACCTTGTCCGTGATATAATCCTCGCACAGCAGACCGATGGAACGCGCCTTCATACGCAGGTTCACGTCTTTGGTCACCAATACCGTTTTCATTTTCGGATATTTGGAGGCAAGAAACTCGGTTGCCGCCAAAATAAAATGATCGGGCTTCTTCGCCGGAAAAGCAGCCCATACTTCGGGAGCCTCCACCTGACCGGTCACCACAAACAGGCGTCCCAAGCCTTCGCCCAGCTTTACTCCTTTCGAGAAAATCTCGTCACTCGTCAGCGTATCCAACTCACGCACAAACTCACGGGCATTGAAATTAATCTGCTCGTTTCCTTTCTTGAATTTATCCAACTCCTCAAGCACGACAAGGGGAAGATAAATATCATTTTCCTGGAAATTCTTCAAGCAATTATAATCGTGAAGAATAACATTGGTGTCTAGCACAAAATTTTTCTTAGTTCCCATGATTTCTTAGATTTAAATGTTGATATTTGCAATCTCAATTCGTCAACCTCACTTATCGCAGTCCGGTTGACGGTTCTAAAGATAAACAAATTAGCGGGCAATAAAGATTGCCCGGCGTTAAATATTATAAAACATGGACTATCAGAACACTTTAAAGTACTTATATGAAAGTGTACCTATGTTTCAGCAAGTAGGGAAAGAAGCATATAAGCCGGGATTGGAAACCACACAAAAATTAGACGAATATTTCGGTCATCCTCATCAACAATTCAAAACGATACACATTGCGGGTACGAACGGAAAAGGTTCCTGTTCGCATACTATCGCCGCCGTATTGCAATCGGCAGGCTACCGGGTAGGATTATTCACCTCCCCGCACCTGGTGGACTTTCGCGAACGCATCCGCGTCAATGGCGAAATGGTGCCCGAAGAATACGTAGTTGACTTTGTGGAAAAGCACCGTCCTTTCTTCGAACCTCTCCAACCTTCGTTTTTCGAGCTTACCACCGCTATGGCATTCCGTTATTTTGCCGACAGAAAAGTAGATGTAGCCGTTATCGAAGTAGGAATGGGCGGACGTCTGGACTGCACCAACATCATCCATCCGGACCTATGCGTCATCACCAACATCGGTCTTGACCATACCCAGTATCTGGGCGGTACACTCGAAAAGATCGCTGAAGAAAAAGCCGGAATCATCAAGGAAGGCGTGCCGGTGGTTATCGGAAGAGCCAGAGGAGCGGTGAAAAAAGTATTCTCCGCGAAAGCAGAGGAGATGAACGCCCCCATCACGTATACGAAACAGACTGCCGCGAGCAACGACGTCGCTATATATAGCTATCCGGAATTACAGAAAGAAAGGAACAACTTTTACGAAATGACGCGGCAAGGCCTCGAAATGTTCAAAATGCTACAAGACAAACACCGGAAAAATGAGAAGTCTCTGGAGAAGTTACTGTCTACGTTCAATCTGGACAATGCCATACGCGCGATGGACAGAATACTCGACAAAAGAAAAAGCGCGATAAAACTCAGCAATAATCATTTTCAGGACGGTATTTTTCTGGAACTTACCGGTCTCTACCAAGTCGAAAACGGCTTTACTATCCTGACCGCCCTTGACGAACTGGTGAAAATGGGATACCACATCTCACCCAAGAACTATTTCGAGGGCTTTTCCAATGTATGCGAACTCACCGGACTGATGGGACGCTGGCAGAAAGTGTACAGCTATCCGGATATCATCTGCGACACCGGACACAATGTCGACGGAATCAAGTATATCTGCAAGCAGCTCGAAGCTATCCGGGCAAACGACGGAAAAAAGATCCATATCGTATTCGGTATGGTCAATGACAAAGATATCAGCGGTGTACTGAAAATATTGCCGAAAGACGCCACCTATTATTTCACCAAAGCCAGCGTGAAACGCGCGCTTCCGGAGAACGAGTTGCAGGAACTGGCTCAGAAAGCCGGATTGAAAGGCAACGCTTACCCCACTGTGGTAGAAGCGGTGCAGGCGGCAAAAAAAGACTGCCCCCCGAAAGACTTCATCTTTGTGGGAGGCAGCAGTTTCATTGTCGCCGATCTGTTAGCGAATCGCGATACACTCGATCTCTACTAACGCGTTCTTTGGCAGAGCTTTTACGGCAATCGCCGAGCGTGCCGGGAAAGTTCTGTCAAAATAAGTGACATACACACCATTCATCCCCGCAAAAAGGGACATATCCTGAAGAAACACGGTGGTTTTGACAATGTCGTCCATTGTCAATCCCGCCTCTTCAAGAATGTACTTTATATTTTCCAACGACTGGCGGGTCTGTCCTTCTATCCCTTCCGCCATCTGCCCCGTAGCGGCGTCAATAGGCAACTGTCCGGACACATATACCACTCCGCCCGCTTCCATCGCCTGGCTGTACGGACCGATAGCTCCGGGAGCTTTCTCACAGCAAATTACTTTTTTCATATTTCTATAATTGTTATTTATATAAGGCACAAAGTTATAGAAATATTCTATCCCCTCTCATAAAATATCGTTTTTAATATATCCAGCCGTCTCTTTTATTTTGGCTTTTCCAATATAAGTAGATTTCTCTCATTGATATCAGAAAACGAAACATAAACAAAAAACCTCCTGTGAGATTCGTTTCACAGGAGGTTTTTTATTATTTGTTCGAAAAGATTATTCCGCTTTTTCTTTTGCAGGAGTTTCAGCAGGTGCAGGAGCAGCTTCAACCGGTTTTTCAACCTTTACCTCTTCTCTTGATACGTTTACCGTAACGTTGACAGCAGAAGGTTGTCCCTGGTAAGGCATACGGTTCTTCGGGTCAGCACCATATTGGTTAGGACCTACAGTACCGTCAGCAAACAACATATAAAGTCCGAAAATAGCATTCACGATAGGAATGAACATCAACAGAATCAACCAGCCGGATTTATTCAAGTCATGCAGACGCTTCACGCCCTGTGCCAGAGAGAACCACACAGAAGCAACCAAAGCAGCAAGGCCGATCAACAAGCCGAATACAGAGCCACCGGCAGAACCGCTGGAAGCACCAAAAATAAAAGTACCTACACCCAACAGCATAGCGATCCAAGTTACTATACCACCAACAATACCAGACAGGAAATATTCGATTCTACGAATACGACCGTCAAAAGAAAAAGGAGCTTTGAACATAATTTATTAAGTTTTATATGAATAAAATAAGTGAATTATTATTCGTGTTTCTCAATATGGAAGCAAAGATATAAAAAAAATTAAATAGAGAAAGCAATTAGGCAAAAAAAATGAAAAAGTGTCCCATTTTCTGTAGAAATCACAATCTCACCCCATCCCATTCCATTACTATCACCCATTCTTTCGGCTGACAAGTTCCGTGAGAACAGTGAGGAACTGTAGCAACCACCAAGTCACAATTGGAAGATAGTACAATTCTTAATTCTTTCAGCAACATATCCAGCTGAATCATTAAATGAAGATACTTCGTCATACACCGGATCACTCGTACATACTGATAAATACACATATCCTCTCCCCGTCTTATTCCCCCCAACGTTTTTGAGGAAATAGCAAATTCATCCATAAAAAATGCATTAATAAATGCGCTATCTGTATCCATTAAAGCCAATACCAAATTGCTTAAAAACTCATAAGGTTTTTGTTTTTCTTTCGCCATGTCATTTTATGATTAATAATTTTAAATTTTTGAGTTTATATTTGCTTTATCAAGTACTTTCCACATAGGAAAGTAACCCTATTTTTAATATACCGACCTTTGCTCCCGCTATCTGATAGTCAGGTAGCACAATCTTACAAAAAACAATTTTATATGAAAGTTCTAGAAGAAATCAAAGTCTCGGTTTATGAAAATGTGTATTCAAAAAAGCCCAAAGTCATGTCTTTCCTTGAAGTCATTATTATGTGTATTCATCCTGTTTATGCAACGATTATCAACACCATCCGTAGATATTATGCAGATGGAGATCATGCTGCCGCACAGAAATTGAAAAATCAACTCCCTTGCTTCACTCCGGCAGGTACATTCAATGGAGCGCATGCTATCAAACACTTCCTCCTCCCCAGTCATATTGTCGGACTCGATTACGACCACGTAAAAAATCGTCTGGAAGTCATTCAACGTTGCGCGGCAGACCCGCATACGGTAGCGGCCATAGAAAGTCCGACCGACGGTGTGAAAGTCTTCGCCTATGTAGAAGATATCGAAGGCCGCCATCGTGAAGGTCAGCAATTGGTGAGCCGTTACTACAATCAGTTGCTGGGTCTGGAGAGTGATCCGGCATGCAAGGACGAAAGCCGTCTGTGTTATTTCAGTTATTCTCCCAATGGATACGTTGCCAGTCTCTATCAGGCATTTACTTTGGAACCATTAATGAGAAAAGAAGAAAACTCCTCTTCCGAAAATGAAAAACTTCCTCCTTTCCCCCTCCAAAACAACCCTACGGAAAATACTTCTGAAGACGAAATCAACAAGTTCATTTCGTCCTATATTTTCCTTCATCCCTTAACAACCGGGCAACGCCATTCCAACGTGTTCAAACTAGCCTGTGAAGCCTGCCGCCGCCACTATCCGCAAGAAAGCATATTATGCGGGCTAACAGTCTTTTTCGAGCACACAGATTTTCGTGCCGAAGAACTGACAAGCGTATTATCATCTGGTTACAAACAAGTTAACAATCAGACATCCGCAACAGTTCCACCAGCTTATTCCCCCTGTCAAAAAGACATAAGGACAAAAGTCCCCTATGGTACTTTAGAAAACTCCGACAGCACCGAAGAAGCCTATTGGCTGGGAGAAGAATTCAGAAAAGAGACGCCTTTATTTCCTCGTGATTTGTACAATAATCTTCCCGACCTACTGAATGATTGCATCATCGAAGACGCGAGTGACCGCGAGCAAGACATCTCCCTCCTTTCCGATCTCACAGCGCTAAGTGCGGTACTTCCACAAACTTTTGGAATTTATAATCACAAAAAGTATTCCACTCATTTGTTCTGTGTTATCTTTTCTTCTGCCGGTAGTGGCAAAAGCATTGCTCAAACCGGACGCTATTTATTGGAAGAAATACAGGCCGAAATACTGTCTACCAGTGAATCCATGCAAAAAAACTACCATACAGCGCACAACACTTGGCAAGCAGAATGTCAGCAAAAAAGGAAAAAAGGAGATACATATTCCGAAGAACCTCAAAGACCTCCTTTCAAGATGTTATTCATCCCCGCCACTACCAGTTACACCCGCATGCAAATTCAGATGCAGGACAACGGTTCGCAGGGAAGCATCATTTTCGATACGGAAGCGCAAACACTCTCCACAGCCAATCATCTGGATTGTGGGAACTTCGACGATATGCTCCGCAAAGCTTTTGAGCACGAAAACATTGATTCTTCCTATAAAGCCAACGGTATCAGTCCGGTTTATATCCGTCATCCTAAATTAGCCTTACTTCTGACGGGTACTCCCGGACAGATAGACAGTTTGCTAAGCAGTTGCGGGAACGGACTCCCCAGCCGTATTCTGACTTACACTTTCCGTGAAATTCCTCACTGGAAAGAAATGGGCGATGATTGCATTTCATTAGAAGACTCTTTCAAGCCGATTGCTCATCGTGTCTACGAACTATATAATTTCTGCCTGGCCCATCCTGTTCTATTTCATTTCACCCGTCCACAATGGCACCGTCTGAATGAGATTTTCTCACACATGCTGTCCGAGGTAGCCATGGAAGGCAATGATGATCTCCAAGCCGTAGTGAAGCGCTATGCCTTTCTGGTGATGCGTATCAGCATGATTCAAACCCGTATCCGGCAATTTGAAGCTAATGATCTTTCTCCCGAGATTTATTGTATAGATGCTGATTTCGAGCGTTCTCTTCAAATTGTCCTGTGTTGTTACGAGCATAGCCGTCTGTTACACTCATCCATGCCGGTCCCTTCGGTCCGTCCACTGAAAAATCCGAACGTTATTCGCAATTTCGTCAATGAGTTGCCAGATAGCTTCACTACAGACGAAGCGATCCGGCTCGGCGCAAAACACGATTTCAATCTCCGTAAGGTAACACGTCTTCTAAAATCGCTTAACGGAATAAAGATCAGTAAGATATCTCATGGTTCCTATATCAAGTTGAACAAGCAATAGTCACAACTGTCTTTTTTGTCCTTTTGTCCTTTTGGAAAATCGGAAAAACATTGGAGGATTTGAAAAAAACATCTCAATAATTGAAATCAAACATTGGGAAGTTTCGATACAAATCTCCCAATGTTTTTTCTATTTATCTATGCGCCTGTATACGTCACTATGCGTCATGCCGATTCCCCGATGTATTACTTTTGTCATGTAATCGATTACAAAGTTATCAGAAATTAATAATTAAAATTTAAAAAGTTATGGCACAGAATTACACTCTCATGGCTCGCAAGAACCTGTTGAAACCTGATGAAACTCCGAAGTACTATGCAGTGGCGCGTAGCGGTCGTAAAGTGACTGTCAAGGAAGTCTGCAAACGAATCTCCGAACGTTCCTCTTATTCAAAAGGAGAATTGGAAGGTTGTATCGGTGAGTTTCTGCTCGAAATAGTCAACGTACTGGATGAAGGAAATATCGCCCAAATGGGTGACCTGGGCAATTTCCGCATGAGCATCAAAACGGGCACTCCGACCGATACGGTAAAGGAATTCAAGACATCGTGCATCGATAAGGGCAAAGTACTCTTTTATCCCGGAAGTGATCTCCGCAAATTGTGTAAGACGCTGGATTATACATTGTATAAGAGCGATTCTTCGGCAGATTCGGACAAAGATCCGCTTCCTGATGACGGTGACGACAATCAAGGAGGTTCCGGCAGTGGGGTAACTCCGGATCCGTCAGTATAATCAACCGATTGTTGTTGGGTTATTGAGTTCAAAATGTATAAGTATTTATTCTTTAATTTAAATTCGTATGAAAAAGCAACTTTGGAAAAACATTCTCCAGTTTATTGTAACTATTGCAACGTCGGTCATTTCGGCCTTGGGTGTAACGTCCTGTATGGGACAGTAATCTTCTGATCATCTATATGGAAAAACCAGAAGATAATTATCTCCCCCGTGAGATTAAGTTATTGGTGATTCATTGCAGCGCAACGCGCTGCAATGTTCCTTTCACCGTAGAACAACTTCGGCAATGTCACCTGCAACGCGGATTCAAGGATATCGGCTATCACTTTTATATCACCCGGGACGGAGAGCTTCATCACTGCCGTCCGATATCAGAGCCGGGTGCACACGTGAGAGGCTTCATACTATTTAACCCTATTTATATATCTTGTTACTATAATCAATAAAAAAAGCCGATTACCATTTCTGATAATCGGCTATGAAATATGCGCTTTTAAACTTTGGTTACATAACCTATGGTTTTAAATGATTAAACTTTTAATTACCTAACTCTTTATTTATTGCATCCTTCAAGAAGCTTTTTACATTTTCCTCTCCAGTCATCCCTTCGATTCTTTGTATAGTAGTTTCTGAAATTTTGGACAATGCTTCACAAACAGGCTTGTAACCCATTTCGCTTGATAAGTCTATGACGACATTAATAGCATAGTTCTTAGCAACAAATTTATCTGTAAATTTAGACATAGCATTCAAAAAAGCTTTAGCTCTTTCAGCCTTATACTCTATATCTACAGCTCCACCTTTCATTAGCTTACTTAATTTTTTTGAGGTAAACTTGTGCTTATCCCAACATAAAATAAGACTAATTGTACTAATCGGAAATCCTCTCAAAGATAAGGAGTTTGCAAATTGCAAAAGTTCATCCTCTGGCTTAGCCAAAGTAGCACCTGCAATATAATCCTCACCTTTCCACTTTTCTACTTCAACATTTGCTTCTGCTAACAACTCTTTTGTTGTAGCTTTAGCATAACTTTCAAAAAGATATATTTCTTCATCAGAAACACTTTTCTCTATTGCTGCTGAATATCTATGTTGCCCGTCAACAATAACAATATATTTGTCAGCTTCTTCACTAGAAATAGGCTTTCCGTCACTTGTCATTAATGAGCAACCGTCTTTAACAGCTTTTGTGCCTTTGACATACATCAATGGTACAAGAATACCATATTTATCAATAGATGTAGTCTTAGACTTTACATTTTTATTAGACACTTGTCTGTTTCCTTTGATGAAACAAACGTTAATACCCTCACTTTTAATATCTTTCAATGTAGATATATTCATGTAAATATTAATTTAGTAATAAAATGACGTTGTGTCTCTGTCTTAAAAAGGTTACAGGTCACGAGTTACCCCAATGGATAACATTTAAAGTGCTTTTGACACAATAAAGCGTTGCTGCTAGTGACCTTTTTAAGTTAAGCATTTCAAAGAGCGCATATTTCGGGGTGCAAAAATACTTCTTTTATAATAATTAAAACATATAAATCACCATTTATTTTTTACGTTTTTGATTTAACTCTAATACTTCTTTTTTCAATTCTATAATTTCATCATTATTTGTATGTGGTATTTTCTCTACTAACTCCATAACGAAATCACTGTAACTAGATTGTATCATCAATTCTTCTCTTGCATAATTTAAAACCGCAATCCAATTCAATTCTGGATCTTCTTTAACCTTCATTGTCCGTTCAATAGCCTTCAAGTAATAATCTCGTCCTTGTTCATGCAAACCTTGTCTAAAACAAATTAATCCTTGTGTTGCTTCAATACAGATTTGTATTTTTTCAGGAATTCCATTTATATTCTTTGTTTTAATAACCATTTGCTGTGCTTCATTAACTTTGTTTTCTAAAGCATAAATATAAGCTAAATTATTTATCAATACAGGGTCTAGACTATTAGAATTTATACCTTTTTGTAAAATCCTCTCTGATAAACTAAAATCTTTAAGATGTGTACTTGCTATATGGAATGCAAATAATATCGGAGTTCTTGCAAAGGGTAAATCTAATGACCACTCATTCGCATTATATAATGCTTGTAAATAATTACCTTTCTGATATTCAAACAAAGCATTTGCCTCGAAAAAATTATATGCTGATTTCAACAAATTGGTGTCAAAATTTAAATTTAAATCATTATTATTAGCCCATTGAATTTGAGCTATAGAGTTGTCATTAGGTGCTCTGAGTGCCTTATTGAATAATTTCCTACTTTTTTTAAAACTTCCATTAACAAACTCCAAAGTAGCAATAGCTGATGACAACTCTGATGTGCTAAAATTACTGTGATTATCTGAATCTAGTAGAATTAACGATTTCTTTATTGAATTTTGCGGCTTATTCAAAATCATACTCAATGAAATCTCAGGAGCGAGCAACCATGGATCATTCATTTGTGTACATCGTTTTAGCAATCTATATGCTTTCTCTACTTCTCCCATATGTAGAAATAATCTAACAGCAGATCTTAAAACAAAACGATTGCATGGAGCCAAATACAGAGCTATATTCATTTTATCAGTAGCTTGTTCATATAATCCTAAAGAGATATAAAGCCGTGCTAATTCAACATAAAGAATAGAGTTTGTGGGATATTTACGAAGCAATACTTTATAATAATGAATGTGTGAATAAATATGGCTCAAATCGTTGTTTAAATGAAAAAGTTCATTAGGGATATCAATGTCGTATCTATTCTCATCTTTCCTTGATAATACAATATCTGCAACATTGTATAATATGTCAGTAGCTTCATTTTTATGATTTATGACAAAAGTTGCAACTTCAATAGTCTCTTCTGTATCAGTTTGTGAGTTGCTAATAGCAGCACTCAAAAAGTCCCCTGCATATGCCATGTTCTTATTATTACGCCAATCGCTATAATATTCATTCAATTCATATTTTGTACGATTGTCTTGAGAATATTTATCATTGGCATTATTTAATTCCCCCAACAATATAGTCCTATTAAAACTTCTCCAGTTAGGTATAACCCTTCTATCTTTATTATCAAATATTGCAGCCATTTTATTTTAGATTAAATATTTCTATTTCAGCCTTTCTCCTTAACAAATCTAGTTTTTGCACAAAACGCTCCAAACTATAGTTATTTCCTTTTGCTTTAATATTTTTGGGATGTCCTCTTTTTATTGGATCAGGATTACAAAGATAACCTATTATTTCAATTAGTTCCTTCTTAAGTGATTCAAATGGGATGTGTTTTTCAATATTCTCCAAAATATTACAAAAAGCTAGCTGTAAATATTCTTTCAATTTATCCATATTTCTTCCTCGCCAAGTTAAATTTATTTCTGCTTGTAATAATGCAGTCATGCATAAACCTGTTATATAATATGTTATTAAACTTCCTAATAAGTAACAGTCTATAGCATAATTACGTTCATGCCATTCTAGATGTATATGAGAATTAAACCAAACTTCAGGAGGAGCATATGTATTATCTCCAGAAAAAGGCATTTCATCATATGGACCATGCAATGTTGGACACATTGATCTACCTAAATCTCCAATTTTCGATTCTGTATTGAATAACAGAACATTCGATGGCTTGATATCTTGATGTGAAACATTAATAGAATGAAGCTGTTTAATTCCTACGGCAATATCATGTAATGATTTCAATTTCCAAGCAAAGTCTAATGCATTAGAGTATTGCAATTTTTGTCTTATATCTCCAGTAGCCATTTCAAAAATTAGGTAGGGAACAATGGGAAAAGTATATCCTGAAAGTACTTCTTCACCTGCTGCAATAACACATGAAACTTTCGAAGTACCATGAGAAATGCAATATTCAGATAATTTTTTCTCATATTGAAAAGCTTTTGTCATTTCTTCCATATATTCCATAAACGTTTTACCTCCACCAATACAGTTGATAAAACCATTTACATTAAAAGCTTTCATAAAGTATTTTTTTCCTTCTTTCTCAAATGGAATGCGAATCAGAGCACTTTTCTTCTTGACTGACCAGTTTGCATAAATCGGCGCATCAAATCCCGGTATCAGCCTTTTATACGAATTGACGATCGGATTGGTAAACAGAGA
>ERZ779866.3160-NODE-3160-length-13734-cov-7.860735_pt1 | contig 13734 bp, 15 predicted proteins | sample MGYA00511248_ERZ779866 | MGnify/ENA primary metagenome ERZ779866 (study PRJEB29588, sample SAMEA2155758) | human gut metagenome | biome: human gut; feature: human-associated habitat; material: faeces | place: Denmark | collected 2008/2010 ... | reverse complement strand
ACGCTGAATTATAAACCGCAATTATTAACCGTATTTAACGTCAAGCTTACTCTCTGACCTTTGACATTTCCCACGCAATAACCGATGCAGCAACCGATGCGTTAAGACTCTCCGCACTGCTTATCGGTATAAACAGCGATTTATCGCACAGCTTTTTCACGGTATCGCTGACCCCATTGCCCTCGTTGCCGATAACAACAGCGGTCTTTTGTGGCAGCTTTTCTTCTCCCAGCTTTACCGACCTGTCCGAAAGCTCCGCCGAATACACGGTAAATCCGCCCTTTTGCAAAAGCGTTATCGCTTCTTCTGTATCACAGCAGTATATCGGCAGTCTGAACAGCGAACCCATCGCACTTCTTACCGTTTTGGGAGCAAACACATCCGCACAATCTCCTGCAAGTATCACCCCGTCAATCGAAAATGCGTCACAGGAACGTATTATCGTGCCAATATTACCCATATCTTGTAAATTTTCCAATATTATAAACTGCCTGCTACTATCTATTGTACTTAAATTCAGAATTTTGTCAAGATGTCTTACCGTAATAAATATTCCCTGCGGCGATTTTGTGTCGGAAATGCTGTCCGCCACCTCCTCGCTTATTTGTATCATCTTACAGCTTTCCCTCAGCAGACTTATACATTCGGGATATTTCTCGGCGGCGGCGGCAGTATAATATGCGTTTTCACCTAACGCACATCCGCTTTTGACCGCTTCAACCGCCAGCTTCGCCCCCTCGCACACGAAATACCCCGTCTGCCTGCGGTACTTTCTCTGCTCCGTCAGCTTGCGGTATTCCTTTATATATGTGTTCTGTTTAGATGTGATTTCCATATTTCTCCTTAACACTTAATTTCTTGACTTTTGCGTGTCCTTATGCTAAAATTTCATTATCCGTAACGGACAAGAAAGGATTTTTTTCATGATATTTTCCGAGCTAAGCCTTATTGAAAAGGAAACAGGACTTAAATACGATCCCGAAACCGCCACGCTCAGCGGTGTAAAGAACGGTGTACCCGTTGTCGTTTTTGACAACGATAAAAAGCACAGATTTGATATAGTATGCGGTGCAGTCATCACCGAGCGCCAGTTCGGCAGAATATACATTATGGCTGAACGCTTTCCCAAGAAAACTATGCTCGGCATCGAAAATGTCGACGGCTGCGTAAACATTTACTGCAAGGGATATAATCTTATGCAGGAAAATCTGCCGTTGCTCATTGAATTTTTGGAAAAACTCACAGCCTATTTAAAAAGCGAAATGCGTAAAACCACTCCCATACAGGTGGCAAAAGTGCTTGAGCTTGAGGATTACACAATTCTCACAAAGCATATACGCTCAGACGGAACTGTCCGCCCTCCGTATAATATAAGGGGTACTGTCAAAGGTATCTTAGGCGGTCTACTCGGACTTCTGATCGGTTGCGCCATATTCGTTGTGTTTATTATGATGTCCGATCTTGTCGGCTGGCTGGGCGGTATAATCATGTCCGCCGCAGTTATTTCGCTCTACACCGTTTTCTCAAAGAAGCTAAAGACGGTTGACTGCATTATGACAGCCATTCTCACCTTTGCGGGCTGGGCATTATCAAACGGCTTCGCATACCTGTTCCAGATATTCTTAAAGGAACAGGAGGCAGGAAACACGGTAAACATAAACGGCATTCTTGCCGATCTTGCGAACTACTCAATGAAGTACACCGAGATTGCAGGCAACCTTATGAACCGCCTTATAATAACATTCATTTTCGTGGTCGCAGGCGCAATAGGCAGTTATATTTTCTATTACAAGCATCACACAAAGGATATGTACTGATAACGGTTATTATGTGCCTACGCACAGCCGCATTTCTTCCCCGTTATATAAAAAATCACACGCCCATTTATTATGGGCGTGTTGTTTTCTCTTAAAGAGCAGCCTTAGCCTTCTCAACAAGTGCAGTAAAACCTGCAGGATCGTTGATAGCGATTTCTGACAGCATCTTTCTGTTAAGACCGATATTAGCCTTCTTTAAGCCGTTGATGAATGTAGAATAGTTTGTACCGTTCATCTTGCAAGCGGCATTGATTCTTGCGATCCAGAGCTTTCTGAAATCTCTCTTCTTTAAACGTCTGCTGATGTAAGCGTACTGACCTGACTTCCAGACAGCTTCCTTAGCAGTCTTGAAAAGTCTGCTCTTGCCGCCCCAGTAGCCCTTTGCCAGCTTTAATGTTTTATTTCTTCTCTTACGAGTTGCTAATGCACCTTTAATACGAGCCATCGTTAAATTCCTCCTATAGTGAATATTGCGCCGAAACGGTCGCAGTTAGTTTTTATTTGTAAGGTATGAGCTTCTTAACTTCTGCAACGTTCGTCTTGTCGCAGTATCCTGCAGCACGGTTGATACGCTTTCTCTTTGTAGCCTTCTGTGTCAGTCTGTGACGACGGTTCGTCTTCTGGTACTTGACCTTACCGTTCTTGGAGATGTTAAAACGCTTTTTAGCACCGCTGTGGGTTTTGATCTTAGGCATGGTGGTTAGCTCCTTTACAGTGTAGTGGCGGCGGCGTTTGCCGCGGGGTTACGATTTGGGCTTGCCGGTCTTGGCGGACAGGAAGATGCTCATGTGCCGGCCCTCCAGCTTGGGCTCCTTATCCAGGCTGGCGAGCTCCGCGCACTGGGCGGCAAAGTCCATCAGCAGGTCCCGTCCGATGTCGGTGTGGGCCATCTCCCGGCCGCGGAAGCGCACCGTGACCTTCACCCGGTTGCCGTCGGCCAGGAACTTCTGGGCGTTGCGCAGCTTGGTGTTGAAGTCGCCGATGTCGATACCGGGGGACATGCGGATCTCTTTGATCTCCACCACGTGCTGGTTTTTCTTGGCCTCCTTCTCCCGCTTGGACTGCTCAAAGCGGAACTTTCCGTAGTCCATGAGCTTGCACACGGGAGGGGTGGCGTTTGGGGAGATCTTTACCAGATCCAGCCCTTCCTCGTCGGCCAGGCGCTGGCCCTCCGCCGCGGACATAATGCCCAGCTGGCTGCCGTCGGCGCCGATGAGACGGATTTCCCGGTCGCGGATCTCTTCGTTGATCTGATGGGTCACGTTAGCTATGGCAAAGCACCTCCTGAAAATAAGAAAAACGTGAGCACGCAACGGCACCCACGTCCACAGCAAAAACACGCGCGAGACCGCGCGGAGTTTTCCCATGTTGACCTCTTCGCCCCAGGCTGGAGGTGAGGACGGCGGCGCCATTCCTGCTTTGTTTTGCTCTGACAGTATAGCAGAGCTGATCGCCGCTGTCAAGCGAAATTTTTGAAAAAGCGGCCGGCGAAATCCGGCCAGGGTCAGGGAGAGGGAATTTCCAGCCGGAGGGCAGAATTTTGAGGAGCGTTCAGATCCAGAAGGAGGATCTCCAGCCCCTGGTCCATGGCATAGTTCAGGGTGTACATAGTTCCGCCCGGCGTGCCGTCAAAGACGGCCAGAACGCACCGGGCCCGGTCCACCAGGTACCGGTCCCGGCGGTGCATGCAGAACCGGTCGTAGTGTTGCTGCACCACCGTCTCCACGTCGCAGGCGTCCAGGATGGCCCGCCACCGCCGCCGCTCCCCCTCCGGCCAGCGGTCGGCCTGACCGGGGAAGGGGACCGCCCCCTCTAAGGTGACGTCCGGGTGGGATGCGCGCAGAGCCAGCACCCCCTCGGCAAAGTAGAGGTCGCATCCCCGGGCCATGCCGGACAGGAAATGCCGGAAGCCCCGGCGGTACAGTCCCTCCAGCTCCCGGGCGATGGCCCCCTTCAGGGCGGCGCACCGGGGATCATCCTCGTTCGTGCCCCAGGGCAGCTTGCCCGGGCGGTGGCCGGTGAAGCAGCAGGTCTGTTCCCGGGTCATGGACGCACCTCCTTTCCCGTTTCAAGTATTTTACCTGATGGTGTGGGCCGCGTCAAGAGAAATCGAACAAAAGTTCTATAAAGTTTTTCTTGCATTTTCCCGCCTCTCTGCTATAATGAGAACGGAAACAACCAAATAGACGTCTTCAGGGCGGGGTGAAATTCCCCACTGGCGGTACAGTCCGCGACCCACGCAGTGTGTGGCTGACCCGGTGCGACTCCGGGACCAACGGTATAGTCCGGATGGAAGAAGATGCGCGCAGCTCCTCCCATGTATGTTGTGGCGCCTGGAAGACCTCTTTCCGGTGTTTCACATCATTTCATAGGAGGTTTTTGTTTTGAAGAACGAGCGACTCAAGAGACTGGTGGTGCTGGCCATGCTGGCGGCCATCTCGGTGGTGCTGGTGTGGGCGGTCCACGTGCCCCTGATCCCGGTGGTGTCCTTCCTGGAGTACGACCCCGCCGACGTGCCCATCCTCATCGCCACCATGGCCTACGGCCCGGTGGCCGGGGTGGTGCTGACGGTGGTGGTGAGCGTCATCCAGGGCCTCACCGTCAGTGCCGGCAGCGGGGCCTACGGCATCATCATGCACATCATCGCCACCTCCACCCTGGTGCTGGTGGCCGGCGGGGTGTACCGCCTGCGCCATACCAGGGGGGGCGCGGTGCTGGGCCTGGTGCTGGGCACCCTGGCCATGGGCCTGGTGATGATGCCTGCCAACCACTTCATCACTCCGGCTTTTACCGGTTGGCCGGTGGCCCAGGTGGACGCGCTGCTCATCCCCGGCATCCTGCCCTTCAACCTGCTCAAGGCGGGGCTCAACTCCGGCGTCACCTTCGTGGTGTATAAGACGGTGTCTCGGTACCTGATCCACGGGGATCCCTTCGCGGTGAAAAAGGAGAAGAAGCCGGAGGCCATCCATTAAATCGCCATAGAAGCACAAAGGGCCGCCCGAACCGGGCGGCCCTTTCCTATGTTTCGCGTTGCGCGGTAAGATCCTGCAGCGGCTCAGTCCTCGCTCTCCCCCCGCAGGCCGGCCAGGTACAGCTTGCCGCAGGCGGAGTACATAGGCAGGACGGTGGCCATGACCACGATATCACGCTCCCGGGCCAGCTTCAGGATGGCCTCGTCCGGGCGCTTGCCACGGACAAAGACGATGCATTTCATATCCATCATGTCGGCGGTGCGCACCACCTGGGGATTGACCAAACCGGTGAGGAGCATCGCCTGATTCTTTACATAGGCCAGCACGTCGCTCATGAAGTCACTGCCGCAGGCGGACAGCACCTGGGTGTCCAGCTGGTCCCTGCCGCACAGCACGTCGGCCTCCAGAATGTCCCGGATCTCTCTCAACGTCATTTCGATTCCTCCTGTCTCGGCGCGCCGGTGTGGAAGCGACGGGCAGTTTGTCAAAAGAAAAACACAGTTTCCATCCTCATCATATCACATTGCCGGGAGCATGGGAAGGGGAAACGCGGGATTTTTCCGGAAAACCGGGAAAAAGATCAGAAGGAGATGACCTCCTGGGCGGCTTTCCTACAGGGGGCGATGGAGGTGATGGCCAGGATGGGGCCCATCTCCCCGCCGTAGGCCGGGTGCCTGCCCACCCCCACCCGGGCGGTGACCTCCACCCAGGCCCGGTTGGGGAACCGGTCCAGCCCCTTGCCGGTGGCCACCACCCCGAAGAAGGTCACGTCCTCGGCGCAGCACACCATGGCGAACCGGCCGGGGATGGCCACGTCGGGGTACTGGGGCACGTGGCACATGACCAGCTTGGCGTGGATGTCCTTGCCGGCGTACCGGTCGGGGTGCTCCATGGCGTCCACATACCACACGCCGAAGTCGTCGTCTGGAATGTCGATGACAGGCTGGCTCAGATCAAAGGGACATTCGTCCCCGGTGAGGTAGGGCTCAGCGGAGCCGTCGGTGTTCTCCAGGAAGATGTCCGCCCGGCGGTTGACCATGCGCAGGTTGCGCTTGCGCAGGGCGTCCCGCAGGGCGGGGGTGCACCGGTTGAAGACGATCATGTCGGCGGCGGTGAGCTTCTCCATCATGATCTGGCCCATGTTCTTGGCGTATATCTCAAAGGTGGCCGCGTCTACGGTGGTCATCACCTGGTAGAGAATCCAGTTAGAGGGGAGAATGCTCTGCTCCAGGTCGGCCAGGGGCCACATGCCGTTGTACTCCATGACCACCTGCTCCGGCCGGTGCTTTTTCTCCAGTTCCTTGAGCAGGGAGCACTTCAGCGCCTCCTGGCCGTCCACCGTGACCACAGTGACATTATCCAGGAACCGGGGGTCATACTCCTCTTCCCCCTCCTCGCAGCAGATCAGCAGGGTGGGGGTGTCCCTGGCGAAACCGTCCTCTAAAATACCGTTGAGGAAGGTGGTCTTGCCTGAGTCCAAAAAACCAGTGAAGAGATAGACGGGAATTTCCTTCATGGGGTGTCCCTCCATCACAGGCCGAACAGACCGGCCAGATTGCCCTCATCCAGCTGGGCGCCGATGACGCACAGCCGGCCGGTGAAGTCGGCGCTCCCCGGGCGGACGTTGTGCTCCCCGGGCACGTAGTCGAAGTGGAGCCAGCCCCCGTCGGCGCAGGGCAAGATGCCCTTGGCCCGGAGCACGGTGCCGTATTCACCGGTGTCCAGGGCGGTGAGGATGTCCTCCAGCTGCCCGGCGGTGAAAGGATGGGCGGTCTCCCGGCCCCAGCTGGTAAACACCTCGTCGGCGTGGTGATGGCCCTCGTGGTCATGGTGGTGGCAGGTGCAGTTGGGATCGCCGCACTCGTGGCCGTGGTCGTGGTGATGATGGTGCTCATGCTCGTGGTCGTGGTGGTGCTCATGGTCATGGCCGCACGCGTGACTGTGGTCATGGCAGCATCCATGTTCATGGTCATGCTCATGGTGATGGTGCTCGCAGCCATGCTCCTCCGCTTTCCGGGCGCGCAGCTCGGCCAGCAACTCCTCCTCCAGAGAGGCGGACTGCTCCATGGCGGACAGGATGGTGGGCCCATCCAGCTCCTTCCAAGGAGTGGTGAGGATGGGGGCTTTGGGGTTGAGCTCTCGGAGGAGGGCTACCGCCCGGTCCAGCTTCTCCTGGGCCAGTCCACCGGTGCGGGAAAGGAGGATGGCTCCAGCAGTTTTCACCTGATCTTCATAGAACTCACCAAAGTTCTTCAGGTAGGCCCGCACCTTGGTGGCGTCGACCACAGTGACAAAGCAGTTGAGCTTCAGTTCGGGAACCTGGGCGGCGGTATTTTCCACCGCGGCCACCACGTCGGACAGCTTGCCCACACCGGAGGGTTCGATGAGGATGCGGTCGGGGTGGAACTTCGCCTGCACGTCCTTCAGGGCCTGGGTGAAGTCACCTACCAGGGAGCAGCAGATGCATCCGGAGGACATCTCGGAGATCTGCACGCCGGAGCCTTTTAGGAAGCCGCCGTCAATGCTGATCTCGCCAAACTCATTTTCAATGAGCACCAGCTGCTCGCCGGGGTAGGCCCCGTCCAGCAGTTTTTGAATCAGGGTGGTTTTCCCGGCCCCCAAAAAGCCGGAGATGATATCGATCTTGGTCATAGCGGATAGAATACCTCTTTTCTCCGGGACACGCGCCCGGAACTCTGATTTGGAGACATTATACCACGTTTCCCGGGAAATGCAATCAGGGCTTGCCAGGGACGGGAAAAGGAGGTAGGATGGCACCACAGAGATGGGAACGGAGGGATTTCCATGGTATACCGACAGCCCAGCTACAACCGGGCGTTCCGCTGCCTGGGAGGCGACTGCCCGGACACTTGTTGCCGGGATTGGGAGATCGTGCTGGATGAACAGGCGCTGGCCGACTACCGGAACGCGCCGCCCGGACTGCGGGACAAGCTGGCCCGAAGCCTGCGCCTGGGGGAGGACGGGGAGGTGTGCTTTGCCTTGGCAGAGGACGGGCGGTGCGCCCTGCTCACCCCGGAGGGGCTGTGCGCCATCCAGCGGGACTGGGGAGAGAAGCACCTGTGCGCCCACTGCAGGGCCTATCCCAGGTTCACCGAGGAGTACGGCTGCCTGACCGAGACCGCCTTGGCGGTGTCCTGCCCGGAGGCGGCCCGGCTGCTACTGGAATCGGAGAGATTTGTCCTGGAGGAGTCGGACGACGGCGGAGACGAGCCCCCCTTCGACGGGGTTGATCCTGAGCTGCTGGCGGGTCTGGAGGTCACCCGGGCCCGGGCGTTGGCGTTGCTGGAGGATGGGACAATCCCCCTGTGGCGGAGGTTAGCTGAACTGCTGGAGCTGGCGGACCGGGGTCAGGACTGCGTGGACTTTGGCCTGTACGGGGAGCTGACCCAGTGCGCACAGGAACCGGTGGAGGCGGAAGTGACAACTTCCCCCAAGACTTTGTGTGCTGCCCTGATGGAAGCCTGCGCCGGATTGGAGCCCCTGCGTCCGACCTGGCAGTCACTGCTGCGCCGGAGGAAAGGGGAGTTGGAGGGGCTGGACGAGAGGAACTATCAGACTACCCGAGCCCGGTTTGAGGAAGAGAGCCCGGAGTGGGAACGCCATTTAATCAACTTTGCCGGTTACCTGGTGTTCCGCCACTGGCACAAGACGGTGAACGACGGTTTACTCTATGGCCGGGCAGCCTTGGTGGGCGCGGGCTGCTTGCTGATCTACCACCTGCGGATGCTGGACTGGATGGAGGCGGGCCAGGGTGACCAGGCAGGAGAGATTGCCCTGTTGGCCGCCTTCAGCCGGGAGGTGGAGCACCTGGAGGAGAATCTGGACTGGCTGGTGGAGGCGTTCTGCGACCAGGAGGGGTGGCCCTTTCTCCCAGCGCTCTCTGCCTTGTCGGCAAGCGCAAAAGGGTGCCAGCATCCGGTGAACCCAGGAGAAGAAACTATGGACAAGGAAATGGGAAATATGGGCGGGGAGACGACGGCAGTCATTTGACAGCATATAATGATTTTGATATAATTTACAAAAAATAAATAATAAAATCGACATATAAAAAGGTGAGACCATGGACATTCACGCGTTGACCTATTTCAAAAAGGTAGCCGAACTGCAGCATATGACGCGCGCAGCGCAAGAGCTGCGTGTGGCGCAGCCTGCCCTGAGCCGCACCATTTCCGGACTGGAACAGGAACTGGGGGTTAAGCTGTTCGAGCGCAAGGGCAAGAGCATTGCTCTGAACCAGTATGGGACGATCTTGCTGCGGCACACGCAGCGGATTCTCCAGGAAATGTCGGAGATCGAGCGAGATCTCTCCGAGGCGAAGGGGGAGGCCACCAGGACCGTGACCATCACCCTATACGCTGCGTCCAAGCTTCTGCCCCGGCTGGTCATGGAGTTTAAGAAGAACTATCCCACAATCATCCTGCATATCGTGCAGCAGGGTCTGGATACGGAGCAGAAAGAGCCCGACCTGTCCCTGTTTTCCTCTATTCAGCCCTGCTCCGGCCCCAATGAGGTGACGTTGATCCAGGAGGAGATTTTGCTGGCTCTGCCGGAGAGCAACCCGCTTTCCCGGTGTTCCAGCCTGAACTTGCGGCAGGTGGCGGGAGAGGAATTTATCTGCCTACAAAAGGGGAAAAGCCTGCGCACCATCACCGATTGGTACTGCAAAATGGCCGGATTTGAACCCAATGTCATTTTAGAGTGCGACAGCCCGGAGACAGTGCGGGAACTGATCCGGGCCGGGATCGGAATCTCCTTCATTCCCAGTGTCACCTGGAGTGGGATGGAGACGGAACACATCTCCCTGCTCCCCTTATCCTTTCCGCCCTGCCGGCGCTACATCAATCTATCCTGGAGGAGCCAGGGCGCCCTGTCTCCCGCGGCCATCTTGTTCCGGGATTTTGTGCAGCGCTATTTTGAGAATCTGACGGGGAACGAAGTGGAAGAATCCAGGGAAAACACCGAAGATTGATAACGAATGCATTATTAATATATGCCTATAAATATATTTTACGATATGAAAAACTGGTGGTAAGATGAAATAGAAAAGGGACAGCGGCCGGGCGGAGTCGCCAGGACCGCTGCCAATCCAACGGAAGGGAGCATTGCCTGTGGTGATTTGGGACAAGGACCGCTCCTCTAAGCGGGAGCGAATGGATGCGGTGCGGGAGTATGCGGAGGGGAAAGTAGTTCCAGCGGATGATATCGTTCCATTTCTGGAAACCGTTATCCACTCAGGGGATAAGGTGGCGCTGGAGGGCTGCAACCAAAAGCAGGCCGCCTTTCTGGCAGGAGCGTTGGCCCAGATGGACCCGGAAAAGGTACACGGCCTGAACCTGATCATCCCCGCCATTTCCAGGGCAGAACACCTGGACCTGTTTGAGCGGGGGATTGCCCGGGAGGTCAACTTCGCCTACGCCGGCGCTCAGAGCCTGCGCCTGGCCCAGATGCTGGCGGAGAACAAGCTGCGCATCGGGGCGATCCACACCTATCTGGAGCTGTACGCTCGAATGTATGTGGACCTGACCCCCCACGTGTGCCTCATTGCCGCAGACAAGGCCGACCGGAACGGCAACCTGTACACCGGTTACAACACCGAGGACACTCCCATGATCGCCGAGGCGGCCGCCTTCAAGAACGGCATCGTTATCGCCCAGGTCAACACCATCGTGGACGAGAAGGAGCTGCCCCGGGTGGACATCCCCGGCGGCTGGATCGACTATATCGTCCAGGCCCCCGAGCCCTATCCCATGGAGCCGCTGTTCACCCGGGATCCGGGCAAAATTCAGGACGAGCATATCCTCATGGGCATGATGGTGATTAAGGGCATTTACGCCAAGCACGGCGTCACCAGTCTGAACCATGGAATCGGCTATAACGGGGCGGCCATCGAGCTGCTCCTGCCCACCTTCGGCAACATGCTGGGCCTGCGGGGGAAGATCTGCACCCACTGGGTGCTCAACCCCCATCCCACCCTGATCCCCGCCATTGAGGATGGATGGGTGAAGCAGGTGTGCTCCTTCGGGGGTGAGCTGGGCATGGAGAAGTACACCGCCGCCCGGCCGGACGTCTTCTTCACCGGGGCGGACGGAACCCTGCGCTCCAACCGGGCGGCGGCCCAGGTGGCCGGGCTGTACGGCATCGACCTGTTCCTGGGCGGCACCCTGCAGATGGACTACGCAGGTAACAGCTCGACAGTGACCAACGGCCGGCTGAGCGGCTACGGCGGGGCCCCCAACATGGGCAACAACTCCGGCGGCCGGCGGCACACCACCCAGGCGTGGATGGACATGGCCCCGGGCAACGGATCCATGATCTCCGGGCGCAAGCTGGTGGTTCAGATGATGAAGAGCCGCAGCAAGTTCGGCCCCGGCTTCGTCCCAGCCCTGGACGCGGTGGACATCGGAAAGAAGGCGGGAATGGACTCCGCCCCCGTGATGATCTACGGAGAGGACGTGACCCATGTGGTCACCGAACAGGGGATCGCCTACCTTTATCAGGCACAGAACGCAGAGGAGCGCGCCCGGCTGCTGGGCGCTGTGGCTCAGGGAACCCCCATCGGCGACCTGGTGAGCCAGGGAGAGATCCGGGAGCTGCGGGCCGCCGGCAAGGTGGCCTACCCGGAGGATCTGGCCATCTCCCCGGCGGCGGCCACGAAGGACTTGCTGGCCGCCCAGTCCCTGGAGGACATCGCCAAGATCTCCGGCGGGCTGTACGAGGTGCCTGAGCGGTTCAGGAAAAAGGGGTGAGCAGGGATGAGGTTTCAGACCATTATTACCCACCACTTCGTGAAGAGTGAAGACCTGAACCACCATGGCACCCTGTTTGCCGGGCGTACGGCAGAGTGGTTTGTGGAGGCTGGACTGATGTCGGCGGCGGCCTTTCTTCCGGCAGAGAACATTGTGTGTGTGAAGATTCACGGCATGAACTTCACGAGGCCCGTACCCCTGGGGGCCATCGTGGAGTTTGAGAGCAAGGCGGTGCTGGCCGGACGAACCAGCCTGGTCTCCTACATCCGGCTCACTCAGGGCGGTGAGCAGATCCTAGACGGCTTCATGACTTTCGTCAATGTGGGAGCGGACGGACGGCCCATCCCTCACGGGGTCACTCTGGAGGCGTCCAACCCGGCGGAGGAGGCTCTGCAGGGCAGGGCCCAGGCCCTGCCCCGGGACTGACTGAGAGATATAGGCAAGGCGAAACTGAAAGAACATAGACCGGAGGTGGCAACTTGACAACGAAGGAAAGATTGGAAGAGCTGCAGGCGCGGAAGGCGGCGCTGGAGCAGGGCGGCGGCGCTGCAGCGATCGAGCGGCAGCATAAGAACGGGAAGCTGACGGCGCGGGAGCGGATCGAGGCGCTGCTGGATGAAGGCAGCTTCGTAGAGACGGGGACGCTGGTGCAGCACCGGTGCGAGAACTTCGGGATGGAGCGGAAGAAGGTAGACGGGGACGGCGTGGTGACGGGCTACGGCACCATTGAGGGGCGGCTGGTGTACATCTACGCCCAGGACTTCACGGTGATGGGGGGCTCGCTGGGGGAGGCCCATGCGGCCAAGATCGTCCGGGCCCAGCAGGCGGCCCTGAAGGTGGGGGTGCCCATCATCGGCATCAACGACTCCGGAGGGGCCCGGATCCAGGAGGGTGTGGACGCTCTGGCGGGCTTCGGCGACATCTTCTACCAGAACACGCTGGCGTCGGGAGTGATTCCCCAGATCTCGGTGATTCTGGGTCCTTGCGCGGGCGGGGCCACATACTCCCCGGCGCTCACCGATTTCATCTTCATGGTGGAGGGCGTGGGAGAGATGTTCATCACCGGCCCTCAGGTGATCGAGACGGTGACCGGGGAGAAAGTGAGCGCGGAGGCTCTGGGCGGAGCCATGACCCACAACAGCGTGAGCGGGGTGGCCCACTTCTGCGACCGCAGCGAGGGGGAGTGCTTCGAGCGGATCCGGGCGCTGCTGCGGCATCTGCCCCAGAACAACCTGGAGGACGCGCCCCGGTGGGAGACGGCGGACGACCCCAATCGGGAGGATGAGAGCCTCAACGAGCTCATCCCGGACAGCCCCAACCGGGCCTATGACATGCGCCGGGTGATCGAGACGGTGGCGGACGGGGGCAGTTTCTTTGAGTACCAGCCGTACTTCGCCAAGAACATGCTCACCGGGTTCATCCACCTGAACGGGCGGTGCGTGGGCGTGATCGCCAACCAGCCCAAGGAGCAGGCGGGGTGCATGGACATCAACGCCTCGGATAAGGCGGCCCGGTTCATCCGCACCTGCGATTGCTACAATATTCCGCTGCTCACGCTGGTGGACGTGCCCGGCTTTCTGCCTGGCACCGCCCAGGAGTACGGCGGCATCATCCGGCACGGGGCGAAGATGCTGTACGCATACAGCGAGGCGACGGTGCCCAAGGTGACGCTGGTGCTGCGCAAGGCGTACGGCGGGGCGTACATCGCCATGTGCTCCAAGCACCTGCACTCCGACCTGGTGCTGTCCTGGCCCACAGCGGAGATCGCGGTCATGGGGCCGGATGGGGCGGCGAACATCATCTTCCGGAAGGAGATCGCCCAGGCAGAGGATCCGGCGGCCAAGCGGAAGGAGAAGGTGGAGGAGTACCGGTCCATGGCGGCCAGCCCCTACCAGGCGGCAGCCCACGGGTACCTGGACGACGTGATCGAGCCATCCCAAACCCGCAAGCGGCTGGTGAGCGCGTTTGAGATGCTGGCCGGGAAGCGGGAGCAGCGGCCGTCGAAGAAGCACGGCAACATTCCGCTGTAAGGAGGGGCGGCCATGGAGTGGTATTACATTGCGGGCATCGCCGTTGTGGTGGTGATCGCCCTGGCGCTGATTCAGCGGGCGCGCTCAGGGGGGCAGGAGGAGCAGTCGGCTCCCGTACCGGCCCAGGCGGCGGAGGCGCCGGCGGCCG
>ERZ779866.3153-NODE-3153-length-13746-cov-6.367906_pt1 | contig 13746 bp, 14 predicted proteins | sample MGYA00511248_ERZ779866 | MGnify/ENA primary metagenome ERZ779866 (study PRJEB29588, sample SAMEA2155758) | human gut metagenome | biome: human gut; feature: human-associated habitat; material: faeces | place: Denmark | collected 2008/2010 ... | reverse complement strand
GGCCACGTGCATGATGCGCTCCACGCAGGGGAAGCTCTCAATGCGGTTGGGGTCCACCTGGGAGGTATCCCCCACCAGGCCCAGAATGGTCAGCTCGGTACCAATCACCGGGTTCACCTGCACCCCATGGGCGGTGACCAGGTTGGTCAGCTTGTCAATATCCTGCTGGGTGGCACCTTTTTTCAACACAATAATCATTGCCTGTCAAACTCCTTTCCCTGCTGGAAACGGCCGAAAAAAAGGGAGAGCCCGCAAAGAGCTCTCCCGAAAACAACCCGTTTCCGCGTCCACAAACACGGTACGGGGCCTTAGGCCGCAGGGCTCTGTGCGCGTAATACGCTCGCGAAAAATCCGAAGCCGCTAAAAAAGCTGCTCCGGCTCGTAAACGTAAAGTACAACGCGCCCTTCATGCCTTACCTCCGACCATGTTTCGCCAGGGTTCGCCGCCCTGGCCTTAAACGGAATTATACTGTACGGGGAAGAATCCTGTCAAGGGGAAATGCAGAAGCAGAACATTGCCGCCCGCTTATTCCCCCACCCGTTCCACGCGGATCTCCGGGTAAGTCCGGTAGCCGTTGCGCACCAGCTCCTGGTGCAGGCCCGCGGCGTCCTGGGTGAAGCGGTAGAGGGTATAGGCCCCGTCCTGGTAGGCGTAGTCCCGGCCGTTGTCCCGGTAGTGCTCCCAGGCGCCCTCCCCGGGGTAGCAGCGCAGGATCAGGGCGGGGTCCGCCAGCTCGTCGGTATAGCGCTGGTCGGGGTAGAGGGGCAGGATGGTACCGGCCTTCACATAGATGGGGCACACATCGAGGGGCGCTTCCCGCATCAGCCAGCCGCCGGTATGCTTTTCCCCGGTCCAGAAATCGTACCATTCCCCGGCGGGGAGGTACACCATGCGCCGGCGCGCGCCCTGCTCCACCACCGGGGCCACCAGCAGGTTTTCTCCCAGGAGGAACTCGTCGTTCAGCTCCCGGACGTTGGGGTCCTGCTCATAGTGGAGCACCAGGGGACGCAGGGGCGGCAGGCCCGTCTGCTCGCACTGGCGGAACAGATCGTAATAATAGGGCAGGAGGGCATAGCGGAGCTTCACATACTTGCGGAAGATGTCCGTGACCTCCGTGCCGAAGCGCCAGGGTTCCTGCATGCGGGTGCCCCGGGCGCTGTGGCTGCGGAACAGCGGGGAGAAGCACCCCACCTGCACCCAACGGGCCATGAGCTCCGGGGTGCAGTCCGCCCCAAAGCCGCCGATGTCCGTGCCCATAAAGGCCATACCGCTCAGGCCCAGGTTGCACTGCTGGGGAATGGCCATGCGCAGGTGGTTCCACAGGCTCTGGTTATCGCCGGTCCACACCACGGCGTATTTCTGGGAGCCGCTGTAACAGGCGCGGGTGATGACGAAGGGGCGCTGGCCGGTGGCTTCCTTCCAGCCCGCAAAGGCGGCCCGGGACATATTGTGCCCGTAGACGTTGTGCATTTCCCCGTGGGTGGCGACCCGGTCCTCGTCGGTCATGAGGACGTTGTCGGGCAGGGGGCCGCGGAAGCTGGCGGGCTCGTTCATGTCGTTCCACACGCCGCTGACGCCCTTTTCCGTCAGGAAGCGCTGCAAACCGGCCCACCACCGGCGCACCCGGGGCGCGCCGAAGTCCGGGTAGACGCTGTCCCCCGGCCACACCTCATTGACATAGACCAGCTGCTCGGGGGTCTTGCAGAAGTAATCCTCCTTCAGGCCCTGGCGGTATACCTGATAGTTGGGGTCCACCTTGACCCCGGGGTCGATGATGGTCACGGCCTTGACGCCCATGTCCCCCAGCTCGCGGATGAGGCCGGGGAAGTCCGGGAAGGTCTCCGGATTGGTGGTAAAGACCCGGTAGCCGTCCATGTAGTCAATATCCAGGTGGAGCACATCCAGCGGGATGTCCAGCTCCCGGAAGGTGCGGGCCAGGTCCCGGAAGGTTTGGGCGGAGGCGTAGCCCCACCGGCACTGGTGATATCCCAGGGTCCAGCGCTGGGGCAGGGGGCAGCGTCCGGTGAGCCAGGTGTACCGCTCCACCGCCCGGGCCAGGGTGGGCCCGGCCAGGAAGTAATAGTTCAGGTACCCTTCCTTGGCCCCGAAGGAGAGGTACGCCGGGCTTTCAAAGCCGAAATCGAAATACGTGCGGAAGGTATTGTCAAAAAAGATGCCGTAGGTGTGCCCGGCGTCCTCGCCAGAGACGAAGAACACGGGGAAATCCTTGTACAGGGACTTGAAGCTCTCCTCGTGGGGGGCGGGCTCGTCGGTGTTCCAGTTTTCGTAGGTATAGCCCCGCTTGTTCAAAAAGCCGGTCTTGTCCCCCAGGCCGTACACCGCGTCCCCGGGGAGCAGGGTACGCAGCTCCTCCAGGGGCAGGGGCCCGGACTGGTCCTGGGGACGGTGGCCTTCCTTGGTCAGCAGCTCCAGGGCCTCGGGGGTCAGGCCGCGGTCCACGGTTCCACGTTCCCCGCGGTAGCTCAGGCTCAGGGCGCGGCCCTGGGCATCGTAGAAATCCGTATGGCCCTGGGGGTCGATCTCCAGGCGCAGCAGGGGGGTGGAGACGGCGCAGCCCTCCCCCGCCCCGGTTACCATGAAGGGGCAGGCCTCGTGCAGGTCGGCTTCCACGGCCTTGGAAACGTAGTTCCGCGCTTCCTCGCCCAAAAACACGCGCAGTATCCCCGGCGCGACCACCTCCACGCCCAGGGTACCCCGGGCCGTGGGGCAAAACACAAATCTTCCATCCTGACGGTATTCCATGGCTGACAATCCTTTCCATTGAAAGCGTTGGGGAGCGTAGCCCCGATATATAGATATTCGTGGGGGCAAGGGCCGTTCCTTCTCCCTGGGAGCGCAAATTCTTTTACTTTTTTTTCCGGGAAAGAAGGAATTTCCCGAAACGCGTCGAAAATCTTATATCACAATCTGCGGGAATGGCGGAATTGGCAGACGCGCTAGATTCAGGTTCTAGTGAGGGTTTTCTTCATGCAGGTTCAAGTCCTGTTTCCCGCACCAAACAGAAATCATCCGAACGTATTTCCGATAGGAAACGGGTTCGGATGATTTTTTTATGCGCAAAACGGCCCCAGCGCTTTGAATTCCTGGCATCGCTGCATGTCAGGGATTTTCCGTTGGGCTGATAAGCTGCTGTAAGCTCAAAAATAGGTAACATTATAGATTGACACTGTTCAGGTATCTGTATATAATGAAACGAATGGTTATTGCGTTTGGATGTGATGATATGGAATACAGGACAACTGTGGAAATGTCAAAAAAATGGGGTATTTCTGAAAGACGTATTGCAAGATTGTGCGCAGAGAAAAGAATTAATGGAGTTATGAAAATAGGCAGGGCGTGGGCGATTCCGGATAATGCCAAGAAGCCATCAGACGCGCGTATTCATACAGGTAAATATTGCAAGAGATGTTCTGAAACGGGGAATTACCCTGTGGTTCGTCAGTTGCCTGAATTGATCAATCAGGTTTTTGAAGCGGATTGTCTTAAAAAAATGCAAGAAATTCCGGACGCGGCCATTGATATGATTCTTTGCGATTTACCCTACCGCTTTTCCAGGATCAGACGGTAGTTCTCGTTGCGCACCCTGGCGATGGTCTTTGAAATGTCCATCTTGATGTCGACGAACCGGTCGATCTCCTCGTTGATGGATTCCTCGGCTTCCATCAGGCGGATGACCGAATCCTCCAGCGCGTGCACATTGCGCGTGCGGGAAACCACCTCGCCGTCGCAGGCGGTCGTGATGCGCTGTGTCAGCGCGCGAAGCTGGCTGAGCTGCATCAGCCGGTCGTTGATGTGCTGGTCAAGCCGGTACGCCTGCCCGAGATATTCCTTTGCGTTCATTGGGTCACACCTCCAGCTGTGCTTTCACGGCGTTCATCAGCGCCGTCTGCGTCGTGTCCTTGCGCTCCAGGGCGTCCATGATCTGTTCGTCGATGGTGTCCTCGGCAATGATGTGGTGGATCACCACGGTATCCGCCTGCTGTCCCTGCCGCCACAGGCGGGCGTTCGTCTGTTGATACAGCTCCAGCGACCACGTCAGGCCAAACCAGATCAGTGTGTTTCCGCCCGCCTGCAAATTCAGGCCGTGCCCGGCGGACGCGGGGTGAATACAGGCTACGGGGATGCCGCCGCTGTTCCAGTCGGCGATATCGCGGCTGGTTCGAATCTCCCGGACGTGAAAGCGCTCCTGAATGCGCTGCAGATCGTGCTTGAACCAGTAAGCCACCAGGACAGGCCTGCCGTTCGCGCCTTCGATCAGGTCTTCCAGCGCGTCGAGCTTCCGGTCGTGGAAGAACAGGCTGTTGTGTTCGGCGTCATAGATGCCGCCATTGGCCAGCTGGCACAGCTTCCCGGACAGCGACGCCGCGTTGACTGCGTCGATTTCCTCGCCGTGCAGCGACACCACCAGCTCACGCTTTAAGGCCTCGTAGGTCTTGCGCTCCGCCGCGGACAGCTTCACGGGCACACGGTTTGAAATGTACGCGGGCATCTGCAGGAAGTCTGCGCTCTTCATGCTGATGGTGATGTCCGATATGCGCCGATAGATCTCGTCTTCCGCGCCCGGCTTGGGTTTCCAGGAGAACACCTGCTGGGCGCTGCGCCGGTCGGGGAGGAAGAAGGATCCCCGATAGTGGGTAATAAACTTCCCCAGCCGCCTGCCCATATCCAGCAGCCGGAACTCCGCCCACAGATCCATCAGGCCGTTGCTGGAGGGTGTGCCGGTCAGGCCTACCACGCGCGCCACCCGGGGCCGCATCCGCATCAGCGCCCTGAACCGCTTGGCCTGATGGCTCTTGAAGGAGGACAGTTCGTCGATCACGAGCATGTCGTACTGAAAGGGCAGGCCGCTCTGCTCGATCAGCCACTGCACGTTTTCCCGGTTGATGATGTGGATCAGCGTGTTCTGCCGAAGCGCCGCCCGGCGCTCGGCTTCCGTGCCCACCGCGACCGAATACGTCAGGCCCTTCAGGTGGTCCCACTTCTGAATCTCCGCGGGCCAGGTATCACGGGCCACGCGCAGCGGCGCGATCACCAGTACGCGGCACACCTCGAATCGCTCCAGCGCCAGTTCCGCGATGGCGGTCAAGGTGATGACGCTCTTGCCGAGGCCCATCTGGAGGAGTACGGCGGCGACGGGGTGTTCGACGATGAAGCGCGTGGCGTATTGCTGATAGTCATGGGGCTGATAAAGCATCCAGCACACCTCCAATCTGTTCCTGGTTGTCGATGACGTAAACCCGAAAGCCCAGCGCTTCCAGCTGTGCCTTGCGCCGCCGCTGCAGCGGGCGCAGGGGCCTTCTGGGCGCTTTCAGTTCGGCGAAAGCGATCCGCCCTCCGGGAAGCAGGATGATGCGGTCCGGCACACCGTCCAGTCCCGGGCTGACCCACTTGGGGCACAGGCCCTGGCGCTGGCGGACGGCCTGTGTCAAACGCTGTTCTATCTGTCGTTCTCTCATGTCTGTCTCCTTTTCGGGTCGTTGGCGGTGAAAAGCGCGCTGGCGGCCTGCGCGAAGGTGGTCATCTCCTGGCCGCGGCAGTGGTAACACCAGCGCCCTCCGTGCCACACGGCGTACCGCCCGTCGGCGTCCTGCCGGATGACACAGATCGGACCGCCGCGCATTTTCTTCTCCCAGCGAGTGCCATGAAGAGATTGCCAACTGGATGCCCATTTCCCGTGGATAAAGGTCTGTCTGCGTTTGGCCCTGTTCCGAGCTTCACGCTCGCGCTCATAGGCACCCAGCTCATCGCCGGACATGATGCCATCGCACAGACAGCCGACCGCGATGGTGTGTCCCACCATCGGATGCGACATATGGTGAAGGAATCGCACACGGGCACACCCGCACAGCTCACACACCGCCTCGGGCTCGTCGGTATCCTCAATCCACTCGCAAACCCAACCCTCGGTCGGCAGTTCCAACTCCCGGAGCCTTTTCAGGCATCGGGATTTATAGATCGAATCTGAAATACACTCTGCTTGTCTCATATTTACTCCTCCATGTGATTGAATCGCGCGCCCAGTCAAGGCGGGCTGTGACGGAGAATCAGGTAAGGGGGATTTATCCCCTTACCCGATTCCCATCACTGCTTGACGTCCTTTTTTGCAAATTTGCAGATTCCTATATAGAGTCGGTTGCGTGCAAATTTGCATTTGCATAGGGGCGATTTTCCTATCCGTGCGGTTTTGCGATTTTCGCATTTTCGGAAGAAAACGCCCTATGCTGTGCAAGGTTCGTGGGCACATTCAGGGGACTTGGGATGTGCCAGAAAGCAGCGGACGCGCCTGAACGGTGCCGCGATAGACCATGTACTCGTCCTCAAATTCCTTCAGGTATCTCCTCATGGTATCCTGAGAGACGCCCGCGATCTCGGCCAGAGTCTTGATCGTGATGGGTTCATTTTTAGGCGCTGCTTCAAACGCTTCATCCAGTCGACGCTTTCTGACTTCAGGCGTTGTACGCTTGGAACTGCTGTCCAGATTTCCCAGAGGGCTGCCCTCCGGGCGAAAAGACGCCAGCGCGCCTTCCGTGTCCACCGGGTGCAGCGGATAGTCGAAGTAAAAGTTGACTGGCGCGATTGGCGGAAACTCGCGCAGCGACGCTTCCAGCCGCCATGCCGTCCGCGCTGTGTCGAACTGCTCGATCTCGACCACCTCACCGTCCTCCGTCTCAGTTTCCACTTCCTTGAACAGCGGCTTTTTCAGCTCGATGACATCCAGCTGCGCGTCCGGATCGCGGGCGAACACACCGCTGCCGCTGGCCCTGTCCATGGCCTTCTTGCCGCCCTGCGCGCCCTTGCTGTGATGATGGCAGTAAATCGCCGACGCGCCCATCTCGGTACAGATCTTGTCAAACTGATTGCAGAACGCGCCCATGTCGCTGGCGTTGTTTTCGTCTCCGGTGATGACCTTGTAAATCGGGTCGATAATCACGGCGGCGAACTGCTCGTCTTTCATGCGCCTGACCAATATGGGAACCAGCCTGTCCAGCGGCAGGGCATGCCCGCGCAGGTTCCAGATGACGATGTTGTCCGTGTGCGGCGGCGAAAAGCCCAGCTTGCCGTAGATGGTGATGAAGCGGTCGATGCACGACGCCGGGTCGATCTCCAGATTCACATACAGGACTTTGCCCTGGGCACACGAGAAACCCAGCCATGTGCTTCCCTCGGCGATGGCGATCGCCAGCTCAATGAGCAGGAAGCTTTTGCCCGCCTTGCTCGGCCCGGCGATCAGCATCTTGTGCCCGCGGCGCAGAATCCCGCAAATCAACTCGGGCGGCTTGGGCGGCGGGGTTTCCACGTCGCTCAGACGGATCGGCTCGGGCAGAAGGGCCAGTTCCTCAGCGTACTCCAGCCACTCGCTCCACGTGTGCTTGCCGATATGGGTGGCCAGCAGTTCCTGCGTGACGCCGTTTCGCGTGACGCCCGGCATGCGGCTCAGGCGGGAAGGGTTTTTGTTGGCGTTGTCCACGGGAAACCCGCGCTGCTCCAGAAAGCGGAACAGATAGTTGACGCGGTTTCGGTACTCCTGCTCGTTCGGCGCGTCGATGCGCACGAGGGCGTGCACACTCTTGCCCGCGGAATCCACGAGGCACGTGATTGGAAGCTCGTATTTGCGGTAGATCCGCTCCTGTTCTTCCTTGGGCAGCGTATCCGACTCGATGAGCACATGGCGGTACGCGACCACGTTCCTGTCGGACTGGCCCTTGCCGTCCAGCGGGTTGAGCCTGATCCACGCGCCGCAGTCCAAGCGGTAGGGGCCGATCACGGTTTCAATGTTCTCGGCGTTTCGCAGCCGATCGATGAACTCGGACGCCTTCAAAGCGAGATTGGTGTTGATGGGCTTGAGCTTGCCATGGTTGTCGGGCTTGACCTGCGTGGCAAAACCGACGAGCTCATCCGGCTGAAACATGGCTTCCAGATAGCGGATGAGCGTCTGCGTGGGCGCAAGCTCCCGCGTATCCTCAAAATCCGTGAAGGCGGAAACCCAACCGTTCTTTCGGGCCATGGCGCGAATGGTGCGAACGGTGATGGGGCGATCGCTGCCCTTGAAGGTCGCCCAGCGCCGGGCGCAGTCGCCCTCGACATAGCGCTTATCGTCCCGGGACCAGTCATCCCACACGGCACACTCATATCCGGCGTCCTTGAGCGCCATGCCGATACCGAGCCACTCCGCGTAGGAGCACGTCCGAACCGGAATACAGGCAAGCGCGGAGAGAATCTCATCCATCTTGGCGTTCCTCCATATCCTCTGTGAAGTAGCGAATGGGCATCGAGCGCTCTTCGGCTTTGGCAATTTCCCGCTCCATGCCCGCGGTGACGCGGCTTCCAAATACCCAAAGCTCCACGCACTTGGTCAGCAATACCCGGCCCATGAACAGCCCCAGCTCACGGTCCTGCGGATTGGCTTCGTCCAGAAACCGCGTGAAATAGAGGTGCGGCGCGATGGGAATGCACCCCCGGCGCACGGCAAACTGGCAGTAGCTCAGGGCGCGGCGCTCGTTGCCCACGGGATCGTCGGCGTAAGGGCTGCAGATGAACACAATGGGACGGTAGTTCGGCGAGCGCGCCACCTTCGCCAGGCGTGCCGCCCGGCGCTCCGCTTCGATGTTCGTCAGCGCCTCGTGCGGCGTGGGATCGAAATAGCCCTCGGGGTTGTACTTACTGATGGCCATGGCAGGCGCTCCTTTCGCATCTCGCGTGCGCGGCCTTCCACCGTGCGCGGCTGCACTCCGGGCAGCAGATGCCCAAGGCAAACAGGTCGAGCTGTCCCTCGTCCGCTAGATCGCTCAGATCCACAGCGATCTCTGAGCCGCAGTCCGGGCAGCGGGTAAACACGTTTTCATCGGTGATCTCCGTCACAATGGCGGAGTTCTCTCCAATTTGGCTCTTGACGTAAAACATATGGATGCCTCCTCGCGCGTGATAGAGCAAAAGCCCTTCGTGTTTCTGTTCGGACACACGAAGGGCTTATGTGGACATGGGGGTCAATCTTTTTTGTAGAACGGCGTGGCGTACCCGTCCGCGCGCAGCAGAAGGCCCTGTGCCCAGGGTGGCGTCCTGCTCATCCGCTCGCACACCGTCTCCAGCGACATGCCGGGATCGGCTTCGAGGATCACCTCGTCGTGGACATGCGCCACAATCGCGCAGTCCCGCAGCGCCTGCATGGCATGGCACAGGATGTCGCGGCTGATCGCCTGGACGATGTTCTCCACGAATTTTGGGCCGTAGCTTTCCAGACGCGCCCATTGTTTCGCGGCGTTTGTGCCCATGTAGGTGATGGCGGAGCCGCCGAATTGATTCTCTCCAATGCGCGGCTTGACGTAGGCCAGCCGCCGCCCGGAAGGAAGCGTAATGAACAGCATGCCAGACTGACAGGTGAAGCGGATTCCGTGTGTTTCCGTGGCGGTCTTATCGCTGACAGCCCGCGTGACGGCCCGGTCAACTTCCCACCACAGCTTGACGATCATGGGATTGGCTGTGCGCCAGGCGTCCACCAACGGCTTGAGTTCCTCCTCCTGAAGCCCCATTTCGATAGCGCCCATGGCCTTGAGCGCGCCCACGGAGCCGCCATAGCCGAGCGCCAGTTCAGCGATTTTGCCTTTCTGGCGTAAGTGCCCGTTGACGCCGTGCTTTTCTACCGGCACGCCGAACATCTGGCTGGCGGAGGCGCAGTAGATATCCTTGCCTTCCGCGAACACCTGCTGACGCCACTGTTCCCCGGCAAGCCAGGCGATGACGCGCGCTTCGATCGCCGAGAAGTCGGCCACGAAGAAGGTCTTGCCCGGACTTGGGATCAAGGCGGTGCGGATCAGCTGGGAGAGCACATCCGGGGTGGAGTCGTAGAGCAGGCGCACCGAGTCGTAATCCCCGGCGCGTACCAGGAAGCGCGCCTGTTCCAGATCGGCCATCTTGTTCTGGGGCAGGTTTTGCAATTGTATGTTGCGCCCGGCCCAGCGGCCCGTGCGCGCGCCGTAAAACTGGAAGCACCCGCGCACGCGCCCGTCCGCACACACCGCGTTTTCCATCGCCTGGTACTTTTTCACGGAGCTTTTCGCCAGCCGCTGGCGCAGCACAAGCACAGACTTGAGCGGCTCCGGCGCGGTCTTGAGCAGTTCGGCCACCTGCTTTTTGCCAAGGGTGTCCGTCTGGAGGCCGTTGGCGGCAAGCCAGTCCTTCATCTGCTGCACGGAGTTGGGGTTATCCAGCATGGTCAGTTCCTGCAGCCGGGCGGTCAACTCTTCCCGTGAACGCTCGTCAATGTCGATCGCGCCGCGTACCAGCGTCCTGTCCACGCCGATGCCGCGGTCGTTGATCTGCTGATCGAGATGGTACTGTGCCCACACCTCCTCGGGTACCGGGTACTTTCGCAGGCGATCCTGAATGGACATCTCGGTTTCCACGTCGCGCAGGTTATAGGCCTTGAAGGTCGCCCACTTCTCCAGAGCGGACGCGGGCATACGACGCGTTCCATCCTTGCCCGGCACACAGAAATACCGGATGAGTTCCTTACCCTCGGTGAGCTTCCGCTTGTCCAGCCCCAGCGCCGCGCCCACGTCCTTCAGGGAAAGCGGCAGGCCGAGGTAGGCAGACCAGACCATTGTGCAGTGCCAGCCCGCTGGGTTCAGATAGGCCATGCAGGGGTCGTCGGGCGCGGCGTAGTGTTCGTTGCGCAGCGGATAGCCATTGCGCCGCAGCCACTGGGAGAGACATACGCGCTCAAACTGCGCGTTGAACGCCCACTTGCACACGCGCGCATCGGTCAGCGCATCGATCACCTCGGGTGGGACCTGTTCTCCCTGTGCCAGATCCACGACCTGTACCTCGCCGCCGTCCACACAGTAGCCCAGCAGCAGTATGTCGAAGTCGGGGCTTTCCGCATAGCGGTACACCGATGACTTTCCCAGATCGACGCTGCTGTACGTTTCCAGATCCAAAGACAGTGTTTTCATAGTCACCTCCGCTGAAAAAGGGCGGCGATCCTTGACCGCCGCCCAACGGGTTATTTCTTGTCGGATGTTTTACGGTTGCGCTTCACGGCCTTGCACGCATGGTAAACGTCGATGAAGCCAATGAGCGCGAGGCTGACCGTGAAAGAAAGCAGCAGAACCATAGCCGCGGCAATCAGCAGATTGGCCAATGCAGTCATTTCTTACCACCTCCATCAGGACAGGAAGTCCTCGTCATCCTCATCCGCAAAGTCGCTCTCCGCGGACGCCCTGCCGCCCAGCGGCTCACCGTCGCGGATCTTCTGCAGGTTGTTGAGCCCGCAGGCAATGCCGCGATTCCCGTTGGAATTGAACGCGTAGAAGCTGATGCTGGCGCGGCCATACACGCCGGAGTACACCTCGCTTCGGGTCAGAATGGGATTGCAGGCCGCGTCCACCACACCCGGCGCGGTAGCGGAGTTGGCGTTGATGAAGAAGGCGTTGGCGTATGCGGGATCGTCCGGACGCTCCGTGTCGCCGTCGCGCAGCGGATTCTTAATAGCAACCAGCGGCGGCACCGTTTTGCCGTTGCCGCGCAGCTTGCTCTCGCCGTCGCGATAGGCGGCCTCGATGGCGGCCCGGATCTTCTGCACGGTGGCTGTGTCGGCCTTGGGAATGATCAGGGAAACGGAGTACTTGGGCGTGCCGCCATTGATCGATTTCGCGTCCCAAACGTTGCAGTAGCTCCAGCGGGTATCCTTGCCGGTGATTACCTTGGTGGGATTCATATTCTTAGCCATAATCTTGTACCTCCAAATCAGTCGTTGGCGAAGTCGTTCTTCGCGTTGGTCATTTCAGGTCGTTTGTCGCTTGCCGGTACGAGGGTGGGCTTGCCCTGCGGGCGTTCCACCAGATTGTCCAGAAGCGTCGAGAATTGCTTTTTGCCCAGCAAGCGCTCCATGGCGGTAATGCCGAGCAGCCTGCGCTCGTAGGGATCGTGCCCGCTGGAGATGACCGCCTGCGCCACGGCGGCTTCGTCGGTGTAGCGCCGATTTGCGCGTCCTTCCACCAGCTTCCACCCGTCAAAGCGGGTACCGGACAGCGCCGCATTCAGCGCGTATTCCCGGATGTCCGCGGCCCAGCTGGTCAAATCGTCCAGCTTGCCCAGGATGACGGAGATTTCCTCATCCGAGAGTGTGGGCGGCAGTTTGAAATCGTGCTGTGCCAGCGCGAGATTGGCTTCCGCGCGTTTGCGGCAGGTTGAACGTAGCTTGCAGAAGCGGCACCAGCTCCCGGCGTTCAGTTCGCCTTCGCCCCGATAGGCCAGCTCGGCCACCGGGCGCAGAATGGTCTCCGCCCACTCAAGCAGGTCTGCCCTGCTGATCGTATCCGTGCTGATGTTGGAAAGCCGCGGCTGATAGATGGTCATGGAGACGGTGTCGACATCGTACAGATCCCCGAACATCTCCAGCGCGCCCAGCGCGTACAGCCGCATCTGGCTGTTGTTCTCCGCGGAGACCGCGACGCCGGTTCCGTACTTCATGTCCACGATTCGCAGGATGCCGTCCGCGACGATTACCGCGTCGCCGGTTCCGAAGCCGTCCTTCACCCAGCGGGAGAAGTCGAGCCGCTGCTCGACCATGACGAGCGGATCGGGGCATGTCCGCCGGATCTCCTCCAGCCCCTCCAGCACAAAGGCCACGTAGCCTGTGGCCGCGTCCTCCATGGCGTTGTCGTAATACTGGAGACCGCCGGGGCTTTCGAGCGGATTCTGTGCGTCCTGGCCAAGCGCCTGTCGGAGCTTGTACTCGCACAGCGCGTGCGCTTCGCTGCCCTCGGTGGCGTATACGCTGCCGCTGTCGAACATGTGCTCCGTGAGCCTTACCGACGGCGGGCAGTTCATCCAGCGATGGCTGGATGAAGCGGAGAGGATCGCGTGATTACCCATCCGCGCCCACCTCGTTTCCAATGGCCTGCGCCGCAAGCAGCAGGCTTTCGTAATCCTCGGCCTTAACCGCCGAAAGCTGTGCCGCGCCGTATCTCTTGAGCAGGGCGCGCACCTGCGCTCCGTAGCCTGCGGTGGCCTTGGCGGCCAGTTCTGCCCGGACTTCCTCTTTGGTGATGGGCCTGGATTCCGGCTTGTCCTGGGCGAGCTCTTCGCCGGAGTAGAGCTCGGTCAGCGTTTCCGCTGCCGAGATCAGCGCCGCAGCCGCGGCCTTAAGGTCGGCGACGCAGCCTGACAGTTCGCTTATGCGGGACATACGGGATTCCTCCTATTACAATAAATTTGGACAGGAAAGCCGGGCAGCCAGTCCGGCTTTCTCTCCATCTCGTGCCTAAGCTACAATAAGGGGAGCAACTGGCTGACCAATCCCTCCTTGGGCTTTTATGTCCGTTCGAAAGACTGTCAGCCATCCTCTTGTTGCAGCGTTCGATTTGAGCAGGTTGAGCCACCGGATGCCGGAGAGTTCGTGTCACCCAATAGATTGAATCGGCAGCGAGAAAAGATGGATTTCCGGTTGCAGATTCTTGGTATTGGAGGAATGTGAATGAACTGCGTTGGCATCGATGTTTCCAAGGGCAAGAGCACGATTGCAGTCATGCGGCCCTTTGGAGAGGTAGTGGTTTCACCCTTTGAAGTGTGCCACACCGTCAGTGAACTGAGCGAGTTGGCAAGGCTGCTCAAAAGCCTGGACGGTGAGACCCGTGTGGTGATGGAGTCCACGGGCAATTACCACGCGCCTGTGGCCTGGCTGCTCCACGACGCGGGGCTTTATGTCTCCGTAGTCAATGCAATGC
>ERZ779866.3152-NODE-3152-length-13751-cov-7.805637_pt1 | contig 13751 bp, 4 predicted proteins | sample MGYA00511248_ERZ779866 | MGnify/ENA primary metagenome ERZ779866 (study PRJEB29588, sample SAMEA2155758) | human gut metagenome | biome: human gut; feature: human-associated habitat; material: faeces | place: Denmark | collected 2008/2010 ... | reverse complement strand
TCTATTATGTGGAACCGGTAAATCAGGAGCATCCGAAGTACCAGATCAGCCGAAAGCTGATTGTGCGTGAGAAAGAAACAGAAGTGCAGACAGAAACTGAAGGGAGTGAAGCAGTAACCGAATCAGAAACAGCTGGCAGTGAACAGCAGACAGAGGAAACGGAGAATTCAGAAGCAGACTCGGAATTGCTTCCAACAGAGGAAGTGACGGAAAGCGAGATAGAAGAATTTGATTCTCAGGCAAGCGAACTATTACCGGATATGGAAGAAGATACTGAAAATACAACGGATTCGGAAACAGGTCTTACAGTATCGGATGCAATGGAGCAGGCGGAAGAGGAAGGAATTGATTTATACGCCATGGAAGCTGGTGAAACAGTCACTTTTATGGCAAAGACAAGTGCAAGAAGTGTACAGAAAGTATCTGTTACAAGAGGAACTCTGTATCGTTATGCGGATTATGGTTATGGTTCTTATCTTACCTATCAGTATACGGTTCAGTTTGGAAATGTATCTGCGACTGCTTACTGTGTACAGCCATCAAAACCGGGACCAGGAACAGGTAATTACACGATTAGTAAAGTCGGAGATGGAAAAACATTAGCTAAGGTATGTTATTACGGAACCAAGGCAGCAGGAGATGAAGGATTCTTTACAGAAGAGAATGGTTATGGAAATCTTAGTGCTGGAGCAAAATTCATTCTTGTTCATCTGGCGGCTTCTTATGCTAATGGAAGTGGCGACGCTTTTTCCGGAGCGAATAGTACAGCCAAGAATTTAGCAATGAAATTGTATAATTATTGTGTTTCACAGCCAGAAATACCGGATGTAGCAATGTCATTTTCTGATGGAGATGTAAAAGCTTATGTGGATGGCAATTCACAGAGAACCAAAGATATTACATTCAAAGCAGATAAGCTACAGACAATTACGATGAAGCTTCCGTCTGGTGTGAAACTTCATAATCTAAGCACAGGCACAACAAGTAAAGCTGGTGCAAGTGTAGAAATTTGCGGAGGAACAAAGTTTTATCTTTCTGCACCACTGACACAGGTGAGTGACGTGGCACAGAGCTGGTCTTCTACAATGAAGGGAAGTATTACAAAAGATTACTCTGCTTATAAAATCACCACCGGATCTGACACGCAGGATCTTGCGTTGGTATTTGGTGAAGGTGTGACAGATGAAAAATATATTGATTTCAAAGTGTCTTGGATTGAACAGGCTACGATCGAAATCGTAAAGAAAGACGATACAGCGGATGTCAATCTTGCAGGTGCAGTATTCGGTGTATACAGCGATGAGGCATGTACAAAGCTGATCACTCAGATGCCGGCAACAGATAAGAATGGAAAATCCTCTGTTACGATCATCAAGACACAGGATACCGTTTATCTGAAAGAGATCACAGCGCCACAGGGATATGTAGTAAATGCAACGGCAACAAATGTGAAACTGGTAGCAAGTAAGACCTCGGCTGTGACCGTGGAAAACAAGGAGCAGCTGGCAGAGCTTACCATTTACAAAGAAGGTCAGGTTCTTATCGGTGCAGAAGTCAGTGAGAGTGGAACCGTATTCCAGTATGAGAACCGCAGACAGAAAAATGCAGTATATAACGTGTATGCCGGAGCGGATATCGTAACTGCTTATGGCACAAAAGTGTACAGCAAAGGTGACTTGGTAAAAGAAAATCTGACAACAGGTGAGAATGGTTCTGTCACACTGAAAAACCTGCATCTTGGAACCTATGTGGTAAAAGAAGCAAAAGCACCGGACAATTTCTATAACGGCAGCGAAGAAAAGCCAGTGACTCTGACCTATGCCGGACAGAATAAAGAAGTTGTATTTGCAGATGTGACTTTTAACAACGAGAGACAGAAAGCAGATGTTTCCGTAGTAAAACAGGATAAAGACATCAAGAAACCACTGAATGGCGGTATTTTTGCTCTGTATGCATCCGATGATATTAGAAATGCAGACGGAACCGTTGTTGTGAAAAAAGGAACACTGATTGAGAAAGCAACTACTGGAGCAGATGGGAATGCAAAATTCACAGCGGATCTTCCGATTGGATATTCCTATTTTGTAAAAGAAGATCAGGCACCGGAAGGCTATGTAAGAAATACAGAAGATGTGTATACGTTCAAGTTTTCTTACACCAATGATAAAGAAGCAACCGTATCATTTGCCCATACCTTCAGCAATGACCGTGTGACAGCAAAGATCAATTTATTCAAAGTTGATAAAGAAACAGGAAAAGCAGTACCGCAGGGAGATGCCACACTGAAAGGTGCAGTTTATGGTCTGTATGCCCGTGAAGATATCGTGCATCCGGACGGAGCAACTGGAACTATTTATAAAGCAGGAGAACAGGTAGCTTCTCTTACAACAGATGACAAAGGACAGGCTTCTGTAAATGGCTTGTATCTTGGCAAATATTATATCAAAGAGATTACACCTCCGACCGGATACCTGGCAGATACAGAAGAGCATGATCTTACGTGCAGTTATGAAGGAGATATGACATCAGAAGTAAAAAGAGAGTGCACTTCCAGTGAGCAGGTCATCAAGCAGCCATTCCAGATCATTAAAGCAGCCAACAATGGAAAGACCGATGCAGATCTGTTATCCGGAGCTGGATTTACAGTTTATCTGAAATCTTCCCTTACAAAGAAAGCAGATGGAAGTTATGATTTTGATTCTGCAAAACCAGTAGTGAGTGGAGAAAATGGAGCAACTGAGATTTTCACAGATGAAAAAGGGTATGCCTGCAGTATTCCATTACCATTTGGAAGCTATATCGTGCGTGAGACAACAACACCGCACAACTACAAGCCAGTCGATGATTTTGAAGTGAATATCACAGAGCATCATCCAAATGAGCCACAGATCTGGCGAGTGCTTCTGGATGAAGAGTTTAAGGCAAAACTGAAAATCGTGAAAAAAGACGATGAAACAAAGAAATCCGTCCTGATTGCAGGAACAGAATTTAAAGTGTACGACTTGGACAACAAGAAGTATGTGGAACAGGTAACAACTTACCCTGTGACAACCACTCACAAGTCCTATTTTACGGACAGCCAGGGATATCTGATCATGCCGAAGAACCTGAAGATCGGACATTACCGGATTGAGGAAGTCAACGCACCGGAAGGGTACACAATTAACAAGAACTATGTAGAGATTGCGGTGGATGCAAACACAGCATACCAGATGGATTCTGAAAGCGGAGATGCCATTATTACGGTAGATTACGAGAACCATCCGGTAAAAGGAAAGCTGACGATTTATAAAAAAGGTGAGTTGCTGACCGGATTTAAGAAAGATTTTGTTTATGAAGAAAGATACCTGAAGGGTGCAGAATTTAATGTCTATGCAGCTGAAAATATCTTTACGCCGGATTATCAGAAAGATGAAAACGGAAACAGACAGCTGATCTATGCAAAAGATGCACTGGTAACAGCGGTAACGACCGGAGAAGACGGAAAAGCAGTTGCAGAGAATCTGCCGCTTGGTTCTTACTATGTGGTAGAAAAGACTGCACCGGAAGGATTCGTTCTGAACCATGACAGATCTGATGTCACATTTGTCTATGCAGATCAGGATACACCTGTGATTGAACAGGAAGTGACTGTTGGCGATGACCGACAGAAAGTTGCAATCCAGGTAGAAAAACAGGATGCAGAAAATGGTGCAACCGTAGCAGGCGCTGTCTTTGGTATCTATAACAAAGAAGATATCAAGGCAGATGGAAAAGTAATCGTGAAAGCAGAGACACTTTTACAGGAAATGACTTCTGATAATGATGGTCTTGCAGTATGTACGCTGGATCTGCCACTTGGACAGTATTATGTGAAAGAGTTAAAAGCACCGGCTGGATTTGTATCCTCTGATGAAGTTCTGAATCTGAATGCTTCTTACCAGGGACAGGATGTGAAGGCAGTAAAACTGAAAACTGTGAAAAAGAACCAGCCAACAACAGTTGAAATCACAAAATCTGATGTAACAACAGGTGTGGAACTGGATGGGGCAAAACTCACCGTTCTTGATAAAGAAGGAAATGTTGTGGATCAGTGGATTTCTGTAAAAGATCAGCCACATGTGATCAAACGACTGACAGTTGGAGAGGAATACACCCTTCGTGAGGAAATGGCACCTTATGGTTATCTGAAAGCAACGGATGTGAAGTTCACGCTGGAAGATACCGCAGAGATTCAGAAAGTAGAGATGAAAGATGAAGTACCGACAGGACTTCTGATCATCAATAAAAATGGAGAGTTTTTGGATAAAGTGACACTTCTGGACCATGTAAAAGGTACTGTGGAGCATCTCTTTGAATATGTAACTGGAAGTCTTACAGATGTAACTTTCGATGTATTTGCTGCGGAAGATATCAAAGCGGCAGATGGTGTCAGTGAAGATTATTTCAAAGCAGATGAAAAAGTGGGAACCATTACAACAGATTCCAATGGTATTGCACAGATGGGAGATCTTCCGGCTGGAAAATACTATGTGAAGGAAGTAAAAACAGCCCATGGTTATGTGCTGGACAAAGAGCCGAGATATGTTGACCTTTCCTACCGTGATCAGGACACACCAGTCATCACTTATGATGAGAAATGGCAGAATGCCCGTCAGAAAGTAAAGGTTACGGTTCTGAAGAAAGAAAAAGATACAGAACGTGTCCTTGCAGGTGGTGTCTTCGGTCTTTATACCAGTGAAGATATCAAAAATGCAAAGGGCGAGGTACTTCTTGAGAAAGACAGTCTGATCGAGCAGCGAGTAACGGATGAAAAAGGACAGATTACTTTTACGGCAGATCTTCCGGTAGACGGAAAATACTATGTGAAAGAGGTCTTTGCGCCGGACGGATTTGTTACAACAGATGAAGTACAGGAATTTACCTTTGAATATGCCGGAGAAGACCAGGCAGAAGTAAGCTACGACTTTACTTTTGAGAATCAGCCAACCACAGTGGAGCTGACCAAAACAGACCTGACAACAGGTGAAGAACTTCCAGGTGCACACCTGAAAGTGACGGATTCAGATGGCAACACCGTAGATGAATGGACTTCTACGGAAGAAATCCATGTGATCAAAGAACTGGTGGTTGGTAAGGAATACACCATGACAGAGACAAAACCGGCAGATGGATATGTCACTGCAGAAAGTATTACCTTTACAGTAGAAAATACAGCAGAGATTCAGAAAGTAGAGATGAAAGATGATGTGACAAAAGTTGAGATCAGTAAGACGGATATCACAGGAGAAACTGAGATTCCGGGTGCAAAACTGACGATTCTCGATAAGGATGATCAGGTAGTAGAGAGCTGGACTTCCACAGAGGAAACACACTATATCGAAAAACTGCCAATCGGTAAATATACCTTACGTGAAGAGCAGGCGCCGAAAGGATATCTTCTGACATCGGATGTTACTTTTGAAGTAACGGATACTGGAGAAGTCCAGAAAGTGGCTATGAAAGATGATACTGCCAAGGGAAAAGTGATTCTCAATAAGACAGATAAATCGTCAGGAGAACCACTGAAAGGGGTAGAATTTGAACTCCGTGACAGCAAAGGAAAGGTTCTGGAAACCTTAAAGACAGACGCTGCCGGTCATGCAGAAAGTAAGCTGTATGAGATTGCCACATTTAAGAACGGCAAATATGATACAGCAATCAAGTATTATCTGGTGGAAACAAAAACACTGGATGGATACACACTGGATCAGACCAAGCATGAAGTGACATTTGCTTATGCGAATGACAGTACACCAGTCGTGGAAGTTACTTTCAATCTGACAAATGAGAAACCGGAAGTTCCAGAAACACCGAACACACCGGATACACCACAGTCCCATGAAGAGACAAAGGTATCAAATGCACCGAAAACAGGTGACAGCACGAATATCTGGCTGCCGATCCTGCTTCTGGTAATCTCCACAGGAGGTATGGCAGGACTTTATATCTGCAGAAAAAGGAAAAGCAAATAAGGAAACCAGAGGTTATGATTGGGAGCTTCTATGTGAGGCTCCCTTTTTCATACAAAAAAATCACAGAAAGGAACAGAAAACTATGATGAAAGCAATGGAAAAAAGACAGGAAGCACGAAAAAACCAGGAGAAAACTTTAAAGAGAATGATGGCTTATCAGAAGAAAGCCGAGCAGATGGTCAGCAGAAAAAGAATGAACCATCACATGATCAGAAAGGGGTAAAAGCGTATGATGAACAGAAAAGAATTTTATGAATATGTCAAAGACAATGTAAAGGAGTATTTGCCAGAGTCTTACAAGGACGCAGAAATTAAACTTCAAGAAGTAGAAAAAAACAATGGACTGAAGCTTACTGGCATTACAATTCCAAATGGGAATCAGAGAATCGTACCGACAGTCTATCTGGATTCTCTCTACCAGGAATATATCAATGGGAAAGATGTAGATTCTTGTGTTGGGGATGTAGCTGATATGCGTATTGAAGCACAGGGAAAAGCAGAATTTTTTGATATGGGAGTTCCGGATATTCTTGATTATGAAAAGATGAAGGACAAATTACAGGTGAGAATTTGCGACAAAGAATGGAATACCGATCGTTTGGCAGACAAAGTAGTCACAGAACACGGAGATTTTGCAGCTTATTATGCAGTAAATCTGGAGGAAAATGGAGAGGGAATCAGCAGTATTCCGGTAACTGTTTCTCTGATGAACGAATGGGGAGTATCTGTCGAACAGATTCAGGCAGATGCGATGATGGCAGATAAGAACAGAGGAGTGCAACTGGTGGATATGACACAGATTGTCGAATCCATGATTTTTGGAGGAACACCAAAGAATCTTTTGAATGAAAAATTGGATATGGAAACTGTGGAGAATCCAATGTTCTGCCTTACCAATGAATCTAAGATGAATGGAGCTTCCCTGTTACTGCAGGAAGATATTCGAAAACAGATTGGGGAATGCCTGGGAAGCGATTACTTTGTCATCCCATCTTCTGTTCATGAAGTGTTGATTCTCCCTGATAACGGAATCTTTCAAGTTCCAGAATTAAATGCGATGGTACAGGAAGTCAATGAGACACAGGTGGAAAGACAGGAACAGCTTTCTGATAAGGTTCAGTTCTGTGATGGAAAGACAGCAGTCATGGAAAATGCGGAACGCAGGGAAACACGTCTGGAGAAAGCGAAAGAAGCAGAAAAAGTAACCGCAAAAACCGAAGCAAAAGGTGGAATCCATGGAAAGCTGGAAAAAGCCAAGGCAGAGATCAAGGCAAAAGGGGCAGATACAATCCCGAAGGATAAGGCGAAAGACCTTGCCACAGTATTATAACGAGAAATAACGATAATTTAAGGGGACTGTGTTGAGCAGTCCTCACTTTTATATAGTAGGAGGAGAAAAGAATATGGATTGGTGTTTATATGGTGATGACAAACGAAAGGAAATGGATAGAGATTTAAAGCCGGAATATCTTTTGGATGACTTGCGGAGATATCAGGATGTATTTGGCGAAGAGTTTGGTGTAAAAGAGCTTCTTATGCTGGAGGACATCCGGGTAAAGGCTATGATTGCCGGAGCACTTGCAGATGTGCCGGAATTTCTTATTGATCAGATTGGAAAAGCAAATAACAGCAGTAATTTTCCTTCTATGACAAGGGCAATGGAACGGATTGCTGATGTTGTAGAAGAAAAATGGGAGGAAGAAAAGGAGTAGCACATGGCAAATAAATTATATGCAATGGAACAGCTGACGGAAGAGGTGGCAAAAGATGTAGCTGCCAGTCCGCAGGAATGGATGCGGTTCCTTGACACGGCATCCAGACTGTACAAGTATACTTTTCCAGAACAGCTTTTAATTTATGCACAGCGGCCGGAAGCAACCGCCGTAGCATCCATGGAAATCTGGAATCAGAAAATGTTTCGATGGATTAAAAAAGGTTCCAAGGGAATCGCATTGATTGATAATACATCAGGACCAAAGATAAAACTGAGATATGTGTTTGATGTGCAGGATACTTATAAAGTAAGAAATCTGGGAAAAGATCCACAGTTATGGAATCTTCCAATGGAAGGAGAACAGCTGGTTGCGGATTATCTGCAGGAGCAGTTATCACTGGAAGATACAGAAGGAGGACTTGCTGAAAGTCTGCATCAGGCAGCGAAGGAGAGTATGCAGGAATGGCTTCCAGATGCATTGGAAGAACTGAGACTGGATGTGACAGGGACATTTTTGGAAGAACTGGACGAACAGAATCAGGAAGTAGAATTCCGGGAACTGATGACCAATAGTGTCTGGTATGTATTACTAAACAGGTGTGGACTGGATGTACAGGAATATCTGGATGCAGAGGATTTTCGGCATATAACGGACTTCAATCAGCTGAAAATATTAGGACATCTGGGAAGTGCAGTCAACGAGATCAGCAGACCAGTCCTGATGCAGATTGGACGATATGTTCTGAATGATCTGGAAAATGACCTGAAAACGGTTGCAAAAGAAAAAGAAGTAGCTTATAATGAGTTTAACACGTTAATTCGTGAAAGTAATACAGATAACACAGAAGATAGAGAAGAAAAAAAGGAGGAAACAGACTATGAGAGAGATCAGTTACAGCCAGAACGGAGAGTATCAGATTCCAGATATCAGCCTGGAAGAGACGAGAGGAACGATCGGGAAGTACGGAATGATGAGGAAAGAGTATCTGAGAAACCACAAGGTAGCCAGGTTCAACATTCTGACACTGCAGAACCGTCTGGACAGTCATCTGATGGAGATCGACAGCCAGGCAAGGCAGAGAGTAGACAACCTGATGATCGAACTTCTGGAGAAAGATCCGGCACCGGACAAGATGGCAGACACAATGGCGTGGACCAGACACATGAACCAGATCAAGGCACAGGCAGAGGAACTGGTAATTCGGGAGATTATTTACAGTTAAGCCTGTTCCCAACAGAAGAGGAACAGTTAGGAGAAATAAGGAAAGCGGCAGCTGCATTAGAACAGCCAGCCGCTTTTCTTATTTCTGATGAAGTGGTAGACGATATTCTCCGAACAGGAAGCGGACAGAAAAATACACTGTTTCACATTACTGCAAGATTGATCGAAGGTTTGGATAATGAAGAAATGCAAAGCTTCCTGAAAGATGAATATGGTACTGGAGGAAAAGGATTTACCATAGATGGGCAGAAAATCAGTATCTGGTATGACAACGATGGTATCCGTATCCGACGAGGCGACTCAGCAAGAAGAAACTTTGACCGTATCGTTACGTGGGAAGAAGCTGCTGACAGGATCCGGGATATGTATGAGGCGGGAAATTACGTTGATAATCTTATCTCCAATAATGCTATTGAGCAGGAACAGAAAGAAATGACAGATCTTCTGGCACTACATTTCCGTGATACGAGCAGAAACAGAGAAGAGCAGTTGTCTTATCCTGACTGGCAGGACGTAGTGGGGGCGGCTTGGACAGATCCGGAGGAAGCAGCTGCGACAGCCTATCGTTTTGAATGGCTTCAGGAAGATATGGAAAAGAATCCAGAAGATTATCATCGCTGGGAAATACAGCACAATCCAGTGTATTTTCAGCGCTTTCGTGACCTCCAGAGAGATTTTTCCTGGGTTGATCAGCAATTCAAGGTAGAGCGGCCGGCGCTATCCTTTATTACACAGGATGAAATAGATGCAGTGTTAAGAAGGGGCGGCATTACTGCCGGAGGACGTAACCGGATTTATGAATATTTCATGGAGCACCATGATATGAAAGATGCAGCTGAATTCCTGAAAAATGAATATGGAACAGGTGGTTCTTCACCCGGAATACCAGGAGCAGATGCTTCAGACGCATCCCACGATGCAAAAGGATTAAAGCTTGAAAAAGGGAAGATTGGCAGCCCAGAGGTAGAAGTTTTATTAAAGTGGAATAAGGTTGCAGAACGTGTTCGCCAGTTAATCCGCACAGATGATTATTTGTCACCGGAAGAAATGGAAAAGTACGAAGAACGACAGGAAGCACAAAGACTGGCAGATTTGGAAGCGGCACAGCAGATGTTAGGAGAACAGCTAGAGCAGGATACTTTGACAGCGGAAGATATAACTGATTTGCGATTGGTTGATTCAGAATATATGTCTGGTAGCAGAACAACAATTCATAATTTTGATTGCAAAGTTAAAGGAGAAGCGAATCGACTTCAATACACATTAGAATATCATGATGATGGAGAAGGTTTCACGATTCATACGGAAAAAGATGATATTTGGAATCGAATGTCAACACAAGAATTGGAACGTCTGGATGTAAAACTTGGACAAGAAGTACTTTATTATCATTATCACAACAAAACTGTAAATGCGGATACCTTAGATGAATTACGGGAAATCAGGGAAGAAATTATGGAGGAAGAGTCTTCCTATTTTACTGCTATTTCTCAACGTGTGTGGACAGATTATGATAAAAAAGAAAAAGAATTATCGGGAGAAGCTGAGGTATCGGAAGAAAAAGAATCTTTGGAAGAGATTAACGGAATAGCAGAACCGATTCAAGCAATGAACTTCCATATCACAGATGATGAGCTTGGACAGGGTACATCAAAAGAAAAGTTCCGTGCCAATATCATGGCTATCCAGTTGTTAAAGAAATGCGAGGAAGAGAATCGAAATGCAACACCGAAAGAACAGGAAATCTTATCCAGGTACGTTGGCTGGGGAGGTCTTGCAGATGCATTTGATGAGACAAAAGCTGCATGGGAGACAGAATATCTGGAATTAAAGACAGTTCTTACACCAGAGGAATATGCTGCAGCCAGAGCTTCCACCTTAAATGCTCATTATACACAGCCGATTGTGATTGAAAGTATGTATCAGGTGTTGGAGAATCTGGGATTTATAAAAGGAAATATTCTGGAGCCGTCTATGGGAGTCGGGAACTTCTTTGGAATGCTTCCAGAGAATCTAAACCAGTCCAAACTCTATGGTGTGGAATTGGATAGTATCAGTGGTAGAATTGGAAAGCTGCTCTATCCAGATGCCAATATTCAGATCAAAGGTTTTGAGAAGACAGATTATCCTAATGACTTTTTTGATGTGGCGATTGGAAATGTGCCATTTGGTGCATACAAGGTCAATGACCGTCAGTATGATCGCTACAATTTCATGATTCATGATTACTTTCTTGCCAAGACGATAGATCAGTTACGTCCAGGCGGCGTGGCTGCGCTGATCACAACAAAGGGAACCATGGATAAAGCATCACCGGAAGTTCGGAAATATCTGGCAGAGCGTGCAGACCTGCTGGGCGCAATCCGACTGCCGAACACAGCTTTTAAGGCAAATGCAGGAACAGAAGTCAGTGCTGATATCCTGTTTTTCCAGAAGAGGGAAAGCCTTACGAAAGAAATGCCGGAATGGATAAATCTGGATAGTGATGTCAATGGCATTACAGTCAATCAGTATTTTGTTCAGCATCCGGAAATGATTCTGGGTGAGATGAAAGAAGTGTCCGGTCCGTATGGTATGGAAACAACCTGTGCTCCAATGGAAGGAGCTGATCTGGAATTACAGTTACAAGAAGCTGTAAAACACATCAAGGGAAGCATGGCACCGGCAGTAGATGTGGAGACAGAACTGGATGAGATGCCAGAGAGTATTCCAGCAGATCCAAATGTGCGAAATTACAGTTATACGGTGGTAGATGATCAGGTATATTACCGTGTCAACTCTTTGATGAATCAGGTGAAGATGCCTGCCGCTACTGCAGAACGTGTGAAAGGTATGGTTGCAATCCGTGATACTGTTCGTGAGTTGATCACCATGCAGATGGAGGAATCCGTCACAGACGAAGAAATCTGGAAACAGCAGGAGAAACTGAATCAAGTATATGATACTTACACAGCAAAGTATGGAGTCATTGGAAGTAATGCTAACAAACGTGCATTTTCTGATGACTCTTCTTATTGTCTGCTGTGTTCACTGGAAGACTTGAATGAAGATGGAACATTGAAGCGGAAAGCGGACATGTTCACCAAACGAACCATCAAAAAGGCGGTCGCTGTGACAAGCGTGGAGACAGCAACAGAAGCATTGGCATTGTCTCTTAACGAAAGGGCAAAGGTAGACCTTCCTTATATGGCAGAGCTGACAGGAAAGACCGAAGAGAAGATCACAGAAGAACTGGTCGGAGTTATCTTTAAGAATCCACTGACAGACCAGTGGGAAAGTGGAGATGAATATCTGTCCGGAAATGTCAGAGATAAATTAAATACTGCGAGAACCTTTGCCGAGAGTCATCCGGAATTTACACCGAATGTCCGTGCATTGGAGGCGGTTCAGCCGAGAGATCTGGAAGCATCCGAGATTGAGGTGCGTGTTGGAGCCACATGGATTGAACCTTCGGATTATCAGGATTTTATGGTGGAACTGCTTCATACGCCGTGGTATCTTGCACAGAAGGAAATACAGGTAAAATTCTCAGAGGTAAATGGTGAGTGGAGGATTACTGGAAAGAATGCCGACAGTCCGAGAAATGCGTTTGCCTATGCAACGTATGGAACTGAGAGAGCAAATGCCTATAAGATTCTGGAAGATACCCTGAATCTGAAAGATGTACGCATCTATGATAAGAGTGTCAATGAGAATGGTGATGAGATCCGTGTCCTAAATAAGAAAGAAACCATGCTGGCATCACAGAAGCAGGATGCCATGAAAGCAGCATTTAAAGACTGGATTTTTAAAGATCAGCAGAGGCGTGAACGACTGGTAAAGGTGTACAATGAACGATTTAACAGCATCCGTCCCCGTGAATACGATGGTAGTCATTTGACTTTCCCAGGAATGAATCCGGAAATAGAGCTTCGTCCGCATCAGAAAAATGCAGTTGCACACCAGCTTTACGGAGAAAATGTACTTCTGGCACATGTAGTAGGAGCTGGGAAAACCTACGAAATGGTAGCAGCTGCAATGGAAAGTAAAAGACTGGGATTATCACAGAAGAATCTCTTTGTCGTGCCAAACCATTTGACGGAGCAGTGGGGAGCAGAATTCCTGCAGTTATATCCGGGAGCCAATATCCTGGTAGCAACCAAGAAAGATTTTGAACCGGCAAACCGGAAAAAGTTCTGTGCAAGAATCGCTATGGGAAATTACGATGCTATTATCATTGGACATTCCCAGTTTGAGCGTATTCCAATCTCTGATGAGAGGCAGGAAGCTATGCTGCGGAAGCAGATTGATGATCTGGAAATGGCAATCCAGAGTGCAAGGTATGAACAGGACGGCGGGCGTTATACCGTCAAACAGATTGAAAAGACCAGAAAGACACTGCAGACAAGGCTGGAAAAACTGAATCAGAAAGAGAAGAAAGATCAGGTAGTTACGTTTGAAGAACTAGGAGTGGATCACTTGTATGTCGATGAAGCACACAGTTATAAAAATGCGTTTCTCTATACAAAAATGAGGAATGTAGCTGGGATTGCACAGAACGAAGCACAGAAGTCGGCGGATATGTTCAATAAATGTCAGTATCTGGATGAGATTACCGGAGGAAAAGGCATTACCTTTGCTACGGGCACACCGATCAGCAATAGCATGACGGAATTATATGTTATGCAGCGGTATCTGCAGAACAGCAAATTGCAGAATATGGGACTTGGATTGTTTGATTCCTGGGCTTCCACTTTTGGAGAAGTTGTCACGAGCATCGAACTTGCACCGGAGGGCTATACTTTAGTAGGACGATAAATAATGCGTTTCTAAATTGAAAATA
>ERZ779866.3150-NODE-3150-length-13766-cov-12.076289_pt1 | contig 13766 bp, 10 predicted proteins | sample MGYA00511248_ERZ779866 | MGnify/ENA primary metagenome ERZ779866 (study PRJEB29588, sample SAMEA2155758) | human gut metagenome | biome: human gut; feature: human-associated habitat; material: faeces | place: Denmark | collected 2008/2010 ... | reverse complement strand
GAAGGTTGCCGGCTGTGTAAAGGAGAGGGTTGGATTGAAATTTTAGGATGTGGTATGGTGCATCCCAAAGTCTTGTCCAACTGCGGCATTGACCCGGAAATTTACAGCGGTTTTGCGTTTGGAATGGGGCTGGAACGTCTCGTTATGCGCCGCTTTAATATCGATGATATGCGATTGTTATATGAAAACGATCTTCGGTTTTTGAATCAATTCTAAGGAGGGAAAACCATGAACTTATCAATGAAATGGCTTTCTGATTTCGTAAAGCTGAAAGTAGAACCCCGAGAGTTCTCCGAAAAGATGTCTTTGTCCGGCTCAAAGGTAGAAGGCTGGGAGATCGAAGGTGCGGAAATAAAAAATGTTGTTGTTGGAAAAATCCTCTCGATTGAGCCGCACCCAGACGCGGACAAGCTGGTTATTTGCCAGGTGGATGTCGGGGAAAACGAACCGATTCAAATTGTAACTGGGGCTACCAATGTGTTTCCGGGTGCTGTCGTACCAGTGGCCAAAGACAAATCAGTGTTGCCTGGTGGGAAAGAAATCCGAAAGGGCAAATTACGCGGAGTTGTTTCCAACGGAATGCTCTGTTCTTTAGGCGAGTTAGGTTTGACCGTTCATGATTTCCCCTATGCAATTGAAGACGGTATTTTTATCATTGAGGAAGATTGTCAAGTTGGTCAGGATATTTGTTCTGCAATCGGGTTAAATGATACCAAAGTAGAATTTGAAATCACTTCCGAGCGTGTCTGGCAGGTCGTGGGTAACGCCACCAATGACATGGACGAGTACATTGTGGAAGAAAAGTATTTCAACCATGAAACCCTCGGACAGTTGACCATCCGCAAGCTGGGCAATGTCCTGACCGATTACAAAGACGGGCAGTTCATCTACACGCAGGATAATTTGGCAGGGGCAACCTACGAAATCCACGCGGACGGCGATATTGCCACGCCCGACCGTCAGGGCACTTATTGGTATCAGGATGGCGACCTTGTTGCCACTGTTACCACAGGTGCGGCAGGTCAGGTCGATGAGGTGAAATTTGCCCCCAATCGTACACAGGCCACCTATGATTTCCTCACCATCTCCCATGACGGCACCAAAGGTGAAGTGACCGTGACCCTGCCTTTGGGCAAGTACACGATCACCGAGGTCAAAGCACCCTATGGCTTTGTGCTGACGCAGCAGAGCTATAGTGTGGAATTCGGCTGGGACAACCAGCACAATGATATTGTGCTGGCGAAAACCATCGTCAGCCACGAGCAGGATGGCGACAAAGAGTGCTCTTACAGCATTGCCAATGTCAAAGATGCTTCGGATGCCCATAAGACCGCACAGATTCTTGTCTTTGAAAATGCGCGTGTGCTGCCGGTTCCCGAAAAGCCCGATGACAAGGTCAGCAAAATCGGCGTTGGCATCTATAAGCAGGACCGCGAAACACTGACCTATCTGCCCGGTGCTGTGTATGAACTGTACACGGTGGACGATATTTTCGCAGCAGATGGCACGAAGCTGGTGGACGCCGGTGCAAAGCTGGCAACCAGTGACCCAACCAACGACAGCGGTTTTACTTGGTTTGATGTGGATGTGCCCATTCGCGCCGAAACCTATCCGGACTCCGGCAATAGCGGTAAATACCGCATTGTCGAAATCACCGCCCCTGCTGGGTATCTTCTTGATAACAGCCCCATCGAGGTCGAGTTCACCTATGCTGGTCAAGAAGTGGCATGGCAGGTAGTGGATGGCACAAACACCAATTTGCGCACTACCGTGAACATTTCCAAGCAGGATGTCACCAACGGCAAAGAGTTGCCCGGTGCAAAGCTGGAGATCCGCGATGCAGACGGCAAGCTGATTGAGGACTGGACCTCTGCCAAGACACCCCATACCGTTCGCGGTCTGGAGCTGGACAAGGAGTACACCCTTATTGAAAAACGCGTTCCTGAAACCTATGCGGAAGCCGAAAACATTGTGTTTAAGCTCGTACAGGTTGGAAATGAGCAGGAAAACGAAGTCTATGTAAAGACCGGCGACACTTGGAAAAAGCTGGACGACACCACCGTAGTCATGCAGGACGCACCTGTATTGGATATTGACAAGGTGGACGCAGGCGGCATCTTGCTGCCCGGCGCAACGTTGACCATCCGTGATGAAGATAAAAACGTCATCGACACATGGGTAACCGACTCCAATACGCATCATGTTCCGATTTCGGAAGATAGCATCCACCTTTCTGACGAGAAAACCGAGCATATCTACACCCTAACGGAAGATGCCGCGCCTGCCGGTTATGAGGTGGCAAGTTCTGTTCAGTTCAAAGTCGAGCTGGTAGACGAGACGGTCTGTTTGTATCTGCGCACAGATGAAAAGGCAGACTGGGAACAAGCCGATAAGCGTCTTATCACGATGGTCGATAAGGCTACCCCGCACCATGAGGATACGCCAGAACCTACCCCTGCACCTACTCCGGCTCCCACACCTGCCCCAACGCCGGTGCAGACCCCCGCACCGACTTCCACCCCCGCGCCGCAGCTGACGATCCCCCAGACCGGAGACACGTTCCCGGTGGCCTTGCTGGTCGTTGTTGTGTTCGGTTCTATTGCTGCAATCGGTGTGCTGACCTACAAACGCCGCAAATCTGAAGCTGATACCGAGGAGGACGACCAGTGATATGATTTATACCTGCATCGCAGACGGAATCCGCAGTCCGCCTGCGTTTTTTCTTAAAAATAAATATAAGGAACCGATGAAAATGCAAAATGAAAACACAAAACGCGTATGGCTGTATGCGCGAATTCCCGGTAATGATGGCGAAACACTTCGCTGCATCCGTGAGTGTGCAGCGAAAGCACAGCAGGACAACTGCAAAATTGTCGGCACCAGCGCTGACGAAAGATATGGCTGGCTGCTGCGCCCCGGCTACCGTGAAATGATGCGGCAGGTCAAGGCCGGGGAAATTGACTGCATTTATATTTACCGTATGCGCCAGATCAGCGGCAAGGAACAGCATCTATTTCGCTTTTTCCAACAGGTCATGCAGCATGGCATCAAGGTTGTAACACTGGAATACAGTCTGCGCGACAGACTGCATGAGTACAGGTTGGGAATGAAAATTGAAAACTATGCAGCGCGGCACAAACTGCCCTTACCATGGTGAGCTGCGAAAAATGTCGCAGACTATGACTGAAAAGTGCGGAAAAATGTCGCAAGAAGGGATGAACTATGATTGAAGAAACCGCAGTTCGCGTGGAAATCAGCGCTGCGCGGTTCGCTAGCCAGAGTATTTTTGATATACTCCGGCTGACGGTGCAGGCAATGAGCAGCCAGAATTATGGGCAGCAAAGCCTGAGCGCGCTCAACCGGCAGGAACGTCCGCTGGCATCGGTGGACGTGAATGAAAAAACGCTGCCCTACATCCGCAGGCAGCTGGAGCAATATTCCGTAGATTTTTCTGTCACAAAAGACCGAGACACCGGTCAGATGTATTTGTGGTTTAAGGGGCAGGATGTGGATCGTATTCAGACTGCGTTGGAAAACTGCATTGCAGAGCGCGGCAAAGAACGCCCAATTCCGGAACTGAGAGACCTATGCGACCGCGCCGCGCAGCGGGTCAAAGAGATGAACCAGTCCCGCCCTGTGCCGCCGCCGGAACATGGTGAACGCCTATGAACCAGCCGAAAAGCAACCTGAAAATTTGGATACCCATTGCAGCGCTTTTATGCTTCTGGCTGGGTAACTGGATGGGTCACACATACGAACTCACCGAGGGAACTACTACGCACCGGCTGGCGGCTGCACTGAACCTGAACAGCCTACTGCTGCACCCGTTCAGGCTCTCGGCAGATGCCTTTTCGCTTGGCTGCGGCATTGCCACAGCGCTCATGGCAGGGCTTATTTACCTTTGTGTGAAGTACAGCAAGCACCGTCTTATGCCTCAGAAAGAGTACGGCAGCGCCCGCTGGGGAGGCCCGGAAGATATTGCACCATTTCTAGATGAAGATGCGCAGAACAATCTGCCGCTTACGGCATCGGAAAGCCTGAGTCTTTCTCCAAAAATGAAGGTGACGGCAAACGACAACTATAACCGCAATAAGAACGTGATCGTGTTTGGCCCGTCCGGTTCCGGCAAGAGCTACAGCGTTGCTGGCCCGCAGCTATTGCAGTTTAACAGTAACTATGTGCTCAGTGATCCGAAGGGAGAGTTGCTTCAGGAATATGGCAATGTCCTACTCTCTCAAGGATACAAAGTGAAAGTGTTCAACCTGAAAGACCGGGATAAATCCGACCATTATAACCTTTTCGCCTACATAAAAAATGAGGATGATATTCTGGTCGTCACCAAGAACCTTGTCAAAAACCTGAAAGAAGATCCCACCGCCAAGAGCACCGCCGACCCGATATGGGAGGAAGGCATGACGGCACTGCTGGAGGCACTGATCGGCTATGTGTTCTACGAATTGGAGCTGGAAGAACGGAACATGAACAGCGTTATGACGCTGCTCCTTATGCTGGAATCGCAGGGGGATGGTCCTAACAGCGTAAGCCAGCTGGACCTGCTGTTTGATGACCTGAGCATCAACAAGCCGAACTCTTTTGCTGCAAAGCAGTATAAGCTCTATAAGATGGCTCCCGGCAAGACCGCACAGAGCATCAATGTGTCGCTGGGGCTGCGCATGAGCGCATTCAACATCCCGTCCATTGCCAATATCTGCGCGGACGATACGATTGACCTGCGGGAACTGGGCAGCGAGAAAAAAGTGGCGCTCTTTGTTGTTACGCCCGACACAACAACAGCCTACAATTTTTTGGCGGCAGTTATGTTCCAGCAGTGCTTTCAAATTCTGGTGGATATTGCAGACCATCGCCCGGATAAGCGCCTGCCACGGCATCTGCGGTTCCTCTTGGATGAATTTCCGAACATCGGCATGATACCGGATTTTCAAATCCTTATCAGTACGATTCGCAGCCGTGACATTGCCTGCACCCTGATTTACCAGTCATTGAACCAGCTGAAAAGCCAGTACAAAGATGACTGGGCGACCATCTATGAAAACTGCGATTCTATGATCGTTCTTGGCGCAGGCGGTAACCCGGAGAATCTGGAGTTCTTCTCCAAGGCGTTGGGCAAGGCAACCATTGAAGTCATGAACACATCGGAGAACAAAGGCAGTCAAGGCTCGTATACGAAGTCCTATCAGGCGCTAGGACGTGAGTTGATGACCCCAGAAGAAATCCGAACCATGCCCCGAAACTGGTGCCTGCTGATGATTTCCGGTGTGGCACCCTTTTATTCGCGCAAATACAATCTGAAAGATCATCCCAATTACCATTTGGTAGAAGCGGAAGGCGGCAAGCCTTTCGACTATGACAGACGCGCAGAGCAGTCTTTTGCGGATTTTATCAGCAATGTGAAGGACGTAAAGACCGTAAATCTCTGTGCTGAGAATAACAACTGAACGGAGAAATATAAAATGGAAATGGTATCTACGATTACGAACCTCATCTCGAATGTTGTCACCTTTGCCGGTGGCCTCCTGCTGCTGTTCGGCGCGGTAACGCTGGGCACCAATCTGAAGGACCACAACGGTCCCGGTATCAGCAGTGGTGCATGGGCAATGGCAGGCGGTGTGCTGATTATTGCGGTTGCCACCTACTTCGGCACGCTGACAGTCGGGTAAAGGAGGGCTGCGCTATTTTTGAAGATACGATACGCAGCCAGTTGGAGGGCATTTCTGCCACGGTCAACTCTATGGGGCAAAATTCGGGTTTGCTCAGCAGCCTGACAGACTGGAACAGCACCTTGGCGGGCTATGCCGACAGCATAAGCACCGGCGTGGTCATGCCGGTGGCGCTGACCCTGCTGGCGCTTTTTATGATTCTGGAGTTGTACAATGCCACCCAGCGCATTGCCATGAACGGCAGCAACAACGCTTTTACGATCCAGCAGATTGCGCTGGTCATGCTGAAAATTGTTGTTTGCCAGTGGGCGGTAGTACATACAACGGAAATCCTGAACGCACTCTTTGAAATCGCATCCACCGTGACTACGGGCATATCCGGTTATGTCGGCAGTGGCGAGGTCAATACGACCGTTGACATTGAAAATGCCATCGCCGCGCTGCCGGGCGGCATTGGCAACATGCCGGTGGCGTTGGAGCTGATGGTCGTGGGCTGGATGCTGCGCATTGTGAACATCGTGGTCAACACCATTGTGGCTGCGCGGTTTATAGAGTTGTATGTCTACAATGCGATGGCATCGCTGTCCATAGCCACACTCTGCTATCAGGAGCTGCACGGTATTGCAGTGAACTTCCTCAAATCCTACCTCGCGGTTGCCTTGCAGGGCGCGGTGCTGTATCTGGTTATTGGCTTTTATCCAGCACTGGCCGGTTCGCTGGGCACCGGTGGCAGCATCACGGAGCAAGCGTGGGCAATGCTGGGGCAGTCGGTGATCCTGCTGGTGGCAGTGTTTATGAGCGGAAAGTTCACGAAAGCCATTACCAATGCAATGACCTAATACCATTTGGAGATTGAAAAGCTATGATTGCCACAAAAACAAACCTCGAAATTACAGAGTACAGAGAAAAGTTCTTTTTGGGGCTATCTCTCCGCCAGCTGGCCTGCTTTGCTGCGGCTGCGGTGCTGGCGATTGCGACCTGCTTTGTCTGTCTGCACTGGCTGCGGATGGATATGCAGGTCGTTTCTTATATCGTCATGGTGGAGGTGCTGCCTTTTTTGGGGTTGGGCTTTATCCACCGTGATGGTTATCCGTTTGAAAAGCTTGTGAAAATTTACTGGGCATGGCACAGCGAAAATGCAGCGGTGCCGATCCGCCCCTATAAGGAGAGTCGAAATGTTCAAAAGAAAAGAACTCGCAGAAATTCCGAATGTGAAACCTATTGCCGCCGAGACGAAAAAGCAGCGCGCAAAGGAAGAAAAGCAGCGGTCAAAGCAGCTGCGCAGATCCGCAAAACAATCCGAAATGAATGCCGCGCAGAGCGCCCGCAGCATTAAGAAGTGCCGTGCGCCTGAGAAGGCTGCGGACTGTCTGCAATATGAGCGTATGTACGAAAGCGGCATCTGTGAGGTGGAACCGGGGCTTTTCTCCATGACAATGGCATTCACGGATGTCAATTTTCAGCTGGCGCGGCAGGAAGAGCAGAAAAGTCTTTTTACCCAATACAGTGAATTCCTGAACTATTTTGACCCAGACACGCATCTGCAAATCAGTCTTGTGACCCGGCGCGTGGATGAAGCGGAGTTCCGCCGCGATACGTTTCTGCCGCTGCGTGGTGACAACCGTGACCGGTATAGCGAGGAAATGAACCGCGTTATATCGGAAAAAGCACTGCAAGGGCAAAATGGACTGATTCGGGAAAAGTACATTACCATTAGTTTGCATGAGGATGATTACCGAAAAGCGCAGGTTCGACTCCTCAAACGCGCTGAGGACATCCAAAACCTGTTCAAGCGCATGGGCAGCACTGTACGCAGGCTCTCCGGTATCGAGCGCCTGAACCTGCTGCATGGTATTACCCGCCCGGAAGAGGTTATGGGATTTTCTTATGATTGGCTGCTGGCAGAAGATTCCCTTACGACAAAGGATTTTATTGCGCCCAGTGGTTACAACTGGAAGCCGGAGCATGATGATTCCCGCGCTGTGTACAATGACCGCTACCAGTTTGGCGAGTATTATGGCAAGGTGCTGTATCTGCGGGATATTGCCCCGCAGATGAAAGACAATCTGCTTTCGCTGCTCAGTGACTTAGACTTTGATAATGCAATTTCCATTCATGTAGATGCCGTCGAGCAGCGCGAAGCCGTCGAACAGGTTCAAAAGCAGTTGGCTTATATGCAGAAAGAAAAGGGCGATGGCATGGTCAATGCTGTGCGCATGAACCTGCCCGCCTACATGGGCGTGCGATATGAACTGACCAACCAAATCGAGGATGCCGAGGAGCTGCTGGATAACCTACACAATTATAACCAAAAGATTTTCAAGGTCTGCATCCTGATCCACACCTATGGCCGCAACAATGCCGAACTGGATGAGCGTGTGCAGCAAATCTGCAATACTGTGCAGCAGCAGACGTGCCGGTTCAGCCCTATCCCGTTTGAGCAGTGCGCTGCCATGAACAGCGTTTTACCACTTGGAAAGAAATGGCTGGCGCTGGAGCGCACTCTCCTGACAGTGAATACCGCTATCTATGTGCCGTTTACTACGCAGGAACTGTTCCAACCCGGTGGACTGTATGAGGGCACCAACGCCCGCAGTAAAAATCTGATTATGGTCAACCGAAAACTGCTGCCTGCCCCGGCTGGTATGGTGCTGGGCATGACCGGCTTCGGCAAATCCTTTGCTGTTATGCAGATGATGGCAGGTATCATGCTGCGCTGGCCGGAGGACGATTTGGTCATCATCGACCCGGAAAATGAATATGCGCGGCTGGTCGAGGCTTTTGGCGGTGAAGTGATTGAAATCTCGGCATCGAGCAAATCTCATATCAATCCGATGGATATTTCGGAAGATTACGGCGATGAAGGTAATCCTATCCAGCTGAAAAGCCAGTTCCTACGAGATTTCTGCCAACTGGTTTTGAACAGCAAAGAGCTGAGCGCCCAAGAGTGCAGTCTTGTGGACCGCGCAGCGCTGATTACCTACCAGAAATATTTGCTGCATCCGGAGCGTGAGCAGATGCCCTCGCTGCATGATTTTTACAATAATTTGTCTTTGCAGGGTTCGCAGGCAAAAGCGCTTACGATGGCGTTGAGTATGTATGTGGATGGCACAATGGACCTGTTTGCCCACCAGACAAACGTGGATTTGCAGAACCACTGCATCTGTTTTAATACCGTGAAACTGGGCAAGAGTATGCAGTCCATCGGCATGATGACGGTACTGGACCAGATTTGGAACCGCATCACCCGAAACCGTGTGCTGGGACGCCGCACTTGGATTTTCACCGATGAGTTCCAGCTCCTGCTGGGCAACAGCGCCTGCACGAACTACTACTTCGAGCTTTCCAGCCGTGCCCGCAAGTGGGGCGCAATCCTGACTTCCATTACCCAACACGTTCGCTCTGTGCTGAACAACGAAGATGCCCGGCGTATGTTGTCCGACTGCGGCTACATCAAGCTGTTGAATCAGGCCCCGGACGATGCAAACGACATTGCACGGCTGCTTCATATCTCCGATGAAGAAAAGCGGTATATTGAAAATGCCGAGGTTGGCAGCGGTCTGCTGATTGCAGATAAAGTAGTGGTGCCTTTCAACAATACTTTCCCGCAGGACACTGAGCTGTTCCGTCTGATGGATACGAATCCTAACCGCAAGAAATAAGCCGGGATTGTAGGGGTTATGAAATGTCAGAACTATTCACGCAAACGGATAAGCAGAAGAAACTCTTTCGGACAGAAGAGGATATTGTAGCGAACATTCAGACTCAATTCGGTATGCCGCATACGGGAAAAGACCTTCTGCTTGATGCAAAAATGGGGCCAAATAAAGACCAGTCCAGTCGTCTGGACTCGGAACCAGACGCGCTATCTGATACAGGAATGTCCGATGATGTCGGTGCTGGTGACACATCCGGAATCCTGCATGATTCTGCTGGAGGTAATAAGAATACTATCACCGGCACAAATACACCGCGCTCCAGTCGTACAAGCGCCTATTATGATTTGCTGCGCAGCCAGCACAAGAACGGTCACTATAAAGCTCCTGCATACCGGGTTGTGGATGCCATAGAAAGCCCGCTGCAAGCTGGTGTCGGCGCTTTGAATTATCACGATGACTTCGATACGGATGCCGTTCAAAATGCAGGGCTGCACATAGCGGTTGCACAGACTGTTGTGGAAGGCAATATCATGGCCGCAGCAGCGGACAGCGCTTTTGTAATTGGCAAGCAGACCGGCAATATCCTGAAAGACTTGAAAGACAAGACAATCAATGCGAAGGATGCGTTGAAAGCTGGTGGGCAGATTCTGCGCCTGCAAGGGGGAAAATCCGTTGTAAAAATCGGTGGTGCGACCCTACGCAGTACAGAGCAATACCTATCTTCATTTCAGGTTTCAACGGATGATTTCATCGGCAGTGTTCCGGGAAAGGTCAAAGAGGCTGCTACCAATACCGGGAACATTCTGAAAAAGATAACCAACGTGGTCCTGCACCCGCTGCGAAATCTGATTGCTATGGGAAAAGTGATCCTGATTGGTGCGGTTATTTTACTGTTCCTGATTATCGTCAGCCTGCTGGGGCAGATGAGTGGCACAACGTCTACCTCTGTGTTTGGAGCGAATCGTATTGAAGACATTCAGACGCTTGTGCAGAAAATCAACGACTACCGCAATGCAGCGGTTACCGAGGGCATCTATCAGGCATTCCAGAATGACGTTGACCCCAATGGCAATCCCTACGGATATGATTCCCTCACCGGGCAGCGCAGCAATAATTTGCAGCATGGTGTCACTTGGAACTATGCCAATGGTATCTACAATGATACGGCAGAGATTATCTCTCTGGCAGCGGTATATTACCAGCAGAATTGGCCGCGTTCAGAGCTGTTGTCTGCTTTCAGCGACAATATTCCCTTTACAAAATTCTGCCGAGCATTGGCAGCGTATGGTCTGGATGTGACTGCACGAGAGTCAGCTCCTTATTCCTGCATGAGCTATGGCGGCTGCGTGAACGGTTACCGCAGCGAAGGCGAGGTAGTTTCCATCAAGGACTACCGCCTTGAAACCCATACTTGCAGTGAGGGTGACGATGCCTGCGGGCAGTACGATGCCGCCGCAGAGTGGCACTGGAATGAAGGTCATGCGGAGAACGAAAGCTATACTGTATGGAAAGAGGACGGCACACATGATGTGACCGTCTTTTTTCCTGTCATTTTCCCGGATGGTGCAACAGGCTCTGAACTTTCCGATTTACCGGAGGAATACCACGCTGTTGTTGATGGAAAAATCAATGCCGCAGACTGCATCGGCAATATTGTGCTGGATGAAAGTGCTAACTTGTACAAGGGCGAACTGAATGAGTGGTTTTATGCCCCCGATGAACTGACTGTCACTTTTACTGTTGTAACTGGCGAGGGTGATGATGCAGTTTCCGATGATTACGAGGTTACGTTCTCCAATGCAACCGCCATACCTTGGTGTCCCGGAGAGTTGAACGATGGGCAGTACGGTCATTATGATCTGAACTGCACGATTTATCTGACAGGATATGACCGCTACACAGACCCGGAAACGCAGGCCCCAAACGGTGCGGACGGCGGAACCGGAAATCTGGAAGCGCTGGCAGAAAGTTGTGATGCAGGAACTTTGACCCGGACAATCATCAAGCAGGATCAGTACGGTAATGAGTATGCCGGTAATGCGGTATCCGCCCGATATACAAAAGCGATCACGCTGCCCAGCGGCGCAAACGGGTTTCAAGGTTGGTATAAAGACGGCGAAGATGCTTACGGAAATGTGGAATGGGCATCGCTTCTGTATCGCATGGACTGGGAAGAACTGTATGGGATTGTGGACGGCATAAAATGCCGCGCCACCGGCAGTGGCATGACCGAGGAAGAACTGCGGCAGCTATTTGCCAGCCTGAATATCGACGCCACGACCGCACGCGGTCAGGTGGTCGCCTTTGCGTTAAGCTGCCAAGGAAAGTTTGTCTATGCCCAGCCATCTTCGCTGCGCGGCGGGCCGGGCAGCCCCAGCGTGGGCATCAATCTGGATTGTTCGAGCTTTGTCCAATATTGCTATTGGGCGCAGAACCTGCCTTTTTCCGCAGGCAGTACAGCCGCCTATCGGAATGTAGCAGACCTAGTAAGTATTTCCCCGTCTGAAGTGCAGCCGGGAGATCTGCGCGTGGTATATGCCTCCGGCGGCGAACAGGGGCACGTTCAGATGGCGCTTGGCGGTGGTGCGTGGATCGAGTGCTGCTATGGCTATGGCGTTGCAGTGAATATGTCCAACGCATGGATGGAGAGCAGACCATGTTATTATTTCCGCTATGCGGGATTCTGAGAGGTGTTTTTTATGAGAAAATTTCTCGCATTACTTTTTGCGCTTTTACTTTGTACAGCAACAAAAGTCTATGCAGAAGATGCTGCTACTGTAACGGTGGCGGTCAAGGATTTGCCGCAAAAATTGCAGAACCGCACTGTGATTGTCACACTTGGCAATGGCCCATCTGATACCGAATCAACAGTTATTGTTCTGGATGGGCTGAACAACTACACGGCAACGGTGACGGTTGCACCGTCAGAATATTACTGCGCGGCTGCTGTGCAGTATGATGCCTTGGGCGATTATCCCTTACAGGAAATCAACCAAACGACATTTTTGCCAGCAGAAGGCGGGAACCACTACGACCTGATTTATACCCTGGCAGGCAGCAGCTGGTATGAGAGCGTGACCGGCCAGCAACGGCACTACACATTGCAACCGCTGGAAACGCCACCAGAGAACTATGAGCCAAAACCGGCGCAAGTAGGAGCATACCTGACCGCACCAGTTGGCTTTTCCCAACACGTGATAGTTTACTTACAGAATTTGTACACTGATGATGTCTATGATTTGGAGCTTTATGAATCGAATGGGTTAGCCGCTGTTGAACCAAATGCGCTGAGCGGAAAATACGCTTTTCTTTCTGCTTATGTTGTTGGCGATGCAGAAAACCGTTACCAATTCAACTGTGAGCAGAATGAACTTTCCACTGAAAACGGTGTGGACTTTCATTTGACGGTGACGGACACTGCCAATCCAGACCGCGAGATGAACACGCCCAGCCGAGATCAGAATGTCACAGTACAGGCGGCGAATAGTTTCAACAATCGGGATACAGCGGCACCGGAACAGCCAGCCATAGAGTCGGAGGTTGTTTCCCAACCAGTAAAGCAGCAGGAAAAGCAGCTTGAGCTGCTTTCCTTGCTGCTGGACTTTATGCCGGTGGTGCTTGTGGGCGCGGTGCTCTTTGCAGTGCGCCGCAAGCGACGCCATTGAGCCCCGCAGGGGTAACCGGAGCGTGAGCGACGGTTAGCAAGCATTGCATCTGGGTCCCACAGATGCAGATCAGGGACACCCTGAAACCCGTTTTGGGCAAACCCAAGCCCAATAGAGGAAGGTGACTTTATGGCGAATCGCAGACGTCCTATACCGAAGCGCATCTGGTTTACGGAGGAGGAGTGGCACTTAGTTGAAGCAAAGATGGTTGAAGCTGAAATGACAAATTTCTCGGCGTTTGGTTTAGAGATGCTTTTGCATGGAGAGGTACGGCATTATGACTTTTCCAATCTGAAACAATTAAATGCTTCGATTGGTCGCATCGCGGGCAGCATTAACCAAATTGCAAAACGCTGCAATGAAAATAAGTCGGTTCATGCCAATGATGTGGAGCAGCTGCGCCGAGAATTTCTTGAACTGAAAGCAGACTATCTGGAACGTGTGGTTAAGCTGTTGAGAAAAATTTATTGAATAGGAGAATGACGATATGAATCAAAATGAAGAAATCCGTGTGTTGTATGTGCAGCCGGGTAAGTACCCAGAGGAAATCAAGATACCTAATACGCTGGAAACTTTTCAAAAATATGTTTGTGGGAGTATAGAAAGCGTAAGATTGGACAGGGATGCCTATATCATCTGTAATGATGAAGGAAAGCTGCTTCCATTACCACCGAACCGCTTATATGGTCCAACGGATTTCTTCGCAGGTCCGTTTCTGATATGCGGAGACGGTGGCGAAGATCTGATAAGTTTGACGGATAGTC
>ERZ779866.3149-NODE-3149-length-13768-cov-3.262670_pt1 | contig 13768 bp, 13 predicted proteins | sample MGYA00511248_ERZ779866 | MGnify/ENA primary metagenome ERZ779866 (study PRJEB29588, sample SAMEA2155758) | human gut metagenome | biome: human gut; feature: human-associated habitat; material: faeces | place: Denmark | collected 2008/2010 ... | reverse complement strand
TGACGGTCGCCACGTTCCCGGCTTCAACCTCATGCAGCATGGCTTGAAGCCCCTCACGCTCAAAGCTCACGCCGGAAAATCCGTCGTCTACGAAAAAGCGCGTGTTGAAAAAGTGGTGTTCGTCAGCATACTTTTGTAAAATCATCTTTTGGTTCTGTATGCTCTCGCTTTCCCCGGCCTGCATATCTTCCTGGCTCAATCTGCAATATAAAGCGGTAATCTTGTCTGTCTGTAACATTTTGTCCTCCTTTCCGACGACAGACAAGCATGGCATTTGTACTGTCTATATTATACCACATACCGCTGCCTGTGTCATGTATAAAATGTGAAGAAACGCCCTATTTCCGGGCGTTTGCGGGGTTCAGTTCCATGTCTTTGCGAATGAGTTTTTTTATCTTTTTATCCAGTGTGTCCGTTGCGCGTTCACTTGCGGACGAACATACAAGGTAAGTAACTTTTCCTATTTTATGCTCCGTTGTGGTAACGGGCGTTTGGTTTTGCGTCAAAGAAAATCCCCCTTTCTTTCGCAAACATATAATACAGTCTATGAATAGCAGCAAGTCCACTATTCAATAAAACAAAGGCTTTAATCGGACGGTTATTAGCATAACCTCATGGGAATTTCACCCCGGCATGGTTCTCATGCAGCCCTACCCATTGCCTGCGACGCTCTTAACGCTCGGACTGTGGCTGTAAGGAAGTATCATTGTATATTCTGCGTGTCGTCGCCCGCAAGCCGCTACACTTGCTTTCCGGCGCGGTGTTGGTCGCTCGGCTGTCCGGGCGGGGATAACCTCACCCGGATAGCGTCATGGCGCACCCGCCGTATGGCTCGGCGCAAAAGGAACGTATCCGATTTGCCCTATGCTGCGCCGCCGTTATCTTGCGCCGCTTTCTTTGTCAAGGTTCAGAATGGCTTTGCTGCCGCGTCAGCAGCGGAACGGAAAAGGGGGAGAGAGAAAGCGTCCCGCCGCCGCTGCGGTTTATTCCTCTGCCTTAAAGGTGAGGACAGCCATCATCAGTTTTGCTTGCAGCCGTTCCCGAATGTCGTGGTCTACGCCGAAATAGACATTCCCGCGCTCGTCGTACAGCTTCCGCATGGAGAGGCGGGCTATGTAGCCGCTGAAATGCTGCAAGACAATCTTCATAGCGTCCGGGTCGCCCTTTGTCGCTACCACAATGACAGGATAGGGAACAAGGGCATTTTCCGGGTAGCCGGGTTCGTTACCATTCGTCCCATTCATCAGCATTTTCCTCCAGATATTTTCTTAATTTCTCAAAAGAGCTTGTCCGCCTGTACTGTATCGTGCTTCTCGATGTATTGAACAACTTCGCAATCTCGGTGTCGTTCATTCCCTCGAAATAGTACAGGAGTACGGCTTTGCGCTTTTCTTCCGGCAAAGTACGGATTGCTTCAAGAAGCAGCTTCGGCGTGATTTTCTTCCCGGCTTTCTCAAAGACGGTTTCGGCGGTTTCCCGTTTGAAATATTCATCAAAGGTATGAAGCTGCCGCGCTTCGTCTAAGGGCAAATCGGAAAAGGTGACTTCCCTTGCCTTATGCCTGTGCAGCTCCCTGTGAGCGTCACACGCTTCATTGTGCAGCACCGTATTACAAAACTTCTGAAAAGCACATTGTTTGTAAAACTCCCTGCTATTAGGTTCCACATTCTCACCTCCTTTCTCGTTGGAAAGTTGGTGGTGCTTCCCCCTTTTCGCGGGGCAATACGGCGTTTTTGAAAAACGCCGAAGATTTTTTGAAATTTTTTCAAAAAATTTTTTGAGCAGCAAAATACGCCTGTCCGAAAAGCCCGGACAGGCGAAGGCGGACAGCGAGCCCGACGACAATATCGGCAACAGGGTCGACGATGCCGCCCCCGCCGCTCAGGAACAGCCCGAATGGTTCGACGACGGCGTAGTCACCAACATTCTGCCCTATCCCGGAGAATTTCCCGAAGACGGGCGTTATTCCCGCTCGCGCCGCAACCGCAGAAACCGCGATGCGCAGCCGGCCTCCAACGGTTCTCCCTATCTGCCCGGCTCCTATCAGCAGGGCTTCTACGATCAGCCGCAGGCCCTCGTCACCGACAATCCCTTCGGCAACCGCAAGAACCGCAACAACCGCAAGAACCGCCGCAGCCAGCAGAACGTTCCCGTCATTCCCGACGACTTCGACTTCAATGCCGCCATGCTGAACGACAGCGTGCTCGGCGTGGCACTCGGTCGTCGCGAGGAGGATTTCATTCCCGAAGACGACGGTCCGCAGCCCGCTCTGCCCGGCCAGCCCGTGGCCCTTCCCCTCTCTTCCGGCGAAATGGCCGAAGAGGATCTCGCCGCGCTCGACGCCGCGGTCAACGGCAACCGCATCGACATGCCGCCCGCCCAGCAGAAGGAAGGCCGCCAGAACCGCAAGAACAAGAAAAATCAGAAGGAAGAACGTCCCGCTCCCGCAAAGAGCGAGAAAAAGGCCGAAGCGGAAGACGTCGCCCATCCGCGCCGCGTGCTCTACGTGAGCGTCGTGCCCGACGAACAGGTGGAAGTCGTCATCACCGAAGACGGTCAGGTCACCGAATACTTCGTGGAAATGGCCCATCAGGTGAAGATTCGCGGCAACATCTACAAGGGCGTCATCAACAACATCGACACCAACCTTCAGGCCGCCTTCGTCAATTTCGGCAACGGCAAGAACGGCTTCCTCCAGATAGACGAGGTGCATCCCGAATACTACCTCGTTCCGCACGACGCCTCCCACGGCCCCAAGTATCCGCCCATCCAGAAGGTGCTGAAGGTGGGACAGGAAGTGCTCGTGCAGGTGGTCAAGGAACCTTCCGGTTCCAAGGGCGCCTTCCTCACCACCTGGATTTCCATCGCCGGCCGCTTTCTCGTGCTCACGCCCGGTCAGGAACAGATAGGCGTTTCCCGCAAGGTGGAAGATCCCGAAGAGCGCGCCCGTCTCAAGGATCTGCTGAACGGCATTCAGCCCGGCGAAAACATGGGCGTCATCATCCGCACCGCCAGCGAGGGAGCCAGCAAGGCCAGCATTCAGCAGGATCTGCAGTATCTCAAAAAGCTGTGGAAGGACATTCAGAAAAAGGCCCCCACGGAAAAGTCGCCCTGCCTCATCTATCAGGAAGCCGACCTCGCCACCCGCTCCGTCCGGGACTACCTCTCGGACGACATCGTGGAAATCTGGACCGACGACGAGGCCACCAAGGCTCGCGTGGAAGAAATTGCCGGTCTCATCTTCCCGGATCGCGCCGGAGACATCGTCAAACTCCACAAGGATCAGCGTCAGAGCCTGTGGGAACGCTTCAACCTGCTCAAGCAGCTTGAAACCGTCACTAGCAGGGAAGTGGTGCTGCCCTCCGGCGGCCGCCTCGTGTTCGATCAGACCGAGGCCCTCATGGCCATCGACATCAACTCCGGCAAGACGCAGGGCAAGACCAACTTCGAAGCCATGGTCTTCCGCACCAACATGGAAGCCGCCGAAGCCATAGCCCGGCATCTGCGCCTGCGCGACATCGGCGGGCAGGTGGTCATCGACTTCATCGAAATGCGCGACAAGAACCACTGCCGCGAAGTGGAACGCACCCTGAGAAATGCCATGCGCAAGGACCGCGCCCGTCACGACGTGGGTCACATGAGTTCCTTCGGTCTGCTGGAGCTCGTGCGCCAGCGTACCGGCACGTCGGCCATTTCCATTTCCTGCGAGCCCTGCCCCCACTGCCACGGCACCGGGGTGCGCCGCAACATGGAATGGCAGTCGCTCCAGGCCCTGCGCGATCTGCAGAGCAAACTCTGCCGCAGCCTCGACAGCGGCAAGAACAGGAAAAACGAAAAGTCCGAGTCCTCCATCTTCACCTACGAAAGCGATACGGAGCTCGCCCTGTACCTTCTCAACCGCAAACGCGACCGCATAGCGGCTCTTGAGGAAAAATACGGGGTTCACATAGAAATCCGGCTGAAGTAACAGCAAAGGCCCCGCCTCCTTCCGAGGTTGGGGCCTTTCCTTTCAGGATACTCCATGCTGAAGAACATTCTCATCATCGTCGTCATCGTCGTCTGCGGTCTCTATGTCTATCAGAAGCAGCAGGTGGAACAGCCCGTTCCCTCCACAGCCTTCCGCAAGGTGGATGAATCCGCACTGAAGGGACTGGAAGGCAAACTGCCTTCCGTCATCTTTGAAAAGGATATCCAGCCCGTCATCGAACGCAACAGACAAGGCGGACTGACGCAGGAAGAACTCAACGCCTTTCTCGACAAGCTCGATACCATAGGCCGCGCCCTCGGCGACAAGGTCACCGAATCCGTGAATCAGGCCGGTCACGCCATAGCCCCCGATCTGTTCCCGAGAAAAACGCTGGCGGAACGCTCGGCCGACATTGCGGAATCTCTGGCAGGCGCTGCGGAAAAAGGCGCAAAGGCCGGTCTTCCCGTGCTGCAGGAAGCGGCCAGGGACGTACTGCACGCCCTTGCCGTCGCGCTTTCCTGCCTTCTCGACAAGGCCGCCGATCTTCTGCAGGGCAAATAACGCCGTCGCACGGAAATTCAGGCACAAAAAAAGCCGCAGACCCTGCCGGTCCTGCGACTGAAACTCCGTACAAAATACCTTGCGCCTTTCCGGCGGCAAGCTTCTGCCGCAGCAGCGGCCGCTATGCCTCCGTTCCGACTCCCTGATTCCTCGAGGAAGGCCGGCTCCTTCCGAAGCCGGCCTTCCCGTGAAAGGAATAGTACGAGGAATGCATGGGGGCGTCGCCCTACTTCGCCGCCGCTTCACGAGCCATGGCGCGCTTTTCCCACAGCTTCATGTCCTTCATCTTCTGACGGCGGGCACGCTGCAGTTCCTTGCAGGTGAGAGGAGTTCCCTTCTTGAAGCCCCACTTCGCACGATAGGAAGCAGCATCAAGGCCGTGCAGAATAAGATGTTTCTTGGTGATGACCTTGAAGGTCTTGCCGCATTCCAGGCAGACAATGCTCTTTTCCTTGATGGAACGCTTGGGATCAATGGCAGGAGCTTCAGCAGCGGGGCAGGCTTCCTCGGTCTCTTCACAGCAGTCGAGCTTCTTCAGCTTGCTGGAGAGCGAGGAAATCATTTCCGCCATTTCATCTTCGGACATGACACGGACGGACGCCTGTGCCTTGACCAGTTCTATGGCATGCTTGAGATAATCTTCCATAGAGGCCTCCTTGTAAGAAAATAATGTATCATATGTAAACGCAATCTCTGCTTCTGTCAAATGCAGCAAAGAAAAAACAGCAGCTTTCAAAATAACAGAGCTTCAACGCCGCTCTGCCTAGTGTCGCAATGAAATGCGCGCATACATAGCCGCAGGACGTACAAATTTTTTCGAAAAAAAAAGACAAAAAAACGATGCGCAGAAGAAAAATTCAGAGAAAAGGATGTCCGACGAGAAGAGACGTTTCATACAAGACGAGATAAAGACAAAAATGTTCAACCTCTTTGCCAGTGCCCGTCCAAGCCTCTAAAAGCATATCCGCACCGCAAGAGTACATTATTGTATAGACCATGGCGACTATATTCCATAGCCGCATGCTGTCGGAACACATCAGCTGAAGCCTGCCGCAAAATTGCATCTTTTCAGGCTTTTTCTCCGCCGGGCCGCTCCGGCACCTGTTCCGGCCGTCTTTTCCGCTCCCCTTTCCCGCCGTTCCCGAAGCTCGTTTCGGGGTGAACTTATGTACAGTGAGGCGAACTTACCTCCTGGACGCCTTCTGGCGGCATTTTTCCAGCTTTCGGCATGGGATATATACAATATTGAAAAACGCCCCGGAAATCGCCTCTGAGCGCATTTTCCGGGACAGAAATTCCGGGCCGGTCAAAAAATATGCCGGGCATTTCTTGTGCCGCCGTCATGCCACGCTCCCGGACAAACCTGCACACGTCCCTCTCCGCCCGCCTTTTCCATCATAAAAAATTTTTTTGCCGCCGGAAAATAACCGGAAACAGGCCCTGCCTGCCGAAACCGGACCGTCGTATTCTGCCGCAGCATTCCGTCAACAGCATGTTCGGATCCTATGCGCGCTCCGCCATGCCGTGAAACACCTTTGCCGAAGTGCGTCTCCGTGCCATCTCCGTACGGAGCACACGGCGCAGAGGCAATAACCCTTTCCCGAACGAGCTGAAACCTGACAGAAAAGCATAAAAAAAAGAGGAAGGGTTATCCTTCCTCCTTTTCGGTTCAGCTTCTCTTCAGCGCCGTTCCGGAAGGATAGCGCCCGCAGGTGAATTTTTCCCCTTCCGGGCAGTAGCCGAGCCTCTCGCACTTCGCGCCCGCATGCCGGAAGACTTCCGGCAGCACATCCCGGCACAGCTTCAGCATGGCGCACGCCACTCCCCGTATCTCCCACTGGGCACGGGTGCAGCAGCGATGTTCAAAAAAGTTGAGCAGCGTCCGACAGTTCATGGTGACCACAATACCGGACGAGGCCGCCTGCGGCAGCACGAAACGGGCATCCTCGCAGGAGCTGGAGCCGCGGCCGTCTTCTTCAAGCATGGCCTTCAGATCGCGATAGGCGCTGCCCACCTCTTCCATGAAACTCAGAAAGCGGGCTCTCGCCTTCGGATTGGCGGCAATGGCGGGCGGCATGACGTAGTTCATGTCGGAAGCGTCCACATAGCGCTGGCTCTGCTGCGAGTAGCTCGCAATGCGATGCCGTACAAGCTGATGCGTGAGCGCACGCGACACACCGGAAAGCGCAAAGGTGAAGCTCACATGCTCGATGGGGCTTTCGTGCCCGGACGCCATGATTTTTTCCACAAAGGCGGCCTGCTTTTCACGGGAAATATCGCCCTCCAGCAGATGCGGCCACATATCCGCCACATCGCCGGCATGATAGCACTGACGGAAGGCGGCATAGATAAGGGAAAGCGGCTCCGGCGTATGAGCCAGAAGTTCCACCCGGGCCTTGACTTCGGACATGTTTTCCTCCTCGTTCGGCGGACGCGGCAGACTGTTCGCGCCTGCGGCACGCAATGCATCGTTATTGTTCGGGGCTACAGAAGGCTGCCCTGCGACGTTCCGCCGTACAGCCGGTTCAGATGCCTGTACGCCTTGGGCGTGGCCACACGGCCGCGGGGCGTACGGTTCAGGAATCCGCACTGAATGAGATAGGGCTCATAAATGTCCTCAATGGTGCGAATTTCCTCGGAGCAGGCCACGGCCAGCGTTTTCACGCCCACAGGCCCGCCGTTGAAGTGATCAATGAGTACGGTGAGAATCTTGCGGTCCATCTCATCGAGACCGGCTTCGTCCACGTCAAGGCGCTCGAGCGCGGCCCGGGCCTGTTCGCCGTCCACCACGCCCTTGCCGTACACGGCCGCAAAATCCCGCACCCGCCGCAGCAGACGGTTGGCTATGCGGGGCGTACCGCGGGAGCGGCGTCCGATTTCCAGCGCGCCCTCTTCCGTGACCTGAACGCCGAGTATGCGCGCCGAACGCTGCACCACCCGGGAAAGCTCTTCCGGCGTGTAGAATTCAAGTCGGCTGATGATGCCGAACCTGTCCCTGAGCGGCGAAGAAAGAAGCCCCAGTCTGGTGGTGGCTCCCACCAGCGTAAACGGTTCGATATCCAGCTTCACCGTGCGCGCGGCAGGCCCCTGCCCGATGATGAGATCGAGCGTGAAGTCTTCCATGGCGGGATACAGCACTTCTTCCACGCTGATGGGCATACGATGAATTTCGTCGACAAAAAGAATGTCGTGCCGGGAAAGATTGGTCAGAATGGCGGCCAGATCGCCGCTCCGCTCCAGAACGGGCCCGGACGTGGTGACCAGATTCACGCCGAGTTCCGCCGCCATGATGCGGGCGAGCGTGGTCTTGCCGAGGCCGGGATTGCCGTAGAAAAGCACATGATCCATGGACTGGCCGCGTTCCTTCGCGGCGTTCAGGTACACGCGGAGATTGGCGCGCAGTTCTTCCTGTCCTATGAAGTCTTCCAGCCTCTGCGGACGAATGTTCTCGTCGGCGCTGTCCTGCGCCATGCTCTTGGGTACAAATTCCGCCATTTACATTTTTCCTCTGGCCAGCGCCTTCAGTGCGGCGCGCAGAGCTTCGCCCACTTCGAGTTCAGGATCGTTCTCCAGAACCTTTCTGAGCACCTGCCCGGCCGTATCTTCATCATATCCCAGATTGGCGAGCCCCGTCAGGGCATCCTTGTACACGGAAGGCCTGCCCGCCGCCGCAGTCAAGGAAACGGGAGCATCGCCCTTCAGCTTATATTTCAATTCCAGAAAAATCTGCTGCGCCGTCTTCTTTCCTATGCCGGAAACCTGCGTAAGGGCGGCGGCATCATCCTCGGCCACGATGCGGCGCAGATCGTCGGGACGATACCGCGACAGAATGGACAGCGCCGTACGCGCTCCCACGCGATTGATGCCCGTCAGGAGATTGAACGTCTGCCTCTCATCCCAGGAAGGAAAGCCGAACAGCTCCTGCGCATCCTCACGTACGATGAAACTGGTGAAAAAGGCCGCGGAGCCCCCCTGAGCGGGAAGAGAGGCGAGGGCATGCTCCGGCAGAAAAATCTCGTAGCCGACACCTCCGGCCGTGACCAGCACGCAGCTGTTCTCGGTGCGTTCCAGCACGCGTCCTTCCATATAGGCCAGCATACAACCTCCCGTAGCAATTCCAGCGCAGGGCCTCAGCCCATGCCCATATCCATCACCGCACCGCACGCAGCAAGCGGCATGCTCCGTACCCGCAGCTTCGCAACGCTGCCGAATATTTCATCTTCAGAGTACTAACAGAGCGGAATATCTAGTTTTTATACAACTTGACAGACTACGTTATTATGGGGGAAAACGCAAGGCAGGCCCGCTGCTCCTCCCCGGCACGGCAGCAAGGAGAAGAAAAAACTTTTTATGAGAAATCCTTTCTCATTATGATGATTATATTTTCTCCCCGGCGCCGCTTTCTTTCCCTTCAGGAATATATTCGCCTGAAACCGCAGGGAACACACTCCCGTCATGCTCTGACATTTGCATTGAATTTCCCCTCATGATGCAGGAGGAGCCGGGACTTTTGCTGAAGGATAAAAAGCTCTCAAGAAAAGGATTCCGGGGCGTCAGTCGTCAGGTTCTGCCAGCATTTCGGAAGCGGATACGTTGGGTGTACCCCGGAGGCCTTTCGTTCACTATCTTCCTCTCCCGCGGGCTGGGCTTTTCCCGGCCCTCCAGCTGGGCCCGGACCGTGCTCCGCCCCCTGTGGGTGACATGAGGCCGCTGCCGGTCTTCCCCGCGGGTCGAAGCCGTGCCCCGTGTCCCCCGAATCTCACCGGAGGCCGGACTCCTATCACTTCCCTCACATTTCGACTTCGCGAAATGTACCCCTGCGTTCCTCACAGAAAGGCTTAATTGCGAAAAGCGGAGGAAGAACTTCAATTCTTCCTCCACATTTTATTTTTTTACGCTGAAAGGCGGAATCCGCCCTACTTCAGCACCCGCGGCGCAGTGAAGGGAACGTGGGAGCCCACCACCAGCCAGCCTTCCGTGCGGGCGCGGTTCAGCATGTCTTCGCGCACTCGGGCCGCGGCTTCGGGATCCATGTCGAAACTGGTGGAAACGGAAGGATGCGCCGTCTGCATGTCGAAGGCGTGCAGCAGATCGCTCCAGAACACGAAGGTTCTTCCTTCCGCCGCCGTCATGATGCCCACATGACCGGGAGTATGTCCGGTCTCGTCCACGGCCTGTACGCCGGGAAGCTCCGCACAGACATCCTTGCCGGGAACGAACGTGCGCACACGATCGCCGTATACACGAAGGATGTTCGACACGTTTTCAAAAATCCTGAGCGCTCCGCCGGAAGCCGCACTGCGGTTGTCGGCACTGGTCCAGTACCCCAGTTCCTTTTCGGAAAAAAGCACGGTTGCCGCAGGAAAGGCGGCCCTGCCGTCGCGCACGAGGGCGCCGACATGGTCTCCGTGCGCGTGGGTGACGATGACGTGGGTCACATCCTCACGGCCGAGCCCGGCCTGTGCAAGCGCGGCATCCATCTGCTCGTCGGTCCAGTCGAACCCGGTATCCACCAGCGCCGCGGCATCGCCGACGCGCAGCAGCAGCACGTTGAGAACGTTGTGAATCGCTCCGTCGGGATAAAAACTCTCGACCTCGGCCTTCTGCTCTTCCGTGGACGCAAGCAGAATGGCCGGATTCAGATCCTTCTGCACAAGAGAAATGACCCTGACGTTCACCTTTCCCACAACACTTTCATGAAACGGAATGTCTCCTGCCTGCGCAGGACTTGTCGTTGAAGCAGCCATCATCAAGACTCCCAGCAGCTGAACGGCATATTTCCACATGACGGACTCCCTGAAGGAATTCGGACCACTGAAAAAACAGAAACGGTGTCTGCCGGAACCGTTCCCGAACCTGCCGTCATGTTAAACCAAGTCCGTTCGGACCTCCAGACATTTCAAGCCAGAAAAAAGACCCGCAAAACGACACGGGTCTTTTCTCAATCCTTTCAGCGGAGGAAACCGCCGGGCTGAAGCGCCTCCTCCGTCATATCTCAAGTTCCTTCAGACGCGCCTCTATTTCGTCGCTGCGTTCAAGCAGCGCGAGCTGCTCTTCCTCCACCTGCGGCAGGCGGGCAATCTTGGCGTTGAAGGCATCGGGATCACGGCTGAACAGATCGGGATCGGCGAGCGCCTCTTCCAGCGCCTTCTGTTCCTTTTCCAGCGCGTCGAGCTTGGCGGGCATGTCGGCCTGCTCCCTGAGCAGTGCCTCCTGCTCACGCTGTTCCTTGTAGGAGAGGCGACGCTTCTTCGGGGCGTTTTCCTTCCATGTTTCCCTGGAGGAAGCGACCTTTTTTTCCTCCGGCTTCTGACGCTGGCGCAGCCAATCGGTGTAGCCGCCCACGTATTCGCGCACCTTGCCGTCGCCTTCCAGCGCAATGGTGCCGGTCACCAGCTCATCGAGGAAGGCGCGGTCGTGGCTCACCACGATGACCGTTCCCTTGTAGGAGGCCAGCATTTCTTCCAGAAGTTCCAGCGTTTCCGCGTCGAGATCGTTGGTGGGTTCGTCGAGCACCAGCAGGTTGGAAGGCCGCGTGAACAGCTTGGCAAGCAGCAGGCGGTTGCGCTCGCCGCCGGAAAGAAGGCCCACCGGCGTTCTCAGTCGGCTGGAATCAAAGAGAAAATCCTGAAGATAGCTCGCCACGTGACGCGGTTCGCCGTTGATGGTCACTCTGTCGTTGCCCTCGGCCACGTTGTCCATCACGCTCTTCTCGTCGTCCAGGGAGTCGCGCAGCTGGTCGAAGTAGGCGATTTCCAGCCCCGTACCGAGACGAACCGTGCCGGACGTAGGCTTGAGCTCGCCGAGCAGCACGCGCAGAAACGTGGTCTTGCCCGCGCCGTTGTCGCCTATGAGGCCTATTTTCTCGCCGCGCTGAATAATGATGTTCGCGTCTTCAAACACCTTGTAGCCGTCCGGCCAGACGAAGGAAACGTTCTTCATCTCGGCCACCAGCTTTCCCGACTTTTCCGCCTCCTGCACGTTGAGCGTGGCCGTGCCCATGCGGTCGCGACGGGCGGCGCGCTCCTCACGCATCTTCATGAGTTCGCGCACGCGCCCCATGTTGCGGGTACGCCGGGCCTTGATGCCCTGCCGTATCCAGACCTCCTCCTGCGCGAGCTTCTTGTCGAAGACGGCGTTCTGCATGTCTTCGGCGTGCAGACGCTCCTCGCGGCGCTCGAGATAGGCATCGAAACCGCAGGCATAGCTGTAGAGCCTGGCGCGGTCGAGTTCCACCATGCGCGTGGCGAGCCGCCGCACGAAGGCACGGTCGTGACTGATGAACACCAGCGTGCGCGCCTGTCTGGCCAGATACTCCTCAAGCCAGGTGATGGTGCTGATGTCCAGATGGTTGGTGGGCTCGTCGAGAAGCAGCACATCCGAGGCGATGAGCGCCCGGGCGAGCGCCACGCGGCGGCGCGTTCCGCCCGAAAGCGTGGAAAAGTCCGCCTCCGGGTCGAGCGCAAGACTGTTGATCACGCCGAGCACCTCGCCGTGCCGTTCCCAGACTTCGCCGTGTTCCATGACGAGATCGGCTTCTCTGGCAAGGTCCGGCGGCAGAAGATCGCGTCTGTCCGAGGCGATGAGATGCGCCGCGGCCAGCAGATGTCCTTCCCTGCCGAGCGCATCGGCGGTCACGCTGAACACGGAACCCTTCCAGTGATCGGGCACGGCCTGCTGCACGTAGCCTATGCGCAGTCCGGGTTCCTCATGTCGTTCGCCGGAATCCAGAGGCAGTCGCCCGGCCAGCACCGACAGAAGCGAAGACTTGCCCACGCCGTTGCGGCCCACGATGCAGAGCCTGTCGCCCTGCTCCACGAAAATTTCGGTATGATCCAGAAGCTGACGGTTGCCGAGCGTCAGGCAGGCATCCTGAATGGAAAGAAGAGCCATGATATTCTCACAAGTTACAGGGAACAATCCCCGTTCGAACGCTGCAGAAAAACGCAGCGGAAAACACCGGCCGCCGGGCGGATCCGGGCTGTCGGCCATGCCGCCGCACCGCCCCTCCGGGCAGCCGGAACACTAATGAGCCTCGCCCCAGCTGTGACCTATGCCCGCATCGGCCACCAGGGGCACATGCAGATCCAGTCCCCAGGCGGAGGTGTCGGTCATGAGCGAGGCCAGCCGGGAAGCCGCCTCTTCGGCGCCATCTTCGGGAACCTCGACGATGAGTTCGTCGTGAATCTGAAGAAGGAGTCTCGCCTTCATGCGGCGAAGGCTCACATCGTTGTACACGGAGAGCATGGCCAGCTTGATGAGGTCGGCGGCCGAGCCCTGAATGAGCGTGTTCACGGCCTGCCTCTCCGCAAGGGCGCGGGCCTGACCGCTCTGGGAGAGCATGTCCGGCAGCGGCCTGCGGCGGCCGGAAAGCGTGGTGACGTAGCCGTTTTTGCGGGCCTCTTCCTCCACGCTGTCGAAGAACTCCTTGATATGCGCAAAACGCGCGAAATAACGCTCGATGAACATGCGCGCTTCCGAAAGCGGAATGCCGAGATCCTGCCCGAGCTTGCGCGCGCCCATGCCGTAGATGAGACCGAAATTGATGGTCTTGGCCCTGCGGCGCTGATCCGGTCCTATCTGCGAGGGATCCGCGTCGAAGAGCAGCGCGGCCGTGCGGGTGTGGATGTCCTCGCCGTTGCGGAAGGCGGAAAGCAGGGTGGGATCCTGCGAATAGTGCGCAAGCACCCTGAGTTCCACCTGCGAGTAGTCCGCGGAAATGAGCTTCATGCCCGGCCCGGCCGTGAAGCAGGTACGCATGCGTCTGCCGAGCTCGCCGCGCACGGGAATGTTCTGAAGATTGGGATTGCTCGAAGAAAGCCGTCCCGTGGCCGTGGCCGTCTGGTTGAAGGTGGTGTGGATGCGTCCGTCCGGCCCGGCGTGACGGGGCAGAGGCTCCAGATAGGTGGAGCGCATCTTCTCCAGCTTGCGGAATTCCAGCAGCCTGTCCACGACGGAATGGCGGCCGGAGAGTTTTTCCAGCACATCCTGCGATGTGGAAGCCTGCCCGCCCCTGGTGGATTTCGGCGTGGGCAGGCCCAGGCGCCTGAACAGCACCTCCCCCATCTGCTGGGCGGAACGGATATTGAAGGGGCCGCCCGCGGCTTCGTAGATATCGGCGGTGAGTCTGTCGAGATCGCGCTGCACTTCCCGCAGAAAGCCGTCCAGCGCGTCCATGTCCGCGCGCACGCCCGTTTCCTCCATCTCCGCCAGCACGGCGGTCAGCGGCTGCTCGATGGT
>ERZ779866.3147-NODE-3147-length-13778-cov-2.208555_pt1 | contig 13778 bp, 6 predicted proteins | sample MGYA00511248_ERZ779866 | MGnify/ENA primary metagenome ERZ779866 (study PRJEB29588, sample SAMEA2155758) | human gut metagenome | biome: human gut; feature: human-associated habitat; material: faeces | place: Denmark | collected 2008/2010 ... | reverse complement strand
GCAATCAATGCTCCGATACCATATAGCAGCCAAGGAGCGCCTTTCCCCGACATAAGAGGTTCGATAACAGCTGCCATAGCATTCGCCTGAGGAGCAGCCAAACCGTTTTCAGAAGTAAAACCGTATGTATCATTCAAAATCAATATAACCCCTCCTACCGTCGCTGCAGAAACCAACGTTCCTAAAAATTTCCAACCCTCCTGCTTTGCCGGAGTAGAACCTAACCAATACCCGATTTTTAAATCGGTTATAAAACCTCCGGCCATAGAAAGAGCTGTACAGACAACCCCGCCAATAATTAAGGCGGCAACCATACCCGATGTACCTTTAAGGCCAACAGCTACAAGAATAACGGAAGCCAAGATCAATGTCATCAAAGTCATTCCCGATACAGGATTTGTCCCGACTATCGCAATTGCATTGGCTGCAACCGTCGTGAACAGAAAAGCAATGACAGATACCACAATAAAGGCAATAAAGGCCTGTGTAAAATTATGGATAATGCCTAAATAGAAAAATAATAAAATCAGAATCAGTGTTGCGATGCAAGCAATAGCGATAAATTTCATAGAAATATCTCGCTGCGTACGTTTCACCGAAGTTATAACTGCCTCAGCTTTACCTCCAAGTTCTTTAGATGCTAAACCGACAGCTCCTTTTATGATTCCCCAAGAACGTATTATGCCGATAACTCCCGCCATAGCTATACCTCCTATACCGATATGGCGTCCGTAAGTAGTAAATATTTGTTCGGGAGTCATTTGTCCTACGGCAATAGCAATATCACTGTTTCCCATAGTCAAGACCGAATCTCCCCAAAAAAGCCCCATAAAAGGGACAATAAGAAACCAAACAAATATAGATCCGGCACAAATAATCAGAGAATATTTAAGACCGACAATATAACCGAGTCCTAATACAGCCGCTCCCGTATTTATTTTGAAAACAGCTTTTGCCTTTTCGGCAATTGTCTCACCGAACGGCAATACTCGTGTAGATAGTACCTCACTCCACCAACCAAATGTAGAAAGAACGAAATCATAGATGCCGCCAATCAACCCTGCAAAAATCAGGGGTTTTGCTTGGTTACCGCTCTTTTCTCCGGATATAAGCACTTGTGTAGTAGCTGTCGCTTCAGGAAAAGGATATTTGCCATGCATCTCGGATACAAAATATTTTCGGAACGGTATCAAAAACAGTATTCCCAAAATTCCACCTAAAAGAGAACTCAAAAATACCTGCATAAAATCGACAGTAAGTCCAGGTATAATATAAAGTGCAGGAAGCGTAAATATCGCTCCGGCAACAATAACGCCCGAACAAGCTCCAATAGACTGTATAATGACATTTTCTCCTAATGCATTCTTACGACGAGTAGCGTTAGACAAACCGACTGCAATAATAGCGATAGGAATAGCCGCCTCGAACACCTGACCGACCTTAAGTCCTAAATAAGCAGCAGCCGCAGAAAACAGAATAGCCATTATAATTCCCCACGAGACCGACCATAAAGTAACCTCCGGATAATTTTTAGAAGGCGACATAACCGGCTGGTACTCTTCTCCTTCACCTAATTCTCTGAATGCATTTTCAGGCAACTCTACCGGTTGATTTTTTTCCTCTTTCATGTCTTTGATAAAGTTTGGGTTAGCATAATCATAATAAAAGAATGGCAAGTTACTAATTTTTACAGAAATTTCAGTAACGAAAAATAAAAATAGCGTCAATTTTAGCTATGTTTGCAATCTATAAAATATGAATAGTGATGAAAGATATACTTGATTTTTTAACAGAACTGCGTCAACACAACAATAGAGATTGGTTTAATGAACGTAAAGATCGGTTTTATGAATTACGAGCTACATTTTTGAATAGAGTAGATGAGCTTATTCGTCTCATTTCGGTATTCGATGAAGAAATTTCTGGTTTAGAGGCAAAAGATTGCGTATATCGAATTTATAGAGATACACGTTTTTCTCCGGACAAAACGCCTTATAAAACATTTTTTTCGGCATATATAGCTTCTAAAGGCGGTAAAAAAAGCTTACGTGCCGGATATTATTTACACTTAGAACCGGGAAACTGTTTATTAGGCGGAGGTGTATGGTGTCCGGAATCAAAACTATTGAAAGAATTACGAGAAGCGGTATATGAACATTGCGATGAATTTATCGAAATAACGGAAAACCCGGAGTTTAAAAAAGTATATCCGGCTTTCGACGGTGAAATGCTTAAAACAATTCCACGGCCATTCCCGAAAGATTTCAAATATCCTGAATTACTAATGAGAAAAGACTACGTCGTAATGGGAAAAAAGCAAGACCGTTTTTTCGAGGACAATAACTGGATACAAGAAACAGCCGCCGATTTTAAAGTTTTGCAACCGCTTAACCGCTTTCTAAATTATACCGTAGATGAAGTATATGATTACTGATCGATTTATAAAAATAAAAAATGGCGTATCGCAAATAAGCGATACGCCATTTTTTATTAGAGTCTGTTACCGTAACTGTATTTTACGAGTAATCGTGTTCTTTCCATTCATTCCGACAACGATATAAAGACCTTTTTCCTTATTTAACCGGATGGTCTGATAATCGTCATCTATATTGAATTTATCCGACAAAGTTCCATTGATATTGTATATGCTGAATGTATATCCTGAACATTGCTCGAATCTCAACATGTCACCCGAAAGATACACTTTACAATTATCGGTATCCGAATTCGACAGACCTTCAGGTATACTTTCCGTCCCATTGAAATCGTCCAGACAGAAATATGTCGGGATAGTCGTTCCCCAATCATTTTTTCGAGAGCCGTCCACCGTAAAAGTGATTTTCTTGACCTTCCCTAAAGAAGTTAAATCAAACCACTCCCAAGTGTCAACAACGATTCCTTCTGCCGAATTCCGGTAATCTACCAGATAAAATTCTGCCGAATTACCATTATCTCCGGTAGCTATTATTTTATAATAATCCCCGATAGTAAACGGCAGATTCGCATCTTCCTTCCCGCTCGAGTTCATTCCCGTACCCTGTTCCGTTACATATTTCACCCAAGCTGTATTCGTTACATAACAGCCTTTGACAACATCTCCCTCCGGATTATTCAAGACTTCAACCTGCGTCGGACCAAAATAGCTTGAAGCATACGCAACCGCATAATTTTCAGATTCATGTACCCCGCTACCGGCTGCCGCCCCAAATTGATTCGAAGGGAAATCCGCCGGATTATAAACCGTTGAAGTCACATTTGAATAACCGAAATAAGCCCATGTTGCATAATCCGGCTCATAATAATTAGAGAATTTATAAGAACCGCTTACAAATGAACTCATAGATTCTTCCGGATCACCCATCCAATAGCTTTCAGAATCAAGATATAAATTTTCAAAAGTTGCGGCAGCAGCTTCTCCGGTTACAATTACCCGAACCGTTATCGTTGCAGTTTCATCCCAAGCATCCGTCACAGTCAAAGTATAGTCGCCGCATTCCTGAGGAACAAAAGAATACTGTTCTTCAGTGGAAAGGATTTCATTCTTCGAGTTTCTCCAGCTATATGTATATGGAGAAACTCCTCCTGAAACATCGGATGTCAAAATTACGGACTCACCTTCCGAAACAGTCTTATCGTCTGCCGTTACCATCAGTTTTTGGGGGTTACCGCTGAAATTATCTATATAAACATTACCCTTGCTACTTAAAGTTATAGAAGTTATTTCTCCCCATTCTTTTAAACTGTAATATATCCACCGATCCTGAGTCGAGGCTATAGTCCGGGTAGAAATCTCAAGTTGACCTTTCGATGCAGATATTGTAACATCGGCATCCGACTTCAAATAAAATCCGGTCAATATCAATCCATCAGAAGTATTTATCAAAGTAACAGTTCCTTCTGTTTGGAGTTTTGCTGCTTTCCGGCTATCTTCTATTCCATCAGTAATCTCTTCTACGACAAAACCATTGAATCGAGCTGTTCCATCTTCAAATCCGGTTTCCGTAACGGTCACATCTTCAAATGTGGACACAGATGTCGGTGCATAAACTGTTGTAAAGGCGCTCATAGCGATAACCTCTGATAATTGACCGTCTGCCAAACCTTTCAAAACAAAAAACGCATAATATTCGGTATACTGTTTCAATTCGGTCAACGGGATTGCTGTTTCCTGTCCTTTAGAAACCGAAACTTTATTATCGGCAGCAATAACATCTTCCACAGAAGGCTCTTTTTCGTCATTCTTTAATAAATAATAGACTTCTGCATTAGCCGTTACTTTGACAGTAACAACCGCCGAATTATAAGTCACATCTCCTGACAAAACCGGATATCCGGATTCCATCGCCGGCAATTCTGCTACAACAAATTCATAAGCTCCGATAGTCGGATGTTCCGTATCACGCACATTTCCGACAATATCGATAGCAACAAAATCTAACGGAATACCGGCATTAAGGCCGTCCAAAGTTTTCAGTGCAAGTATTTCGTCTGACTGAAAAGTCACTTTTTGATTAATACTATTAGATTCTTTAGAACCGGTCAACCAATTCTCGATCGTAGTATAATTTTTCGCAAAAACAGTTCCGGAAGTATAAAGAGCGTTATTATTGAGCGTCGTTGCTTTCAGCGGCTTGCTGTTTATCCAATAAACATAACCGCCGGCTTCATTTTGTATAATATTGTTCTGTACCGTAATCGATTCGCTGAAATTGGAAATATTATATATTCCGGCACATTTTCCGGTATTATTTCCACTCAAACGTATCGTATTATTCACAATATCCACAAAGCTGATTTTATTTGTCGTAGAGCCTCCGGTTATCGAAATTGCATACGCATTATCTGATGACGTCAGAGATTTCAGATTCAATACATTATTATATACGCGGAAGTGCTTTTCTTCTGAACCGGAAACAGGTCTCAGCTTTATGCCGCAGATATAGGGCATTGTCGCAGATATCACATTATTCCGCACAACCGTATTATAACAAGTATTCATATCTATCCCATTATATTCTTTTTTCGATGAACAGTTGCTGCTAATCACGTTTTTCTCTATAACTCCATCTACATCATAATTCAGATAAATCGCTTTACTCCATTGATTCTTGAACGTATTTCCGATAATCTTCGTTCCTTTATTCGTATCTGTCGGATTTGCTCCACCTGCCTGAACCGCAATATAACCTCCTTCAAAAAGGTTGCCCTCAACGGTCATATAGGTATCCGGAGTATTTTCTACAGCTTGATTTACAAAATTCGTATGCAATAATTTATGAGGATCTGATGTAACAGGTTCAGAAGTCATGACCTCTCCTTTAAAATAACAATTCCGAATAGTAACATAATTACTTGCATTTTTCACATCCATCAAATAATAATATGTATTATCAGGATTAGTAAAAGTAATTCCTTCTACCGTCAAATAATCAGCTCCGAATATGGTCATTACAGCCGAGTTTTGTTCGTCATATCCTCCGGAATGGTTTTCTGCCGTAATCGTCACATCGCTATAATTTCCACTTTTAGATTTCAATGTAATCGTATTCGCAGCAGAAGCCCCCGGAATTTCCGGAATTATCACTTCCTCATTATAGATTCCGTTTTCTAATTCAAAAACAACAGCACCATTTATACCATCTTTCATTGCTTCGACTGCAGCAGTAATAGTTTTATATTCTCCATTCTCTCCGATAGTATGCGTACCATGGAATCCATCTTTAATTTTCAGATTTGCAATTTCTGACGATTCCATTGCAAATGAATTTCCATTAACTTTGATACCGGATTGAACAAAGCTCAATGCCGTTCCGATTGCAGCATCGCTTCTTATATCACAAGTCAGCCAGAAATAATAAGTTCCGGGCGCTGAAATACTCTGTTCTCCCGTAAATAACGGAGTATCGCCTGTTTGTTCTGTGCCGAACTGACTTTCAGGACTGAATACATCACTCGTACCGGTAAAATAAACTTTCGTATTCATCAAACTCTCTGAATTTGTTACTCCGAATGAAAGTTCATCAACAACAAACGAACCTCTATCTCCGATAGCTTCAACGGCAACCTTAAGCATTTTTTCATTCAGAGAACCACCCAGAAGTTCACTTTTTTCATTAACAGATGTCGCCTTCACTGTACCACAGCTCAACGGTTTCAGCGTATAAGAACTCACCTCTATCTCCCAACCGTCATTGACTATGTATCCCGTTCTGTTAAATCTGATTGTCAAAGAACCGTCTTCTGCCTTAGAGATAATCGATTCCGGTAAACTTTCATTCAGATCTCCATCATATTTCACCGATAAATTTTCATTCTCGACTCCCGTACCATCGTATATTTCCAAATAATCACGGACACTGGTCTTGAACCGTTTGAATGTCAGCTTTATTACATCTCCCGGTTTCGGAACAAATGTCAGAGCACCTTCTTGGGTCTCACTATATTCTCCGTCTGCACCTCCGTCATCATAACAAACATAAGGAAAATCTCCCACATTGTCCCGATACCGGTAACAGACAAACATTCTTTATTTCCCGATCGCCTTCCGGATCTCCGTTTTCGACCGATTGCAAAACATTATTTATGGTAACCGACAATAATTTTGCATCTAACTTCTGTGATGGTGCAGTTCCGGATTTGACATCGTAAGTTATCCAAAAATAAGTATCTCCTTCTTCCAAAATAAAGTCAGACGACACAGGAATCTCCAGATTCCCGACAGAACCGTCGACATCGACACTGCCGATTTTATTTGTTGTTGCAAACGCATCATTCTTACCTGTATAATAAACGGAGACTTTATCTACACAAGATTGACTGTTTTTCAGATCGACAGCAATTTTATTTAAAGGCAACGGGTTTTTATCACCTCCGGTCACTATCTTAAACCGCAAAATTTCCTGATCGGCAGTACCTCCGGCTACAAAGTCCGAACTTGCCTGCACGACATCTATCCCGTCGAATGACATATCTTTCGATTGATATTCTCTTACAAAAGCATGCCAGCCGTCTGCATTATAAAACGAATCATTGGCGTTGAAAAGAACAGTGACAGCTCCGTCTTCCGATTTAGAACGAATAATAGTTTCCGGCCCATTTTTTCGCTTATCTGCGGTATTTGCTTCCCACAATACTTCTCCGGTCGTTCCTTTACCGCTATAAATTATATAAGTAGCATCCACTCCATAATATCCAGAGCTTGCACTCACGGCAAAATCCTGATACTCCAATTCTATAATTTTACCTTCAGAATACGGAATAAATGTAACGATTTGATTTCCCTGTACAGCTTCATATCCACTACCATACTTTTTGGGGGTATGCGTATAAGTCCAACTACCATAAATCGTTTTTTCAAATGTTCCTACCGTAGAAACGTATTCATTTTTTATCGTACGGTCGCCTTCCGGATTGGTATCGGCAATAATCTCTTCCTTACCCGACAAGACAACAGCGGTGCATCCCGCATCGATTTTATTTCCGGCCACAGCTCTCGGATCTATATCGTATGCCAACCAAAAATAGTTGTTTCCTTCTCCCAGCTCCTGAGTACAACCGGTTATTTCAAAATCAGAACTACCGTTTAAAATAACCTCTCCTATTTTATTGGAAGAACCGAATTCCGCTTTTTTACCCGTATAATAGACCGATGCTTTTGTCAAATCCGCAGGATTGGTCGTTCCGGATATAGTAAACTTAAAAGTCTGCGCTATTATAGGAAGGACATTCTCTGTTTGTATATTCAACGACAAAATAGGTTGCAAAAGATCTCCAGCCATAATTGTTCCGTCGGTATATTGTGCTGCAACAATAGATTTCACAGTCATTTCTTTGGGCTCGACCTCAGAAACTACGGCTTCAAAACCATCCCCGAACAATGCACCCGTTACACTGGTCAACGCAACAGTCAATGCTCCATCGTCTGAAGAAGATGTTACGGTAATTATATCTCCATTGGAAATTTGAATATTCAAGTCAGCCTCATTTACCGATTTACCGTTATACACCTTTAGTATATCGCTTTTATCGCTAGTCGTAGTACTGAATAATGCTACTTTCTTAAATTCAATTTGAATCCGCCTACCCAATGTCGAAGGTATAAAAGTCGTCTGCCCCTTAAAACCCTCCGATATTTTTCCGTCAGGCCCGCCATCATCATAAAAATTTAAAGATGTCCGGCCTACATGACAATTCTGCCACATCGCAGACATGCTCAACTCATCGCCGATATAAACTTCTCCTACAGAAGCAATAGGAGTCTCAAGCACCTCGTTTCCGGCAACCTTTATCGACGTACATTGTGCCGCTATTTTATTCCCGACAACAGATGCCGCCGTTACATCTCCTACCAACCAAAAATAATTATTTCCCGATACAAGTTCTTGCGAGCCGGATGCCTTAATATCGGAACTACCTGACGATTCGGAAGCATAAAGATGAGCATCATTAAACTGTAATTTATTTCCCGAATAATAAACTTTTAAATTCTGTAAATCCGAGACAGAAACCGTACCGTTAAGATTAAAAGATAATTCACTTACCGTTAACGGATTAAGGCTTCCTTCCGCCTTTACGTTAATGAGCATTATCGGTTGACATTCCGAACCTACTGGAACGGAAGAAACGCCCGTAGAAAGAGCGATGCATTCACCGATTATCATATCTTTAAGAGATACGCTTTTCACGACCGCTTTCCAGCCTGTACCCGACATTCCCGGACAATAATAGCCGACTGTCATTTTCCCGTCAGGAGAAGCCGACTGAAAAACAGAATTTGCTGCAATTACACCTTTGTCTCCGTCGGGTAAATCATCATAACCGACATCGACAAAACCGTCATAAATTCTAAATTGAGCAGATTTTACATCGACTGTTTCAAAAGAGACTTCTATAACTTCGCCTGCATTTCCCGGCACAAAACATACCGATGACGGATAATCACACCACGATTCGGCATTGCTTGAGCTTCCGCCGCTATCATAAAATGTTATCGGATCGGTTACCGTAACGGTTTTCGGATTGTCATAGTCATCGCCATACGGCATCATGACTGAGGTTGTTTGTCCCCAAACCGACCCCACCTTGCATAAAAACGCAAAAGCAATCAAGAATGTAATAATTCTTTTCATAAGCATTTTAAATTAAACAATTATTTGAATCAAAATATAAATATTCAAATCACCGAATAACTTATACTTACAAAAAGTTATAGGAAAAGATACAGTATAGAGCCAGCGTAACCCGTTAACGTTACATTTTATACTTACCTTTGCTTTAACCCCCGAAAGCATAAGATATTCTGAAAATGTACGGCAGGGCTTCTGACTTATCTCTCCTCTTTCGGACGTCTTCCCAGCATAATCGAAACGAGCCTTTCGATTTTCCCAGTGACATGAATGTCCGGAATCAACGAGAATTACAGCAGCGGGACTGTTCAGGACTTGCACCTGATTCCCTTTTAATCACCTGAGCAGAAAAACGCAGGCGAACCAATACGAATGCAAACTTACCTGTTTAATCTTTGTTAATCGGATTTACTATGTTAAAATAATAAAATAACATATACTACCTATAATTAAAAAATTTATTTATTACTGTTTCTCTCTCGATAGAACTCTTATTAAGAGTATGAAGAAGCTGTCTAAATTTTCCAATAAGAAAATATTATCAGAACATACTTCTTTTACAGATTAATCTTTACGCTATATTTATGTTTGTTTCGTATTAAAAGTTAAAATCTTGTGTGTTTTTACTCATCTTTTATCCCCTATTGAGTGAGTATGTCCCCCACCCAAAAACATTACTTATGAGACTTCTTCTTGATTTTTCTTCAAACGATAATCCGTAATTTGGTTAAACAAACCGATAATTTATCTACAAAAGTTCTTTTTAAGACTCTCTATTTTTGTCATACAATAATGAACCAAAACATAAACTTAAAAATTTCCCAAACTCCACCTCAAAACATAAGTTGAATATTAACTACAAAAATAAAAATAATGAAAAAAAATTTATCAATTTTATTTCTGCTGTTTATTATTCTATCAATAACAGCCTGTGGAAAATCAGATGAATCGTTTATTTCGGAACAAACAGAAAACAGAAATGAGAATAACGATAAAACCGATGCACCTATCTCCGGAAAAAATGGACATTATTTAGTCCTTTACAGTTCACGTACAAATAATACCGGACATGTGGCACAAACGATTCAATCAATACTCGATTGCGATATTTTAGAGGTTGAACCTCAGATTCCCTACGATGATGACTATAATTCTATGCTCAATCGAGCACAAAAAGAATTAGAAGAAATCCGCCAAGGCAATTATCCGGCTATCAAAACTTCTGTCGATAATTTTGACAATTATGACATTATATTTATCGGCTATCCGATCTGGTATGGAAGTATGGCAACACCAATGCAGAGTTTTTTGCGCCAACATGCTTCAAAACTTTCCGGAAAACAAATAGCCCTGTTTGCTACAAGCGGCAGCAGCGATATTACCTCCTCTGTTAACGAAGCACGATCGATCTGTACCGAGTCTATCCTGATCGAGCAGTCATTACTGTTGACCTCTTCAACCCTTCCGCAAATGGAGAGCCGTATTACTGAATGGCTTGACAGAATAGGTGCTGATCGGGAGGAATCGGATATACCGGAGAGTTCTTCTCAAAATATAAACATCAAGATCGGTAACCGCACCATTACCGCAACAATGGAAGACAACGCAGCTGCACAAGATTTTCTTTCCCGTCTGCCATTGGAAGTAACGTTAAATGACTACAATAATACAACCGAAAAAATCTTCTATCCTTCTCCAACCTTGACAACCGAAGGTGTTACTCACGGTTGTACTCCCATACCCGGCGACATTACTATTTATGTTCCATGGGGAAATGTCGCCATTTTCTGCAAAAATTGGTCACATAGTAATGATCTGATAAAAATAGGACATATAAACGGTAATGATATCGAGGCTTTAAGCATTGATAGAGATATACAAGTAAAAATCGAACAACAATAATATGACTAATTAATATGACTATCGAAAGTTTCAAAGCATATGTAAAAGCACGTAAGGCTCTTAATACAGAGGATATTCATCACTTCATGGATGATATGAGCAATGAAGCGAGGCGCATCACATTCCGGCTGAATACGGCATATCATGTTCCCGATAAAGTCAGAGAATTACTTTCCGAACTGTTTGGCTATTCTGTTCCGCAGACACTTCGAGTGTTCCCTCCATTTTATACTGATTTCGGAAAGAATATCTCCATAGGTGAGAATGTATTCATCAATGCCTGTTGCCATTTCCAAGACCACGGAGGAATAACAATCGGGGATGGTTGCCAAATCGGACACAACGTAGTGTTTGCTACACTCAATCACGGATTAGCTCCGGAAGACCGTAAAACGACTTATCCTGCACCCATTATACTCGGCAAAAATGTCTGGATAGGTTCTAATGCAACAATCCTTCAAGATGTTAGTATCGGAGATAATGCCATTATCGGAGCAGGAGCGGTCGTGACAAAAAATGTAGAGGCTAATACAATTGTAGGCGGAAGTCCTGCACGATTTATCAAATTGATCGAAAATAAATAACACTAAAATTACAACAAATGAAAACTATATCGAATGCCGAATTCGGGGGCGAACGCCCCTTATTCGAGTCGCATGACCTTCGTTTAGAAAATGTGATTATTCATGCCGGAGAATCGGCTATTAAAGAATGCAGCAACATAGAGGCCATAAATTGCAAATTTGAAGGGAATTATCCTTTTTGGCACGTACATGGTTTTATTATCGACCGATGCTTTTTCGATATCGGAGGACGTTCTGCCTTGTGGTATTCCGATCATTTAAAAATGACCAATACTCGGATCGATGCGCCTAAAATGTTTCGTGAGATGCACGATATCGAAATAAACAATGTTGAGATAACAGATGCCGACGAAGTATTTTGGAGGTGCAACAGACTGAATATAAAAAATTTGAAACTACACGGAGGGACTTACCCGTTTATGTTTTGTAACGATATTTATATCGACGGACTGGAAAGTGACAGCAAATATATATTCCAATACGTGAAAAATTTAGAGCTGCACAATGCAAAAATTACTACGAAAGATGCTTTGTGGGAAACGGAAAATGTAACAATTTACGATTCTGAATTAAACGGTGAATATTTAGGTTGGCATTCACGCAACCTGCGTCTTATAAATTGCAAAATTTCTGGCACTCAACCATTATGCTATGCCGAAAATCTCATATTGGAAAACTGCATCATGGCCGATGATTGCGATCTTGCTTTTGAGTACAGCAGTGTAAATGCCACGATCAAGAGTCCTATACATAGTGTAAAAAATCCCCGTACCGGCAGTATAACGGCCGACAGTTACGGTAAAATCATTCTTGACAAGAATATCAAGTCTCCAGCTGATTGTAAATTGAAACTTTGGGATGAAAGGACTTGTTTCTCCGACTAATAATTTCTTTATGTATCGATGAGGACAAGGATAAATAAAACCGACTATCTTTTATCTCTTATCCGGGAAGGTAAAAAAATGGCCCTGAAACAGCAGTTAAAACTAACTGTATACCTCAGTATCCCGGCTATTATGACACAACTGTCTTCTATTGTCATGCAATACGTAGACGCATCGATGGTCGGCAGTTTGGGAGCAAATGCATCGGCTTCTATCGGACTGGGATCAACAACGACATGGTTGTTTTGGGGATTGTGTGCAGCAGCTGCAACAGGCTTCTCCGTGCAAGTGGCACATCTTATCGGAGCTGGAAATTTTGCCGGAGCAAGAAAAATTTTACGTCAATCCATTACTGCGACATTGCTATTCGGCTCTTCATTAGCAGCTATCGGAGTTTTCATCAGTGACTCTCTCCCCGGCTGGTTGGGCGGAGACGAGATAATCAGAAAAGATTCATCTGTCTATTTTCTGATTTTTTCTCTCTTTTTACCGGTATTACAAATGAATTTTTTGGCCAGCGGAATGTTACGGTGTAGTGGAAATATGTATATACCGAGCATATTAAATATACTGATGTGTCTGCTTGACATAATATTCAATTTCTTTCTGATATTTCCGAAACGACAGATCGAAATCATGGGTCTAAATATCGACATTTATGGCGCAGGTTTAGGGGTAAAAGGCGCAGCATTGAGAACAGTACTTGCCGAGTTGGTAACTGCCGGAGGGATGATGTGGTATCTCTGTTACCGTTCGCCCATACTGAAATTATCCGGGGAACGAGGACATTTTTTACTCCGGCAAGATACATTACGAAATGCTGTCCGCATATCCTTTCCAATGGGATTTGAACATATAGCTATATGCGGTGCTCAGATTATGACAACAATTATAGTAGCACCACTCGGTATCATAGCCATTGCCGCCAACTCATTTGCCATCATTGCCGAAAGTCTCTGCTATATGCCCGGATACGGTATTTCCGAGGCAGCAACAACATTAGTCGGGCAAAGTCTTGGTGCAAACCGATTAAAATTGCTTCGTCGCTTTGCAAATATCGATTATGGGAATCATGGGTGTATTTATGTATATAGCAGCCCCGCAAATCATCGGCGTAATGACTCCGATAGAAGAAATCAGAACGTTAGGAACTGATATCTTAAGGATAGAGGCTTTTGCCGAGCCTATGTTTGCAGCAGCTATCGTAACCTATGGCATATTTGTCGGAGTGGGCAATACGTTCATTCCCAGCCTGATGAATTTCGGAAGTATTTGGGGTATAA
>ERZ779866.3146-NODE-3146-length-13780-cov-12.327359_pt1 | contig 13780 bp, 10 predicted proteins | sample MGYA00511248_ERZ779866 | MGnify/ENA primary metagenome ERZ779866 (study PRJEB29588, sample SAMEA2155758) | human gut metagenome | biome: human gut; feature: human-associated habitat; material: faeces | place: Denmark | collected 2008/2010 ... | reverse complement strand
CCGCCTGCAGGGCGGCGGTGTAGCCCCCGGGCCCCGCGCCGATGACAATGAGCTGATAATCGGACATTGGTCCATCCTCCGTTATTCGTTATAGGTTTTGGCTGCGGATCAGGCCGCAGAGATCCCCGGCTACGTCCGCAGGCAGGCCCGCAGACTCCGCCGCGCCGCACAACGCCGCGCCGGAGAAGGCGCAGCCCTCCAGCTTCCGGGTCAGAACGTCGAACAGGTGGGCGTCCATGGCGTCGGTATACACCGCCGCCTGGCGGCAAATGCCCTGCTCCACCCGCAGCCGGATGCTGACCTCGCCCCAGGGGAACTTTTCGGTGCAGGAAAAATCAAAGGGGAACGTGGCCCCGTATACCCAATCGCGGCTGCTGAACTGCCTGTACAGCGTCTCCAGGGCCTCTTGGTCAAAATCCTTCTCCTCCAGGGGCTGGGCCGTCAGGCCGTATACCTGCTGGAAGGCCCGGTTCATGGCGTCGGTCATGCCCGCCACCGTCAGACCGGGGCACAGCTCCCGCAGGTTCACCACCCGGGACGCCACGGACGCCACGCCCTTGCTGGCGATCTTGGCCGGGGACGGGCTGAGATAGCGGCCCATTTTGGTCATGTCCGCGTCGATGAGCAGGGTGCCGTTGTGGAAGGAGCGGCCGCCATGATTGTAGAAGGAGTTGCCGGAGAATTTCCGGCCCTGGGCCAGCAGGTCGTTGCGGCCGGACAGCTCCGCCTGGATGCCCAGCAGACGGCAGGCCTCCAGGATCACCCGCTGCTGGCGGGGCAGGTCATAATTCCCGGTGGACACGGAGAAGGTGAAGTTCAGATTCCCCATGTCGTGGAACACTGCACCGCCGCCGGACAGACGGCGGGCCAGGGTGCCTCCCTCCTGCTCCAGCAGGCCGGTGCGGCACTCCTGCCAGGCGTTCTGGTTGCGGCCGATGACCACGGTGTTCTGGTTCTGCCACAGGTAGAGGATGCAGGCGTCGTCCGCCACATGCTCCGTCAGGTATTGCTCCAGGGCCAGGTTGCGATAGGGATCGGTTCCGTTGCCGGAATAGGTATACAGGTGCTTGATCATGGTTTCCTCCAACGCAGAATCGGGTGCCGGGCGGCCTTTACCTCGTCGGGACGGCCGATGGGCATATGGTGGGGTGCATCGTGCATGGCTTCGGGGTCATCGTAGGCCCGCTGGTACAGCATCCGCAGCACCTCCGCCGCCTGGTCCAGGACCTCGGGTCCCTCGGTCTCCGTGGGCTCCAGCATCAGGGCCTCATGGACGATCAGGGGGAAGTACATGGTGGGCGGATGAATGCCCTCGTCAATCAGGGACTTGGCCACATCCAGGGCGGAGACGCCGGTCTCCTTCTTCAGGCCGCTGAGATCCAGCACGAACTCGTGCATACAGATGCGGTCATAGGCCGGCTGGAAGGTGCCCTGGAGCTTCTCCTGCAGGTAGTTGGCATTGAGCACGGCGTTCTGCGCCGCCTCGGGGATGCCCTGGCGGCCCAGGGTCAGCAGGTACGTCAGCGCCCGGACCACCACCAGGAAGTTGCCCATGAAGCTGCGGACCTGGATATGGCCGGGCTCCTCCGCCAGGGCGGAATGGGGCAGATAGGGAATCAGGAAATCCTTGCAGCCCACGGCGCCTGCGCCGGGACCGCCGCCGCCATGAGGCGTGGCGAAGGTCTTGTGCAGGTTCATGTGGATGCAGTCAAAGCCCATGTCGCCGGGGCGGACGATGCCCATAACGGCGTTGAGGTTGGCCCCGTCGTAGTAGCACAGGCCACCGGCCTCATGGACCAGACGCGTGATCTCCAGGATGTTTTTGTCGAAGATGCCCACGGTGTTGGGGTTGGTGAGCATCAGGCCGGCGGTATCGTCCCCCAGGGCAGAGCGCAGGCTGTCCAGGTCCACGCAGCCGTCGGGGCCGGAGGCGATGTTCACCACCTCATAGCCGCACATAGCCGCCGTGGCGGGGTTGGTGCCATGGGCCGAGTCGGGCACGATGATCTTGGTGCGCTTGTGGTCGCCCCGGGCATCGTGGTACTGCTTGATCAGCAGGACGCCGGTGAACTCGCCGTGGGCTCCGGCGGCAGGCTGGAAGGTCATGCCGTCCATGCCGGTGATCTGGCACAGGTACTCCTGCGCGGTGTCCAGCACATGGCGCATACCCGCCAGGGACTCCCGGGGGGCCAGGGGGTGGCAGCCGGTGAACCCCGGCAGGGCCGCCATCTCCTCGTCGATGCGGGGATTGTACTTCATGGTGCAGGAGCCCAGGGGGTAGAAGCCGCAGTTGACGCCGTGTACCTGGTGGCACAGCTCCGTATAGTGGCGGGAGATGTCGGTTTCGCTGAGCTGGGGCAGGTCGGGCTTCGTCTCCCGGCGCAGGGACTCCGGCAGGGAGACGGCGTCCACGTCGCAGGGGGGCAGGATAGTGCACCGGCGGCCGGGCACGCTCTTTTCAAAAATCAGCTTCATTTGTCCAGCACCTCCTTGACGATGGATACGGCTTCGTCCAGCTCCCGGCGGCTGACCTTCTCCGTGGCGCACCACAGGACCCGGTCGTCGCCCAGAGGCAGACCGCCCAGGATGCCCCGGCGGTCCAGGGCCTCCAGCAGCTCCTGGCTGCGGGGCATATTCAGGACAAACTCGTGGAAATACGCACCGCCGTATACCGGCTCCACCCCGGGCAGGGCGCACAGGGCCTTTTCCAGATAATGGGCCTTGGCCATGGACTGCTCCGCCGCCTGTGCCATGCCGTCGGGGCCCATGGTGGCCATGTACAGCCCGGCGGTCAGGGCGCACAGCGCCTCGTTGGAGCAGATGTTGCTGCTGGCCTTTTCCCGGCGGATGTGCTGTTCCCGGGCCTGGAGGGTCAATACAAAGGCCCGCTCCCCCCGGTTGTCCACCGTCTCCCCAACGATGCGGCCGGGGAGCTTGCGCATGTGCTTCTTGGTGGTGGCCATATACCCCAAGTAGGGGCCGCCATAGGAAAGGGGCATGCCCAAGGGCTGGCCTTCCCCCACGGCCACGTCCGCCCCACAGGCTGCCGGGGTCTTGGCGATGGCCAGGGCGATGGGGTTGCAGCCCATCACGTACATGGCCCCGGCCTCGTGCACTGCCTGGCCCAGGGCCTGGGCGTCCTCAAAGAGGCCGTAGAAGTTGGGCTGCTGCACATAGAAGCTGGCCACGTCGGCTGCCAGCATGTCCTTGAGGGCTGCCAGGTCGGTCTTGCCCTCCCGCAGGGGGACCAGCCGCATCTCACACCCCGCCCCGTAGCAATAGGTACGGATGGTGTTGATGGTATCCGGATGGGCTGCGGCGGACACCAGCGTCACGGTGCGCTTCCGGTCCCGGCACATGGCCGCCGCTTCGGCGGCTGCCGTGGCCCCGTCGTATACCGAGGCGTTGGACACGTCCATGCCGGTCAGCTCGCAGATCATGGTCTGGTATTCAAAGATGGATTGCAGGATCCCCTGGCTCATTTCCGCCTGGTAAGGGGTATAGGCGGTGAGGAATTCCTCCTTGGCGGGGATGTACTTGACAATGCTGGGGATATAATGGTCGTAGGCGCCGGCGCCCCGCAGCACGGTGGAAAACACCCGGTTTTCCCCTGCCATGGCGGAGACCGCCCGGCGCACCTCCAGCTCGCTCATGCCGGCAGGGATATTGAGCCCCTGCTCCAGATACATGCTGGCGGGTACGTCCTGATACAGCCCCTTGAAATCCTGTAGCCCAAGCTGGGATAGCATTTCCTGCTGCTGGGCCTTGGTGGAGGGGATGTAGCTGCCCATATCAGCCCTCCGTGGCGCAGAAGGCCTCGTAGGCGGCCGCATCCAGCAGTTCCTCGGTCTCGGATACGTTTTCCACCTTGATGATCCAGGCGCCGTAGGGGTCGGAATTGAGGGATTCCGGGCTATCCGCCAGGTCCTCGTTCACCGCGCAGATCACCCCGCTCACCGGGCTGAGGATCTCGGAGACCGCCTTTACGGACTCCACATCGCCAAAGGATTCCCCGGCGGCCACCTCGTCCCCCTCCTGGGGCAGGTTGATGAACACCACGTCCCCCAGGGCGTCCTGGGCGAAATCCGTGATGCCGATCACCATCACGCCGTCCTCCTCCTTCACCCACTCGTGGGACTTGGAATACTGCAACTCAACGGGATACTTCATGATCAATACCTCCAAATTTTTATTCACAGGTTTTATCCCAGGGCCGGCGCCGGCCCTGGGGCGGGTACGGTAAAAGGGTTACAGGCCAATCTTTTCCGAAAAGCCCTCCAGGGCCTCCAGCATCTGCTGCTGGTCGAAGCAGTAATGCATCTGGGTATACTGGCTGCGGAAGGCCTCCACCTCTGGGGTCACGTCCTTGCACCGTAGGATACAGTCCGCCATGATGCCGGCCAGCCGGTCGAATTCCGCCGGGCCAAAGCCGAAGCGGGTCATTTCGCTCACACCCATGCGCAAGGCGCCGGAGGCCGTGAAACCCTCCTCCTCGGGGGTGGCCTGGTAGTTGACGATGATGTTGTTCTGCTCCAGCCGTTCCGCCACCTCGGGGCCTTCCCCGTAGCCCACGGACACGATCACCTGGTGGGTCTCGGTGTAGTCGTTGGCCGGATCCCCCGCCACCTCCAGGCCGTGGGCCTTGAGGCTCTTGGCGAAGCTCTTGGCGTTGTTCACGATGTGCTTCTGGTATTCGTCCTTGAACTGGTTCATCTCATAGGCAGCCATCAGCAGGCCCAGCTGGGTGCCCAGGTGATGGTTGGATACGCTGCCCGGGAAGGCCCGGCGCTCAATGGTCTCCCAGAGGCCGTATTTCAGATCCTCCTTCTGGTAGTTCACCGCAATGACGCCACGCTGGGGCCCAAAGAAAGTCTTATGGGTGGACCCGGTGACGATCTCCGCACCCTCCTGGAAGGGCTGCTGGAAGTAGGGGCCCACCAGGCCCAGCACATGGGCCATATCGTACATGATGGTGGTGGGGATCCCCTGCTGGTCCACAAACTGGCGGATGGCGGCCACCGGCTCCCGGTGCAGCACCATGCTCTTGCCGAAGATGATCAGCTCGGGCTTATACTGGTCGATGAGCTTTTTGGTCTCCTCCACGTCGATCTTGTAGATGTTATCCTTGCACACCGGGAAATTCACGATGGCATGGCGTTCGGTCACCGGGTCGATGGCGATATAGTCCCGCAGGGCGCCCATGGGTTGGGCGGAAAGGTGGCCGCCCTTGATGATGTGGTTGTTCATCACATAGCCCAGGCGCTTGGGGTCATGCTTGCGGTCCAGGCGGTTTTTCCAATCCATCAGGGCGGAGAAGGTGGCCATATTGGACATCTGGCCGCTGATGACCCGGGTCTCCACCTCGGTGCAGCCGAAGTATTCCTTCATCTGCTCCACCAGCAGCTGCTCCACCCGGTCGATGAACTTGGTGCCCTGGTAATAGAAGATGTCCGCGTCGTAGAAGGATTTTACCTTTTTATGCTCCGCATAGCGGAAGGCAGGGTCCGAGGCGCACAGCAGCTGTACGGCCCGGCTGGCGCTATTTTCCGAGGGGATCAGGTTGATGCACCGGTTCTGCCGCCAGTCGTGGTTTTCCGTGGCCTCCCGGATCAGATTGACGGCCTTTTCATACCGGGGCGCGGTGTCCGCCTGGGCGGGGGGCTGGTGGCGGAGATCCTGGGAAGGACAGATACGGGCAGCATAGGCACATAAATCTCAGCATTATAGAAAACCCCGGCGGAAGGAGCATCCTTCCGCCGGGGACAAGCCTAAATCATTTGTGTTTTTGAACGAGATAGTCTGTAAGGTCTATCCTCCGATATTGCAGCTAGGGTGTTTTGTCTCTATAAGGTTTTGTTAAAATATCGGGAAAGAAGAAGAGATGACAGTTATTGTCCGTCTTATATGCTATAATCAACTCATCAGATGTCGAAATCCAAAAATTTTTGTGGATTTACGTCTAATGCGGAAGCAATGTCAAATAGTGTATCCAACGACAAGGCTTTGGGAATGTTGGGAGCTTCCAAATGCCCAATAAAGGCTGGGGTCAGCCCTACCTGCTCAGCCAGTTCCTCTTGAGTCAGACCGCGGAGCTTCCGGTAATAGGCGATTTTCAAGCCGATCTGACGATAATTTTCAGCGTAAATTGATTTCATGGGCGATCACTCCAGATGTTCTTATGGTAGCGAATCGCGACAGAAATTGAAATGAGTTTATAAATATATTATTATAACTAAAAGATAGTATTATATGCTCAACAGCACATAGTACGGAGGGGGAAACATATGGACGGTATGGCGATAAAATCGGAGCGGCTGCTTCAGATTTATTCCCAGCTGGTTAGCGGAGACGTCCTTTCGAAAAAAGAATTGGCGCAGCGGTTCTGTGTCACGGAGCGAAGCATTCAACGTGACATGGAATCACTGCGCTGTTTTTTTGCGGAGCAAGGCCTGCGACAGGACATCCTCTATGATAGAAAAAAGAAGGGTTACCGTTTGGAACAGCCCGCTCTGTCGCTACTGAGCAACAGCGAGATTTTGGCGGTGTGTAAGATCCTGTTGGAGAGCCGCTCCATGCGGAAAGATGAGATGCTGCCGATTCTGGACAAGCTTATTTCCTGCTGTGTACCGGAGCGCAGCAGGCGGGCAGTTTCCGAGCTGCTGGCCAACGAAAAGCTCCATTATATCGAACCCTACCACGGGCAGCGGATTTTACCTGGGCTATGGGAGATTGGGCAGGCAATACAAAGGCATCAGGTTTTGGAGATCGAGTACGAACGGATGAAGGATCCCAAGCTGGTGCGCCGCCGGGTAAAGCCGGTGGGGCTCATGTTTTCGGAATATTACTTTTACTTGACCGCGTTTTTGGAGGACAAAGAGAGGTTTGACAATCCGGATGACCTGTTTCCCACCATATACCGTCTGGACCGAATACGCTCTTTCAAGGTTTTGGAGGAGCATTTTAAAGTACCTTATAAAGACCGCTTTCAGGAGGGGGAATTCCGAAAGCGGGTGCAGTTTATGTACGGCGGCAAGCTGGAACGAATCCGTTTCAAATATACGGGTCCTTCCATCGAAGCCGTGCTTGACCGCTTGCCTACGGCACGAATTCTGTCTCAGGATGCCGAAGGCTGGATTGTAGAAGCTGAGGTGTTCGGTAGTGGAATTGAGATGTGGCTAGGTAGTCAAGGAAGCTGCGTAAAGGTTATAGAGCCTTCTGAGCTTGCACATAAGGTTAAAAATCAGTTGTCGGAAAGCTGCAAGTTGTACGAGTACATATGATCAAAAGTATTTTTCTGGTAGCGTTTTTTACAGAGACTAATTTTTAGGGGGATTTTAAATGCAAACTAAAGAGGTTCTAGCAGAATTCATTTTTTTACTCGATAAATCATATTCCTTTAGTCTCGGAAGCTCTCTTTGGTCGTCCCCGGTTAAAGGATTTTCCCATAATAATTCTCTTCCTTCAAAATTTATGAAAGAATTGAAAAAGAGTAATTTGTTATCAGAAGGAATTGACAATGTCATTTGTGTGTTGGGGGATTGGGAAAGTGTCGCGGAAGGAATTATTTTTACTGATAGAGCAATATATGTGAATTCTCCCAAAAACAAGGATAAGAAATTCAAAGTGCGCTATGATGAAATTAAGAGCTTAATTTATGTTCCCCCGTTCCGGGACGAAAAGCCGACTCTGGGAATAGAAACCACAAAAGACTATTTTATCATTAACACTGCTTTGTGGAGCAAACGAGATATACATGATTTTTTGCAGTTCGCATGTGAGAAATATGAATTTGACGATGAAAACAGAGAAAAAATTGCACATATGCATCTGGAAAAGGCTTCTGGAGTTGAAGTGGGTTCCATTGCAGCGGGTATTGTTTATGGAAATATAAGTAATGCCAGTTCATATTATTTTGATGATAAAATCCTAACCCCTAAAGGACATGGATTTGCTGCGGAACATGCAAACCATCTTGCGGATATATATCAGGGCAAAAAAGCACAAATTGTTGGAGATAACAACGCAAAAAACGGAGCGGATCGGTTGGTTGATGGGGTATATATACAATCCAAGTACTGCTCTAGCGGATCAAAGTGTGTTCAGGAATGCTTTGATAATGGTACTTTCCGGTATTGGAACCCAGATGGAACGCCTATGCAGATTGAAGTTCCGTCTGATATGTATGAAGCTGCAATTCAAGCAATGGAGAATCGAATCCAGAAAGGGGAAGTTCCCGGAGTAACAAATCCCGCTGAGGCAAAAAATATTATTAAAAAAGGAAATTTTACATATCTGCAGGCAAAAAATATTGCAAAAGCGGGGACAGTAGAATCGATTTGTTATGATGCTGCGTCTGGTGCAATTATCGCGAGAAATAGTATGGGAATTACGGCGGTGTTGACATTTGCAGTTGCATTATGGAATGGAGAAAAAATAGATGTTGCGCTTAAATCTGCAGCTGCGCAAGGGTTAAAAGTCTATGGTACAACATTTGTCACGGCTGTTTTAGCGGGACAACTAAGCAAAGCTGGACTGAATAGTGCGTTAGTTGGAAGCTCAGAAGCAATTGTTTCGATTATGGGTCCGAAAGCGTCTGCAGTCCTTGTCAATGCTTTCCGAAGCGGAACCAATATTTACGGAGCAGCTGCCATGAAAAGTGCGGCAAAACTGTTTAGGAGCAACGTAATCACGGGAATTATATCTTTTGCAGTGTTATCGATTGGAGATGTAGGGAATATTTTTCAAGGACGAATTTCGGGTGGACAATTATTCAAAAATCTTACAAATACCGCTTCTACTGTGGTGGGTGGTGGACTTGGCTGGACGGCAGGCGCGGCAGCAGGTGCTACACTCGGAAGCATAATTCCCGGAGTTGGAACTGCTATAGGCGGTTTTGTTGGGGGGCTTGTTGGTGCATTTGGCGGAGGAAGTATTTCTTCGAAAGCAGCAAATGCTGTGCTAGATCAGTTCATTGAGGATGATGCAGACAAAATGGTTGAGATTATTCAAGAAGTGTTTACTTCGTTGGCAGAAGAATATCTTACAACGCAGAAGGAAGCTGAGGATATTGTAAGTCTTTTACAGTCAAAATTAACTGGTTCTATGCTAAAGGATATGTTTGCGAGTCCCGACAGAAAAGAATTTGCATATGAATTGCTTAACGAATACTTTAAGGATACATCCTATAATAGGCGACATATTACCTTGCCGTCTGACGATGAAATGAAGCAAAGTCTAAAAAGGGTTTTGGAGGACATTGCAGACGAGTCGCTGGATTTAGTAATGGCATAGCACAAACTAATAAATCTGGGAAAAACCTTAAACTGATGTAGGTAATGTAGCAATATAACCTTATTATGAGATAAACATGATATACATGATTTTCGCGGTCGGTGTGTAAAAATCGCAAATTTGGCAATAGGAGGAAGGATTGCACCGTTATGGATTTGATGTGGGAGAGAGTAGAACATGATACTTTCGGGGAAGGCGTTATTACTCAGCAGGATTCATCCTATGTTTTCGTAAAGTTTTTGACGGAGGCTGCTGCTAAGAAATTCAAGTATCCTTCCTGCTTCAAAACATTCCTGAAGCTATTGGATGCAAATAAAGCCATTCAGATAGATGCTATCGTAAAGCAGCAAGAGGAGCAAGAGCGTAAAAAAGTGCAAAGGGCTATTGAAGCCCCTGAAGCCCGCAACTTTACGAAAAAAATGCAGGAAACCAGTCCCAAGAGTGATAAAACTGTAGATCTTCGCACATTCAGCTCGGTTGCCGATTTCTGTAATGAGTATAAGCGAGCAATAACCTCTGAGATCGTATATCTAAAAAACTCTGGAGGCAAACGCCAACGTGTTTTCGATGGCAAGCGTATTGAAGTCAAAAATGGACGCTATGTTTATACATTTGAGGCGGACGATGAATTGACATATCCCGAAGGAACGCAAATCAGTATTTGGCAAGGGCAAACCAGCATTGCGGGTCATGTAGTAGGCTGTGAGGATTTTACAGTTATTATTGCCACTAGTAAAGATTTAGGGACCGATGTTCATTCTCTTGAATTTTCGGCGGAACCTTGGCGACTGCTGAATGCGTTGATTGAACGATTGGAGGGGATTCTTGAAACCCCCTCTGAGATGGTCAGAGCTTTAATTTGCGATGGGAAGAAATCTATAGATAATAGCAGCTATGAGCTCAGGACTGGGCAGCAGTCCGCTGTTCAGATGTCGAAAAATCAACCCATTACTTTTGTATGGGGACCCCCGGGAACCGGTAAGACCCAAACTCTAGCAAAGATAGCTTTGGCACATATCGAACAAGGCAACCGTGTATTAATGCTTTCCTATAGTAATGTATCTGTGGACGGAGCTATTATGCGAGTACATAAAATGGCGACCAATATGCAGCCAGGAACTCTTGTAAGATACGGCTATGCAAGGCATAAAGACTTGCTTGAACACAGGTATTTAACTTCCTATAACTTGGCAATTCATAACCACCCCGAACTGCTTAAAGAACGTCAGAGTCTGATTTCGGAGCGAAAGAAACTAACCAGGACTTCTCAGAGATACGTTCAGATAGGGCGCAGATTGACACAAATTAGGAATGAATTAGCTTCTGAAGAAAAAGGGGCAGTCAAGAACGCTAAGTTTGTTGCGACGACTGTTTCTAAGACGGTTGTTGATGGTGCAGTCCGTAGCGGTGAGTTTGATGTAGTTATTTTTGATGAGGCCAGTATGGCGTACATTCCACAGATTATCTTTGCTGCCAGCCTTGCGAAAAAACATTTCATCTGCATGGGCGATTTTAGGCAACTTCCTCCTATCGTGCAGAGTAGCGCAGCATCCCCTTTGAACGCCGATATTTTCCAGTATTCTGGAATAACGGCTGCGGTAGATAGTGGAAGAAACCATAAATGGTTGTGTATGCTGGATACCCAATACCGTATGCACCCTCGTATCGCTGACTTTTCCAGCCGAACGATGTACGGAGGCCTTCTTCATTCCGCAGACAACATGGAAAAAAGCCGTCGCAATATTGTGATCCAAAAGCCACTAGGGGGGCATCCCATAGCATTTGCGGATCTGTCCGGTATGATGTCGGTTTGCACTAAGACTAGCGATAATTCGAGAATAAATGTGCTGAGCGCATTGATATCCTTCGCCTTAGCGTTGGAGGCCGCCAAAAATTATGAAGTTGGTATCATAACTCCGTATCATGCGCAATCTCGTTTGCTCCATGCAATGGCGCGAGATGTGGCTGATACAAATCCTAAATTACAGCCGATTGCTTGTGCTACGGTTCATCAGTTCCAGGGATCTGAAAAGGATGTCATTATATACGATGCGGTTGATTGCTATCGTATGCCTTATCCAGGGATGCTGCTTACTTCAACCAGTAACAATTATGCAAACAGACTTTTCAATGTCGCTCTTACCAGAGCCAAGGGCAAATTTATAGGTGTAGCCAATATCGCCTATATGGAAAACAAAAGATTATCCAGTAATCTTATGTTTGAGAATATGATAAATGGGCAAAAAAGGAAAGCAAGTTGTTTGGGTGGACAGGAGCTTTCCCGGAAACGCCCTGCAATCAGTGATAGCCCAATGAGTTTTTACGATAGCGATGAAGGAAGCCGTCATTTCTTTAACGATATCTCTGAGGCTCGCCGCGAAATTAGGATCGATATTCCGGATAAGCCTGTGGAAGATGCTTTTTCCGGGCAGTTGTCTGCACTGGTACAGACCGCTAAAGGGAAAGGTGTTAAGGTTTGTATCAGGGCAGAAAATAAGCAGGGAATACCTTCTGATCTAAAACCATACGCGATAGAGAATCCTTTTGTTGCAAACCCCGTAGCTTTGATTGATAAAAAGATTGTGTGGTTCGGTATGCCGAATTCTAATGCAATGTTTAAATCGGATGGAAGCATCCTTCAGACCAGATACCGTCCAGTGATTCGTTTTGAAGGTTCTCGCACGGCGGCATCCCTTTATGGATTTATGGAAATGGGCAAAACTGTAGATCAAAGCAAGACTGTCAGCAAAGATGAGGACGGCAGAGTAATAACCGATACGTTTGCAAGTTATGTAATGGCGAATAAAAAGTGCCCGTCCTGTGGTAAACCAATGAAGATGCAAAAAAGCAAAAAGGGCAAATTCTTTTTAACGTGTACAGGCTACCCTTCCTGCCACGAAACATCTCTCATTGATGTAGATTTGGTAGAACGATACTTTTATCGTTACAAAGGAACAGGCCAACACTGTCCGCGCTGCAACCGTTCGCTGGAGGCTAAGCTAGGGCCCTATGGCTTATATATTCAATGTTGTGGATACCCTCCACACAGGTACAAACTCGACGAAATTTGATCTTTTTTATGATGAATTGGGCAGCCGATTTTTTGGACAAGGGCTTTTGAGGTAATTGACATCAGACTTCTACTGCGGTCAAGTTGCACTTTTTGAGCGGCGTACGCACTCAATTGCTGTTTTTCAATTTAAGTGCCCGCGAAAGATGGTTAAGGAAACCATCTTTCGCGGGCATTCTTCATTTCTTCCCCATGCGGTGGGAATTCCTTCGGCATTATATTCCGTACGATTTTTTATTTTCCTTGTGATTTAGAATCTGCGTCTAAAAAAGTTGCTCCCTCCGCAGAGCCTTAAAGCAAAGGTGCTGCAGAGCGATCAACTTTTTCATCCACAGGTTCTGCCTCCCAAGGGGGGATATCCCCATGTAATACTCCCACGGAAAATCCCCCCTATTCACCGCAAATCCGTACAGAAATTCTTATACGCCAACAAGAGCCTTTGTTAGCGTATGGCAGGAACTCCCATATGATTGTTTCAGTTGGGCCTAAACATCTTATATCCATAAGGAGCAATGCCGTTCTTCAAAAATATTGCAATATATTGTGCTTCCGCTGTTCACTAAAAGCCAGTATAGTGCTTCAAGAAATTCTCTTCTCTCTTTTTTTCGAAACTTTTCTCTTTATTCTTCTGATTCCTCTCTATGTACCTTTCATTGTTGTTTGGTATTTCCTCTGGATCCCTATCGTCTATGATACCCTCATGGTCTGCACTTAACATGTCATCTTCATATTCTAGTTCACTTACTTCCAATGAACACCCTCTAATCTCCTCCTGCAGCAATATCCATACGCCTTTTACCATTAATACAGTTGCCTCCTGAATGATAACTTCTTTTGCTTTCCGGATCACTTTGTCTGCCATTTCAAGCTCAATTAGGTGCCTATTTAACTCACCGTTATCATTAGACGAAAATATCTGCTCACATATTGAAAGAGTGTTTTCCCAGTTATTTTTAGCACACATCTCTTCTTGAAGCTCTTTCCGAATATCAACATCAAAAATATTACGCGGTTGTTGGCCTATTACATACTTATTCAATATATTAGCTGCACTTTGGATATCCATTTTTTTATCAGTGGTACTGCCCCTATATACACAAGCAAGGGCTTCTTTATATTCCCTGATATTCCCATTATTTCCCAACTCAATCTTACATTTTCTGACTTTCTCCAAAAACTCCTCCTCATCTAATTCAAATTTGCTAATCTGGTTCTTTTCCCATTTTTTATATATGAATTTATCTTTTTCCTAAGTTTCCTTCTGCAGCTTGTTAAAATTTTTGGCAAATCTTTATCTTTAATGTGCCGAATATCGTAAATCCCAGTATACAGAGAAGCTACTGCAGAAATATTTTTTAATTCAAAAAGTACAGTTTACAAGGGACTACACAGGGTAACGGTCTGACGGGAGGATTACCG
>ERZ779866.3141-NODE-3141-length-13794-cov-6.377247_pt1 | contig 13794 bp, 13 predicted proteins | sample MGYA00511248_ERZ779866 | MGnify/ENA primary metagenome ERZ779866 (study PRJEB29588, sample SAMEA2155758) | human gut metagenome | biome: human gut; feature: human-associated habitat; material: faeces | place: Denmark | collected 2008/2010 ... | reverse complement strand
TAACGCGGCGCGAGGGTTCAAATCCCTTGTCCTCCGCCAAGAAAAAAGCACTTGCATATGCAGGTGCTTTTTTCAGTTTATATAAAAGAAACGGTGATTTTATGGGATATAAGTCTGAAATAATAAAGAAAATCAAAGAGGGCGCAAAAATAAAGATAACAGGCGACAGCCTTTCCGCAGGAACAGGAAGTTCATGTTGTGTTAGAACCGATGAGGTTGTTTTCAAAGACGGTGAAGATATTTTTTACAGAAAAACTGCTCCAAACAGCTGGGGTGGATTGTTTGCAAAATACATAAGCGAAAAATATCCATGCTCATCTGTAATTAACAAGGGCTGTGACGGGGCAAACACAACCCAGCTCCTCAATAACTTTGATAAAATAATTGATGAAGACGACGACATTGTGATTTTGCTTGCAGGGGCTAACGACAGAAAAAGACCTGACGGACTTCATGAACTTTATGATAACCTTATTAAATTTACAGAGCTTATGGAGAAAAAGGGAAAAATCATTGTGCTTGCGTCCCTTAATCCGTCTACCGAAAGCAATGAATTCTATATTAACCGTATTCATCACAGCGAGGATATTGAAACAATCCTCACTATGGTGGCAGATGAGAAAAATCTTCTCTTTGTGGACAACTACAGATATATTCAAAATTATCTTGTGGCTTCCGGAAAGAAAATTGACGATATAATCTGCGGCGAGGGCTGTAAAAACGACGGTCTTCATCCAGGCGATTTTGTACAGAAGCTTATGTACATGAATCTTATGGAAACTTTGGGCTTTGGAATAAGGCTTTAAATATCATATATAAATCACATGGACGTAATCTTTACAACATATAACAGGTTTATTATTTAATTATGTTAACAATTAAACAATGCTGTTTGAAAGTGAGGAAGTATTATGAGAAGTGCAGTGGTATTTGACAGCAAAACAGGAAACACAAAGCTTTTGGCTCATTGGATAGCGGAAGAAATTAAGGATTGCGTTTACTGCGGAGATATTGATAACGCAGTTGAGGCGGATACATATTTTGTTGGATTTTGGACAGACAAGGGCAGCTGTACCGATAAGGTAAAGAATTTTCTTGAAAGCCTTCACGGAAAGAAGATTTATCTTTTCGGAACTGCCGGTTTCGGCGTAAGCGATGAATATTTTGAAAAGATTTTAAATGGCGTCAAGGCTTTAATTCCTGCTGACAATGAAATTATGGAAATGTTTATGTGCCAGGGAAAAATGCCTATGGCTGTAAGAGATAGATATGAAAAAATGCTTGCAGACCCGGATAAAGCGGCACAGGCTCAGATGCTTATTAAAAACTTTGATATGGCTCTTTCTCATCCCGACGAGAAAGACAGGGAAAGCATGATAAAAAAATTAAAAATCTGATATTTATTCCAATTTTATAAGACTTAATTAAGCGGACAGAAAATCTCAATCTGTCCGCTCTTCTTTTTTGTGTTTTTAGAAATTTATTTAATTTGCTAGATGAAACTTTTTTAAATAAATATTTCGTAAATCTATTGAATAACTTATTGTAATTAGTTATAATAATAACTATATGATATGTTATTTTGTTTATATTGCTGCATAGGCTTGCGGCGTGTGATTTTGTATATTGGTAGTTTGATTCCTTTTGGTTTCAATCGACTGTATAAACATAAAAAGGAGGATAAAAATGAAGAGAGCTAAAAAAGTACTGTCTGTTATTTTGGCTTTGGGCATGATTTCCACCATGTGCGTTTATTCATCATCGGCGGAAATAACTCCAAAGGCTGATATAGACAGCAGTTTGACGGCACACTGGAATTTTGAAGAAACCGATGCAAGCGGCAACCCTGTCAATATCGGTTCGGATTCTTCAATTAAAGCTGTGCTTGAGGGAAACAAGGTGTCTGTAAAGGACAGCGGTGACGAAACATACGGAAAGGTTCTGCACTTTGAGCCTAAGGGCGATGCTGCGGAAAATTCCAGAATGTTTATTGGTGATATGTTTAATCCAAAACAGGAAGATTTTTCAGTTTCATTGTGGGTAAACAACTCATCACAGCAGATTACCACACAGAACACAATTATGCTGCAGTTTGCCGATAAGGATGGGGCAACAGGAAAAACATTTTTGTACAGAGGTACTGATGACAAGTACACTGTTTACATGAACGGCACAGGCATCGTAACATCACCTGCAACCGCCGATGGAAAATGGGAGAATATCACCATTACAAAGGAAAACCTTGACAATGGAAAATATACTCTCAAGTTCTATATTAACGGAGAGCAGACATATACAGGTGAGTGTGACGCTTCACAGGTAATTGACAAGGTTACAGACCTTATAATCGGTTCTCATAAGAACAAAACAGACAAGGACAACGGTCAGTTTACAGGTGACATAGACGACCTGCGTTTCTATGAGAGAGTTCTCACAGCAGATGATGTAAAGGCTCTTTACAATGCAAAGGCAGATGAAGCTGTGAATTCTCAGCTTGAAGCTGCAATATCACAGGCTGACAGCCTTCTGAAGAGCGGAAAGCTTGAAACAACACATCAGGCATATGTTTCACTTGACAATTCCCTGAAAAAGGCAAAGGCTGCTTTGGAAACAGGCACAACAAATGAAAAGCAGAATGCCATTTCTGACCTTAATGAAAAGATTGCTGATTTTAATACAGCAGTTGACGGCGAGGACGCATTAAATAAGGGCCTTGTGGGATATTGGACAGCAGACAGCGGTTCTCTTGAAAATATGGCTCAGGGCGGCACATTGACAGCTACAATGTCAGGAAGTAATCTTACAATAGCTGAGTCCGATATTGAGAGCATGGGAAAAATGCTTTCATTTGCTAAAAAGACTTCCGGCAACAGCTCCAATGTTACCATTGCCAACGGATTGAATTCACAAAATGAATTTACTATTACCATGTGGGTTAAAAATTCTGAGGATCAGAAAGATACTACCATGAGCACTGTTCTTATTCAGCAGAGCACTGCAACAGGCAGAAGCTTGCTTTTCAGAACAACAAGCGGTCAGTACGGCACATATATTTCTGAGGAAAACAAATATTTCGGCGAGGCTACAAGCTATAATGAGTGGCAGCATTTAGCTCTTGTTAAATCAAACGGAACAGACGGAAATTATACAATAGCTTTGTATCTTGACGGTGTTAAGTTTGGCGAACATACTCTCAGCAAAAATAATGCCACAGCTGTTACAGATTTGATTATAGGTTCTCACAAGCAGCTTGGAAATTCAGACCAGTTTGCAGGAAGTATGGATGAAATACGTCTGTACACAAGGGCTCTTTCTGAAAATGAAGTTAAGGGAATATATCAGCTTAATTCTGCTGCTGTAAACGAGCAGAAGCTTGTGGCTTTAAAACTTCAATATAACGAGCTTTTGACAAAGGCTAAGGAAGCTTTGGCTTCAGGCGATTTGACTGAGGACATGCCGGAGTACATAGCTTTGAAAGAGGCTGTTGACCACAGCGCAGAAATCCCGGAAAATATTATCTACGAGGATATGCTCGCAGAATATGAAGCATTGAGCACAGCTTATGATAATTATCAGAATGCTTCACCTATTGTTGTTACAATAAATACAGATGATGTTACAAATATAATAGACAACGGCGTATTCGGTATTAACCATCGTTTCGGTTTCAACGGTTACGGCACATTTGATTCCGAAACAATGACAATGAAACAGGATTTTGTTGATTTGTATAAGGAAGCAGGTTTTGGTTCTGTCCGTTATCCGGGCGGTTCAATTTCAAACCTCTTCCAGTGGAAGGGAACATTGGGCAGCAAGGACGAAAGGCTTGACCAGGTTCACGGTTATTACAACACAAACAGCAACGGTCAGCCTCAGAGAGGTATAGCCTCTAACTTTGGTATTAAAGAGGTAGGCGACTTTGCTTCCGATGTTGGTTCTGAGATAGTTTATGTTTACGGAATGGGCAGAGGCAGCGCCAGCGATGCTGCAGACCTTGTTGAATATCTTAACGCTCCAAACGACGGTTCAAACCCCAACGGCGGAATTGACTGGGCAGCAGTGAGAGCTGAAAACGGTCATCCTGACCCTTACAATGTTCGTTACTTTGAAATGGGCAACGAGATGAATCAGGGCGGCGGCAAGGACGGAGACGGACTTTGGAGCCAGGGCTTCTGGACAAACTATGTAAACGGAAAGGCTTCCGATTATGCATATATTGAGGGCGGCACTGTTGTCTGCGAAAAACAGTATGCTGTTGCATATGATGATTGGAATTCAATAGAATCAAAGTCAGACGGAACAGCTAACCAGATTTTCTATATGAGATATGCTAATCCTCATCCGGCTTTGGGTATTGCCAACGGAGATATCGGACTTAGAGATATAACAAGCGGCAACAGCGGAGTTATGGAGCAGTATAACTATGACCCTGCGGATTATGCGGACTTTAAAGCTATAAGCAGTAACGACGAAACCACAAAGGTTTATGTGGGCAATGAAGAATGGAAAGTAGTTTCCGACCTTTCAACAGCAGGAGCTAACGACAAGGTTGCAAAAATCGACTATGCAACAGGCGGAATTATCTTCGGTGACGGTGTAAACGGAGCCATCCCTCCAAAGGACAGCCGGATTTTTGTAAGCTACACAGTTGAAAGAGAAGGCTTTATAGATATCAGTCAGGCAATGCGTGACACTATGGAGCAGATAAACAACAACCTCAAGAGCAAAGGCGAAGAGGAAAAAGAACTTTATATTTACACAAGCTGGGAAACATCAAGCTTTATAAATATTATGCATCAGAAAGGCGCTGACAGCCTTTATGACGGAATGACAATTCACCCATATGCAGGAACACCTGCCGGCGGAAGCTCAAACGAGGAAACAAAGAAACAGTTCTATTACAGCACACTTTCCCTTATTCCGGGAACAGTTTCAAGAGTTTCAAACCTTGTAAATGAAATGAGAACTATCACAGGTGACAATACTAAGGTTCCGGCTATTTCCGAATACGGTATTTATCCGTCTTATGATACAATGGTTCGTTCACAGACACACGCTTTGTATATAGCCCGTGTTCTTATGGAGTACATAAGACTTGACAGCCCGTATATTCAGAAGCATTGCCTTGTTGACTGGTACTCATCCGGCGGAGATTCCCTTGGACCTACACAGCAGGCTGTTATCCAGGCGGTTCCTCAGGAGGGCGCAGACATAATTACCGGTGAGGGTGATTATAAGTTCTTCTCAACACCGAGCGCAAGGGTATTTGAAATGTACAACAGTGCTTCCGGTACTGATGTTCTTTCCTCTACATTCAGCGATACAAGAATTCTCGATAACGGAACTGAACAGTATGCCGCTATGGCAAGTAAGGATGCCGACGGAAACGTATATCTTGCTTTGGTAAATTCAAAGCTTGATGGTAAGGGTATTGTCGATATTAAGGTTGACGGAGTTGACCTTTCCGGAAAAACTTTGGAAATCCAGTACATCTCCGGTGACACATTCTATGCAGAAAATACTATTGACAATCCAGATAATGTTGATGTTATCATAACCACTGAGACAGTAGCTGAAAACAGTGAGACTGCAAGAGTTGTTGTAGAACCTCATTCATTTACAGTAGTAAAGGTTGTAAACGCATTGGTTGAAGAACCTGATGTAACAGAGCTTAAAAACAAGGTGGAAGAAGCTCTCCCGATGGTTGATATGGAAGAATACACAGCCGAGAGCAGAGAGGTTCTTAAAACAGCTATTGACGAAGCACAGGCAATAATTGCAAAGGCCGAGGCAGGAGAAGAGGTTACACAGACTCAGGTTGATGAGGCATTAAAAGCCATAGAAAGCGCAGTTAATTCCCTTGAGCTTGTTAAGCCTGATTTCGTTTTGGGCGACGCAGACGGTTCAGGAAGTATGACAATAGACGATGCTTCTTATATACAGCAGTATCTGGTAAAGGCTATTTCAGCAGATGAATTTGTATTTGAAGCGGCGGATACAAATAAGGACGGAAAGATTACCGTATATGACGCAACAAAAATACAGCTTGCTATCGCTTCAAATGAAGACCTGTAAATAAAAATTTAAAACCTAATATCTATCCCCGAAGGATTAGTGTGATATCACTTAATCCCTCGGGGATTTTTTTGCATATTTTCCTATTGCCTTTCATAAGTATTTGGTAAAGACAAAGGAGGAATGAGAAAAATGGACAAAACTGCCATGGATTTTGAAAAATCTTTTGACTGTGCCTGCTGTGTGGTTTCCCAAAGGCTTAGAAGGCGTCTGGTTACTATGCAAAGGGATAAAAAGAAAAATATTCAGGAGGTAAGATTGAGAGCCGGACGACCTTTAATGTTCACTGTAAATGGTGAAAACTGCTTTCTTATGGAAAACGGCGATATAACAAATGAGTTTGAACAGAAAAGGTGTGTCACGGTTTTTCCTGAGGATATCTCCGAAACCTTTAAAAATCTCTGTAACAATTCCGTTTACAGCCACAGACAGGAGATAAAAAGCGGATACATAACAATAAACGGAGGTCACCGTGCCGGAATTACGGGAACTGCCGTGTGGGAAAACAACGGAATTTCCAATGTGAAAAACATAAGCGGAATTAACATAAGAGTGGCGACCTCACACAGAGGGTGTTCAGAGAAGCTTATAAGCCTTATCGACAGCGGAGGAATACTTATCTGCGGAGAGCCTTGCTCGGGAAAAACCACAATGCTCAGGGATTTGGCTTACGAGCTTTCTGTAGCCCGCAGAATGAGGGTTACGGTGGTTGACTCAAGAGGGGAGATATGCTCTGTCTGCTCGGGAATACCCCGTGAGGATTCCGGTTACTGCGATGTTTTGGACGGCTATACAGTTAAATACGGTGTGGAACAGGCGGTGAGATGTCTTTCACCTCAGATTATCATCTGTGACGAATTGGGAGAAGATGACGTGGAGTCATTAAGGCGTGGACTTAACTCGGGAGTCACATTTGTCACAACGGTTCACTGTAAAAATCCCCTTCAGCTTAAAAAGCGAAGTCAGGGCGCAAAGCTTTTGGAAACAGGGGCGTTTGCAAACATGGTTTTTCTGAAAAGCTGTAAAGAGGCGGGAACAATAGGGGAGATAATAAAACTGGGGGAATATCCCCATGGTTAAGTGGCTGGGAATTATTTTGATTTTTACAGCCTGCTGTTATTTCGGAGAGATAAGCAGTAAAAATCTATTCCGCAGAAGAAATTTTCTGGGAGATGCCACTGTGTTTATCGGTACTTTAAAATCCAAAATCAGATTTACAGGTGAGGAAATCTATTCAGCGGTGAGGGAGAGCGCTTCCCAGCCTCTTGTGAAAAAATATTTCGGTGATTTTAATGTGGTTTCCGGAGAGGATGATTTTTCGGAAATCTGGAACGGTATGTCGGCTGAAGCTGCCGCAGGGTGCAGTTTGACAGCGGATGACCTTAATCTTTTATATGGATTGGGCAGAGGTCTGGGAGCTACAGACACGGAAGGTCAGATAGACCATCTTTCCATGTATGAAGAATTTTTCCGCCAGAGCTATGAGGCGGCGAAAGAGGAGGCAAAGACAAAGGGACGCCTTTACAGAATATGCGGCGTCTGTGCGGGAGCGGCGTTTGCCCTTCTGCTTTTATAAAGCGTTGGAGTGAAAAGTTATGGATGTAGATATGATTTTCAAAATTGCCGCAATAGGAATAATTGTGGCTGTGCTTAACCAGCTTTTGGTGAGAAGCGGAAGAGAAGAGCAGGCATTGCTCACAACCTTGGCAGGCTTGATAGTCGCTTTGATGATGATAATAGGACAGATTGACAATCTCTTTGACACAATAAAATCTGTCTTTGGGCTTTAGCTATGAATATCGCAGGAGTATGCGGAGCGGCGATAGTCTGCGCAATACTTTCCCTGTTGGTAAAAAAACACAACGGAGAAGCGGCTTTTGCTTTGCAGGTCTGCGGATGCGTTATAATTATCCTTTATGTGATTGGGGAAGTATCTCAGATTACGGAAACTATACGTGATATGGCAGAGGACTTCTCCATAAATCTGGAATATATAGAGGTGATTATAAAAGCTCTGGGAATATGCTTCCTCACGGAATTTGCAAGTGACTGCTGTAATGACGCCGGATGCTCCGCACTGGGAAATAATGTGCTGCTCTGCGGAAAAATTATGATATTGATTGCCGCTATGCCGATGCTTCAAGACCTGCTTTCTTTGGCTTTGGGTCTTTTGTCGGCAGGCTGATTAAATTAAAGGACGTAAAGATTATGATGATTTCCTTTGACTGCAAAAGAAAACAAAGGTGTTTGAAAGTGTTCTGCGTGATTTCTGTTTTGTTTCTGCTGGTGCTTTGGTCATCAATTTTTGTAAGAGGCGAGGAGTATCAGGCAGTGCCGGAAACCACCGAAAACAGCGGAGAGGAACAGGGGGACAAGGATGATGCGCTGGATTACATAGAAGATTTTCAGCAGGGAGAGGACTTGATAAATGCTCTTCCCGACGATACTAAGGAGATTTTAAACAGCCTTGATATTTACGGGCCGGACTTTTCCTCTCTTCTTGATTTGGATTTTTCAAAGCTTGCCGGAGAGGCTATGAAGCTTATAACCGGCCAGGGGAAAACGCCTTTCGGTGTTTTTGCTTCCGTATGCGGTGTTATGATAATTTTTGCCATACTGGACGGATTTCGGGAAGGCCTTAAAAGCTCGCCCATGAGCGAGGTTATGGGAACGGTTTCCGTATTGGCTGTGACCTCAATAATAGTTCTTCCTGTTACAAAGCTTATTGAAAACTGCGCCGGTTCACTTATGGTTTCCACAAGCTTTTTGCTTGCCTATCTGCCGGTTTTTGCAGGGATTGTTATTTCCTCGGGAAATTCCGTAAGCGGTGCGGCTTACTATTCGGTTATGATTGGTGTGGGAAATGTTATTTCTCTGTTATCCTCCCATGTTATTGTGCCTTTTATGAATGTGTTTCTGGGAATTTCGGTTATGGGGGGAATGTCCCCTCAGTTAAAGCTGGGCGGAATTTCTTCGGCTATTTCAAGGGCGGTAAAGTGGATACTTGCTTTTTCAATGTCTGTTTTTTCGGCTTTGCTGACCTTTAACACCTTGCTTACAAGCTCTGCCGATTCCGTCGCCACAAGGGCTGTAAGATTTACGGTTTCATCCTTTGTGCCGGTGGTGGGTTCTGCCCTTTCAGAGGCTTACAGGACGGTAAAATCAGGTATGGGACTTTTAAAATCGGGAATAGGAGTTTTTGTTATTATCTCCATAGCCGTAATTTTTTTACCGGTGCTTATTCAGTGTGTGCTGTGGCTTTTATCACTTAATCTGTGCAAGCTTGTTGGTGAGATTTTGGGACAGAATACAGCTGTAACGCTGTTAAACGGCGTTTCTTCGGTGCTGGGTATGTTGATAGCTTTGCTTTTGTCCGTCTGCACGATTTTCGTAATATCCACAACAATTATACTGGTTGCCGGAGGTGCGTCGTGAGCTTTATAAGCGAGGTGGGCGGGATAATCTGCCTTTGCTGTGTAATAAGCGCAGCGGTTGGGATTATCGCCCCTTTGGGAAACACAAAGAAGATAATGAACGTGGTTATGGGGATTTTTTTGCTTGCTGTGGTTATATCCTCATTTACAAAGACCTCTGTTGATTTTTCTGAGGAGCTTTATATAATGCCTGACGGCGAAGAGCTTTCCGCAGAGTATGAGGATTACTATGAAAATGAGGTTATATCTGTTGCGGAAGAAAAGCTCTGTGAATATACGGACTATATTTTGAAACAGGAGGGCATAGAGGCTTCCGATATAAGAATTATTCTTGAAACCGACAGTGACCATGGAATATATGTTGAAGAAATAAACATATACATAAATCAGGAACAAAACCGGTTGTTCAGAACAAAGATAAACAGTCTTATAAAGAATGACTTTAAAGTTTTTCCGAATATTATAACTGTTGATGAAGGGAAAGAGGCTTAAAATGGGAAAGACAAAAGAAAAGACGGTTTTTGACCTTGCCGGAAAATTTCCGATAAAGGAAAATACACTGAGGATAATTATAGCCTTGGGAATTGCCGGAATTGTTTTGATTTTTCTTTCGTCACTTTGGGACGGAGGTGAAAGCGGCGAGGCTTATGATGGTTCTCAGTCATCTGTAAGCGCAGAGGTTTACGGAGATAATCTGGAAAAGGAACTGAAAGAAATAATTTCAAAAATCAGCGGGGTGGGAAGATGTGAAATCCTGCTGACAATGGAAAATTCCGTTGAGTATGTCTATCTTTCAAACGGCGATACCAAAACCAAAAGCATAGAGCCTACGGTGCGTGGTGTGGCTGTGGTCTGTGACGGCGGTGAAAATCCCGTTACAAAAGAAAAAATTATTGATGTAGTGACTAAGGCGCTTAATATATCATCCTCAAGGGTGAGCGTCACAAAATTATATGATTATCAGGAGGAATAGAAATGAAAATACAGAAAAGACATGTACTTATGGCTTCACTTGTGCTGGCTCTTGGTGCTGCGGTTTATCTTAACTGGCAGTTTACGGGAAACAGCGACATGCTGTCCGTTGACGCATCCAAAAAGCTGGGAGAGGCTCAGTACGTAAACGGCGACATAACCGACGAAACTCAGGAAGCAGGTATCTTTGACAGCATCTTCGGCGGTGATGATGACAAATCAACGGAATCTGCCGAGGAGACAACAGAGGGTGAAGACACAACAGCGGTAAAGGCTGAGCTTACCGAAGAACAGATAAGCTATTTTTCAACTGTGAGAACAGACAGGGAGCAGACCCAGTCAAAGGTTTTGGAGGATGCAAAGGAAGTATTAAGCATCAGTGAAAACAGCGAAGAGGCAAAGGAAGAGGCAGCAGAGTCGGTTTCTCAGCTGGAAAAACTTATACTTGCCCAGTCTAATATTGAAAACCTCTTAAAAGCAAAAGGTTTTACCGATGTGGTATGTTTTATCTCCGACGAGGGCTGCAATGTTGTAGTAGCTTCCCAGAATATGGATGACAACGGTTCGCTTTTGGTAAAGGATGCGGTTATGTCACAGCTTGATATGGGTTCTGAACAGATAAAAATTATACAAATTTAAGTTAAATCCGCCGTTTTAATATTGAGTTATGTTAATTTAAACAATATTGTACGGCGGATTCAAAAAAGTCTTGAAATCCTACTAAACTTATAGTATTATAGGTATATAGGAGGTGCTTGTATGTTTATATCTACAAAAGGACGTTACGCCCTGAGAATAATGCTGGAATTGGCTCTCAGAAACACTGAAGACTACATACCTCTGCGTGAGCTTACAAAAAGTCAGGGCATTTCCATAAAATATCTTGAGGCTATTATTTCTATACTTGTAAAGGCAAACTATGTAGAGGGTTTGCGTGGCAAGGGCGGCGGCTACAAGCTCTCAAAAAGCCCGGAGGAATACACTGTTGGAAGTATTCTCAGGCTTACAGAAGGCAGTCTTGCGCCTGTCTCCTGTCTTGAATGTGATGTAAACACCTGTGAAAGAGCCGACAAGTGCCCTACACTTCCTATGTGGCAGAAACTTAAGGGATTTATTGACGGCTATTTTGACAGCATTACGCTTCAAGATCTTTTAGAAGACAGAAATCTCTCTCATAAAGATTTTGTTTGTAACGATTTGTTTTCAAATAAAAGGGGAACAATAAATAAAGACGATTGATATCAGTTTGAATTTTGAAAGGAAAATTATTATGGGAATTTATAAATCAGTAACAGAGTTAATAGGAAAAACTCCAATTATAGAGGCAGTTAACACAGAGAAAAAGGTTGGCGCAAAGGCAAATATCTTTGCAAAGCTTGAATACTTTAATCCGGCCGGAAGCGTTAAGGACAGAGTTGCAAGAGCAATGATTGAAAATGCGGAGAAAAGCGGAATTTTGAAAAAGGGTTCGGTGATTATTGAACCGACAAGCGGAAACACAGGAATAGGACTTGCCGCTATTGCCGCATCAAAGGGCTATGAAATTATTATAGTTATGCCGGAAACTATGTCAGTTGAGCGCAGAAAGCTTATGAAGGCATACGGCGCAAAGCTTGTGCTTACAGAGGGAAGCAAGGGCATGTCAGGTGCTATTGCAAAAGCTGAGGAGCTTTCAAAGGAGATTGAGGGAAGCTTTGTTGCAGGTCAGTTTGTAAACCCGTCAAATCCTGAAGCACACTACCTCACAACAGGCCCGGAAATCTGGGAGGACATGGACGGAAAGGTTGATATTTTTGTTGCAGGCGTGGGAACAGGCGGAACTGTAACCGGTGTCGGAAAGTATCTTAAAGAGAAAAATCCTGATGTAAAGGTTGTTGCGGTTGAGCCTGCCTCTTCTCCGGTTCTTTCCGGTGGAAATCCAGGTCCGCACAAAATACAGGGAATAGGCGCCGGTTTTGTTCCTGAAATTCTTAATACTTCCGTTTATGACGAGATTATAAAGGTTGAAAACGACGACGCCATGAACATGGGCAGAGAGTTCGGAAAGACAGAGGGTATTCTTGTGGGTATTTCCTCAGGAGCCGCTTTGTGGGCAGCAGCTGAACTTTCAAAGAAAGAGGAGAACAAGGGTAAGAACATTGTTGTATTGCTTCCTGATACAGGTGAGAGATATCTTTCAACCACTATGTTTGAAGAATAATAACGCATTTGCCTATACCTTCAAATAAAAAAAGCAGACGCCGGTAATTTCGCCGGCGTCTGCTTTTTTAGATTTTTAGAAAGGAAAAACAGGAAGGCGACCAACCTTCCTGTTTTGCATAAATATTATTAAGGATTGAAAGAACAAACTTCGAGAGTATAAAATAATTTCGGAAAATGTATAAAAAGGTTTATGTGTATGGCAAAATAAGTTTGAAATCACAATATACTCAGACAAAGTTCTATATAACAACGAAATTATACCCTTTTTGACATTAGAATAAAATAAACAATATAGGGGAAATGATAAAAAAATTATCACCAAAAGACTATTGTATACCGAAGCTAAAAAATAAATTTCGTTGTTTTTTCAAAGCTTTTCTATAATAATATAAACGGTAACTATCAGGATGTAAGAGGTATCTGAGGTGCAGTTTTTTTATCCGCTGCATTGGCAAGTCTTTCAAGACACAACATGATATTTCCCTGTGATGTGGTGATGAATCTGTAAACAATATCCTCGGGAGTTTCTTTCATTCCGTTTTTAATCCACTGAAGCATAAGTCCTACAAGCACAAATTTAAAATAATCGGTTACAAATTTTTTATCGGATTCTGTTACATTAAGTCCTTTTGCCTTCTCGTCAACTACATTGTAAAGCATTCTGTATGTAAGATTGTAGAGGTATCCCTCAACCTTTTCGAGACTCAGACAAGAATATACGTTGATGAAAAATGATTTGCTTTTTTGTACTGTTTTGAACATTTCAAGAAATCCCTGCTGCCAAGTATCGAAGGATTTCAGACAATTTAAAGCTTGATGGGCTTCGTTGAGACAAATCCAGTCAACAAGGTCGTAAATATCTTTGAAATGGTAGTAAAAAGTCATGCGGCTTATTCCGCAGTCGTCGGTAATATCGGATATTGTAATTTTGTCCAGAGGTTTTTTAAGCAGTAATTTTTTTAATGAGGCTTCCATAGCCATTTTAGTTCTTATCGACATCTTTTCACTTCCTTTTATGTTTTTGTCTTGTTAAATAAATAACCGTTTAAACTTGTACTTAAATTATAGCATTTATTTGAACAACCTTCAATACAATATTTTGACAATATTA
>ERZ779866.3136-NODE-3136-length-13806-cov-8.802342_pt1 | contig 13806 bp, 12 predicted proteins | sample MGYA00511248_ERZ779866 | MGnify/ENA primary metagenome ERZ779866 (study PRJEB29588, sample SAMEA2155758) | human gut metagenome | biome: human gut; feature: human-associated habitat; material: faeces | place: Denmark | collected 2008/2010 ... | reverse complement strand
CTGCTCATGGGGACGGATATGTTTTTGTCCCTGGAGCGCTGGTATCATGCGGCGGACATTCTGTCCCTGGCCCACATCGGGGCCTTTGACCGGGTCCACCCTCAGCCCGGCGGCGATCTGGCCGCCCAGAAGCGGCGCCTGGAGGAGACCTATGGTGCGGATATTGCCATTATTCCCAATGAGCACGTTCTGGACCTGTCCTCCACCCAGGTGCGTCAGGCCCTGGCCCAGGGCGGCGGGCAGGAGCTGGTGACGGACCCGGTGTATGGCTACATCCAGCGCCGGGGGCTGTACGGCGTCCATACGGACCTGCGGCGTCTGACCCCGGACCGGCTGCGGCCCATCGCCCTGAGCTATCTGAAGCCCAAGCGCATGCCCCATGTGCTGGGCACGGAGCAGGAGGCCGTCCGCCTGGCCCGGCAGTATGGGGCCGACGAGACCCAGGCCCGGGTGGCCGCCCTGCTCCACGACTGCACCAAGAAGCTGGATATGGAGGGGCAGCTGGCCCTGTGCACCCAATATCACATCCGGCTGGACGACCTGGAGCGGCACGCCCTGAAGCTGCTGCATGCCAAAACCGGGGCGGCCATCGCCCGGGACGTGTTCGGCGTGGACGATGCCGTGTATTGGGCCATTTACTGGCACACCACCGGCCATGCGGACATGACCCTGCTGGAAAAGATCATCTATCTGGCGGACTATATCGAGCCCAGCCGGGATTTTTCCGGCGTGGAGGACCTGCGCCAGGCGGTACACGCCGACCTGGACGGGGGCCTTCTGAAGGCACTGAATGACAGCATCCAGGACATGCGGCAATGGGGCAACCCCGTCCACCACAACACACTGGACGCCCGAGACTATCTATTGAGAGGTAAACATCTATGAAAACTGCGAAGGAACTGGCCCTTATGGCGGCCCGGGCCCTGTCCGACAAAAAGGGCCGGGAGATCCAGGTGCTGGAGATCGGCGACCTGACCACCCTGGCGGACTATTTCGTCATCGCCACCGGCTCCTCCAATACCCAGATCAACGCCCTGGTGGACAATGTGGAAAAGGTCCTCCGGGAGGAGGCGGAGGAGGAGCCCCTGCACCGGGAGGGCTATCGCGGCGGCACCTGGGTGCTGCTGGACTACGGCTGCATCGCCATCCATGTCTTTAACGCCGAGGCCCGGGAGTTTTACGGCCTGGAGCGTCTGTGGCGCGACGGCAAGCCTCTGGACCTCACCGGCATCGTGGACTGATGGCCGCGAAGCTGGTAGTCCAGGACCTGCAAAAGCGGTTCGGTGACCAGGAGGTGCTGCGGGGCGCGTCCTTCACCTTTGAACAGGGAAAGATCTACGGTCTGATCGGCCGCAACGGCGCGGGAAAGACCACGTTTTTCAATTGTCTCAACGAGGATCTGCCCCGGGACGGCGGCTCCTTCCACCTGGTGGACGACGGCGGGAACCTCCGTCCCGTCACCGCAGACGACATGGGCTATGTGCTGTCCACCCCAGTGGTGCCGGAGTTTCTCACCGCCCGGGAATTTCTGCAATTCTTCCTGGAGATCAACCGGGACAGGATTCCCTATCCCAAGGCCCCGGATGTGTATCTGGACTACATGTGCATTGATGAGGCCGACCGGGGAAAGCTGCTGAAGGACTTCTCCCACGGCATGAAAAACAAAATGCAGATGCTGGTGAACATTATGGCAGATCCCACCGTGCTGCTGCTGGATGAGCCGCTGACGTCCTTCGACGTGGTGGTGGCCGACGAGATGAAGGCTCTGCTGCGGCGCATCAAGGGTCAGCACATCATCCTGCTGTCCACCCACATCATGGACCTGGCCCTGGACCTGTGCGACGACATCGTCATCCTGCACCATGGGGTCCTGCAGGAGGTACGGCGGGAGGATCTGGCCGACGAGGCATATAAGGACCGCATCATCGCCGCCCTGAAGGAGGAGCCGGATGTGGTTTGACACCCTGGTTTTGCAGCTGCGGCTGCACATGGCCTATCGGGTCAACGGCATTCTGTACCGGCTGCGCTTTCTGAGCCTGTCCTATGAAAGCGGCTTCGCCAAGACCCTGGGCCTGGTGCTGGCCATCCTGCGGGAGCTGCTGGGACTGCTGCTGGGAAAGCTCCTGTATATGGCGGCGTTCTTTGCCGCCCCCCTGCTGCTGTTCCCGTCCGAACCGCCTGCGGGGCTGTACGGCCACCTGCTGCTGTTTCTGACGCTTATCGGCGGCATTTTCAACAGCAAGCTCCTGGACGCGGAGCAGGACGTCTATTACGCCGTGTTTCTTCTGCGGATGGATGCCCGGCGCTATGCTCTGTCGGCATACGGGTATACGCTGCTGAAGGATTTTATGGGCTTTCTGACAGCGGCGCTGGTGGTGGGGCGGTTGGCCCTCCAAGCACCTCTGGCCCTGTGCCTGCTGACGCCGGTGCTGGTGTGCTCCGTGAAGCTCACCGCCGCCGGGCTGGAGCTGGCGCACTTTACCCGCCGGCGCAGGCTGGCCAGGGAGGCAAAATGGTTCCCGGTGCTCCAGGGCCTCGGCCTGCTCCTGCTGGTGGCGGCGTATCTGCCGCCCATGCTGTTGGGCTGGACCATCCCCAGCGGGGCGGCGTATGCCGCCTGTGGGCTTTTCGCCTTCTGCGGCGCGTGGGGCGCCTGTGTTCTGGTGCGCTTCCCCTCCTTCCGTCAGGTATACCGCCGCATCTTCACACCGGATAACCTGGCCCTGCTGACAGGCGATACCGATCCTGCCGCCAAGGAAACCCAGGCTCAGTATCGGAGCAAGCTCACCCTGGACAGCGGTCCCGAAAGCCGCAAAACCGGCTGTGTCCGGTTCAACGAGCTGTTCATGCGCCGGAACAGGCGGCTGCTGATGCGTCCCGCCCGCCGTCATTGCCGCTGTGGTGCTGGCGGCAGGCTGCGCCGCGTGTCTGGTCTCCCCTGCTGCGGCGGCCGCTGTCAATGGACTGGTGGTCCAGGCCCTGCCCGGCATGCTGCTGCTTATGTACTTCATCAATCGCGGCAATACCGTGACCCGGGCCCTGTTCTTCAACTGCGACCGCAGCATGCTGTGCTACCGGTTTTACCGGCAGCCCCGGGGGATCCTGGGGATTTTCACGGCCCGGCTGAAATCGCTGACGGCCATCAATCTGCTGCCCACCACCGTTATCGCTCTGGGGCTTCCTCTGCTGCTGCTGTGCAGCGGCGGCACGGACACGCCATTGGACTATGCGGTGCTGGCCCTGTCCATTCTGGCCATGTCCGTATTCTTCTCGGTACACTATCTGGTGCTGTACTACCTGCTCCAGCCCTACACTGTGGGCTTGGAGAACACCAGCTATGTCTATCGGATCATCACCGGTCTGACCTACGTTGTGTGCTACCTGATCTCCGCCAATGTCCGCGGCTCCACCGCCTTCGGCGTGGGTGTGGTCCTCTTTGCCGCCGTGTATGTGGCTGCGGCTCTGCTGCTGGCCTATCACCTGGCCCCCAGGACCTTCAAGCTGCGGACCTGATTTTGTGCATGTAAACTCCGCCCCCTGACCACAGGTCAAGGGGCGGAGTTTATTTCCCTGTCTCAGCCGATCTCCACAGCCGTGTCGGTGAAGGTCAGCACAGCCTCGTAGCAGGCGGTGACGGCGCGGACAAAGTGGGCCACGTCGCGGCTGCCCATGGTCTCGAAGCAGGAGTGCATAGCCAGCTGCGCCATGCCGATGTCCACGGTGTTCACCGGCAGCTTGGTGTTGGCGATGTTGCCCAGTGTCGCGCCGCCGGCCTGGTCGGGTCGGTTGGCATAATGCTGGGTGGGTACCTGGGCCCGGCGGCAAAGCTCCTGGAACGCGGCGGCAGACACCGCGTCGGTGGCATACCGGGGCGAGCGCTTCACCACCACGCCGCCGTTGAGCACCGGGGCCTCGTTGGCGTCCGCCAGCTCCGGATGGTTGGGGTGACGGGCATGACCGTTGTCACAGGACAGCAGGAAGCTGTTGGCCACCAGCCGCCGATAGTCGCCGTCCGTAAGTCCCAGAGCGTCCACGATGGCCTGAAGGGTTTCCGGCAGGAAGGCAGAAGCCGCGCCCTGCTTGGTCTCGGAGCCGATCTCCTCGTTGTCAAATACGCACAGCACCGGGATGGCGGTGGTCTCCCGGGCAGCCAGGAAGCCCTGGGTGCAGGCAAATACACAGGCCAGGTCGTCCAGCCGAGGTGCGGACAGGAATTCTCCCGCAGGCCCCCACACGGTGCCCGGCTGGTTGTTGTACAGGAACAGATCCCGGGCCACGATGTCCTCCGGCTGGCATCCGGCGGCAGCGGCGATCTCCCGGTCAAAGCAGCCCTTCTGCTCTCCGCCGGCATACAGCGCCACCAGGTCCTGAGCGGGATTGTACTTGGTGCCATTATTGCCGTCCCGGTTCAGATGGATGGCCACACGAGGGATCAGTGCCATGTCCTTTTTCAGATCCACCAAACGTGTCTCCAGACCGTTGTCCCGGCGCACCAGCACCCGTCCGGCAGCGCTGAGGGGGCGGTCCAGCCAGCAGTCGTTGATCATGCCGCCGTAGCGCTCGGCGGAAAGGCGCACAAACTCACCGGCCAGTTCTGCATGGTCCCGCAGCCGGAAGCAGGGAGAATCCGAGTGACTGGCCGTCAGCACAAACCCGGTTGGGGCACCCTGGGGCACCCGGAATGCCAGCAGCGACGAGCCGTTCTTGGTGATAAAATACTTGCCGCCGGGGGTCAGGCTCCACTCCCCTGCCGTCAGCTGGGTATACCCCTCCCCCATCAGCCGCTGGCGGAGATTTTCCACCGCGTGGAAGCAGTCGGGGCTTTTCTGGATGTATTGCAGCATGGATGAAATCATGATGGTCCTCCCATTTTCTATTGTAGCTGCGCAAAAAAGGGCGTCCTCCAAAGGGAGGACGCCCTTTCAGGCATTTTGGTTCCTGTCCTCAGCGGAACAGAAGCGTCAGGATCAGAATAAAGACGCCGAATCCCACCAGGTAGGCCGCGCCGATCAGCAGCGACGCCTTCATGGTGCCTAAGAAGAACGCATGACGGTCCTGCTTGCTCAGGGAGTCGTCCACCCAGGGAGCTGCCTTCCTGGGCTCCTGCTCCTCCGGCTTCTCCTCCCGTTTATAGACGCTGCCAGGCAGATTGCCGAACAGCGACGGACGCTTCACCTGCGACATATCCGCGATGGTGCGGCCGTCGTCGTCCTCCCAGTGTTTTTCCTTCTCGGCCATTATTTCTGGTCGTACAGGTGGCAGACCACAAAGTGGCCGGGCTCGATCTCGCGCTGCTCCGGCACCTCGGTCTTGCACTGCTCCATGCACTGGGCGCAGCGGGTGTGGAACTTGCAGCCTGCGGGAGGATTGGCCGGGGAAGGAATGGAGCCCTCCAGCACGATGCGGTTCATCTTGGCCGTGGGGTCCGGCACGGGGATGGCGGAGAACAGTGCCTTGGTGTAGGGGTGCAGAGGATTCTTGAAGATGTCCTCGGTAGCGCCATATTCCACCAGGTTGCCCAGATACATAACGCCCACGGTGTCGGAGATATGCTCCACCACGGACAAATCGTGGGAGATGAACAGATAGGTGAACTTATACTGCTCCTGCAGCTCCTTCAGCAGGTTGATGATCTGCGCCTGGATGGACACGTCCAGGGCGGACACGGGCTCATCGCAGACGATGAACTCAGGCTTCAGAGCCAGGGCCCGGGCGATACAGATACGCTGACGCTGGCCGCCGGAGAACTCATGGGGATAGCGATCCTTGTGGAAGGACTGCAGGCCGCAGTCGTCCATGACCTTATCGATATAGTCGTCAAATTCTTCCTTGGGCACCAGACCGTGCTCGCGGACAGCCTCGCCGATGATCTCGCCCACGGGCATACGGGGCTGCAGAGAGGAGAAGGGGTCCTGGAAGATGATCTGCATCTTGGTGCGCATATCGCGCATTTCCTTGGCACTGAGGTCATAGACCTCCTGACCGTTGAACAGCACCTGGCCGCCGGTCTTTTCGCCGGACAGACGAAGGATGGTACGGCCGGTGGTGGTCTTGCCGCAGCCGGACTCGCCCACCAGACCCATGGTGGTACCGCGCTTGAGGTTAAAGGTGACGCCGTCCACGGCCTTCACATAACCAACGGTCTTGTTGAGCATGCCGCCCTTGATGGGAAAGTACTTCTTCAGGTCCTTGACCTGGAGGATGTACTGAGGATCGTACTGGATCTTCTCCTCAGCGGTCTTTTTGACATCAGCCATTCTGAGCGTCCTCCTTTCCGTAGTAACGATAGCAGCTGACCATGTGCGTGGGGGACAGCTGGATCATGTGGGGATACTCACCCTGGCAGCCGTCCACGCACATTTCGCAGCGATCCTTGAAATAGCAGTAGTTGGGCATGTTGATGGGGTTGGGGACCTTACCGGGGATGGAATACAGCTTATCCACCTTCTTACCGACCATGGGCTTAGAAGCCATCAGGCCGATGGTGTAGGGGTGCGCGGGATTGGCGAAAATCTCCTGGGCGGTGCCCTTCTCCACCACGCGGCCGGCGTACATGACCACCACGTAGTCGGCCATCTCGGCGATAACACCCAGGTCGTGGGTGATCAGCATGATGGAGGAATTGATCTTATCCTTCAGGTTGCGAAGCAGGTCCAGGATCTGGGCCTGGATGGTCACGTCCAGAGCCGTGGTGGGCTCATCGGCGATGATCAGGCGGGGATTGCAGGACAGAGCCATAGCGATCATGACACGCTGGCGCATACCGCCGGACAGCTCGTGAGGGAACATCTTGTAGACGCCCTCGCTGTTGGCGATACCGGCCATCTCCAGCAGATGGATGGAGCGGGCCTTGATGTCCTCGGCGGTCTTGCCTTCACCGTCGTGCAGGGCAATGACCTCATCCAGCTGGGCGCCGATGCGAAACACCGGGTTCAGGCTGGTCATGGGCTCCTGGAAAATCATGGACATGTAGTTGCCGCGGAGCTTCTGCATCTGCTCAATAGGAGTCTTGGTGATGTCATAAGCCTTGCCGTTGCCCAGATTCAGGCGAATCTCGCCCTCCACGATCTGGCCCTGGGGCCGCTGAAGCAGCTGCATGATGGACAGGCTGGTAACGGACTTGCCGCAGCCGGACTCCCCCACCACGCCCACGGTCTTGCCGATGGGCACATCAAAGGAGACGCCGTCTACCGCGCGGACGGTACCCACGTCAGAGAAGAAGTAGGTGTGCAGATTCTCGATCTCCAGGGAGTTGTTCTCGTCGTGCATCTTGGTGAGGAATTCCTCCTCGGGCACGTTCTTGCGCTTGTGCAGCTTTTCAAACTGATCCGTGATTTTGCGGTTCTCCCGGGAAATCCGGCGGGATTCCTTCGCGGACAGATAGCCGTTTTCGTTTTTCTTAGCCATATGATCTCCTCCTTCCTCAGCGCTTCATCTTCGGGTCAAAGGCATCCCGCAGTCCGTCGCCAACCAGGTTGAATGCCAGAACCGTCAGCAGCAGCAGCACGCCGGCGGGGATCCAGATGAACCAATAGGTGGTCAGAACGTGGGTGTTATTGACGTCGCTGATGATATTGCCCCAGGAAGCGAAGGGGAACTTGACGCCCAGGCCCAGGAAGGACAGGGTAGCCTCGGTGATGATGACGCTGCCCAGGCCCATGGTGCAGGTGACGATCAGCTGGGGAATGACATTGGGGATCAGGTGCTTGAAGATCCGGCGGGACACGCTGAGGCCGCAGGCCTCGGCGGCGGTCATGTACTCCTGCTCACGCAGGGACAGGATCTGGCCGCGGACCAGACGGGCGATACCGGCCCAGCCCAGGAAGCCCAGGATCAGCATTAAGTAGACCATTCGGATGGTGGGGTCCACACGGGATGCATCCATGGCCGCGCCCAGAATAATGATGATGGGCATGGAGGGGATGCAGTAAAAGATATCGACGATACGCATGATCAGGTTATCCACCCAGCCGCCGAAGTAGCCGGAGATACCGCCGAAGATCACGCCGATGACGGTTTCAATGATGATGACGATGAAGCCGATCAGCAGGGAGACGCGGCCGCCGTACATCAGGCGGGTCAGCATATCCATACCGTACATATCGGTGCCCAGCCAGTGGTCCTTGCTGGGGAAGGAATACTGATCGTACTGACGGCTGGACTTCTCCTGGAGGATCTTCCAGCTCATGGTGGCGGGATCATACTCCAGATCGTACTCAGCGGTGGCGCTGGTGGGAGTCTCCTCCTGTGTGGGAGCGTTGGGGTCCTCGGTGTTGATGCCGGAGGACGGCTCCTCGGTGTCGGGCTCCTCCTCAGGCTCTTCGACAACGATCAGGGACTCGTCGGTATAGCTGAAGGCAGCCTTGCCGTTTTCAGCGGTGGCAATGGCGGCATACAGCTTCTCCTTGAAGTCGCGGCTCAGGAACACGTCCGGGGAAATGGCGTTGACGATGATGTTGCTGACATAGGCCACATCAGCGCCGTCCTGGGAGGTGATGCTGCCATCCTCAGCCAGGGTGTAGGCTACGCCGTCGGCGGTGAATTCCTTAGCGCCGGAGGCGGAGGCCAGCAGGGCCTGATAGTTGAACTCGAAGGACAGGGTGTTGTCCTTGGCGGAGGCGTTCACCAGCTCCTTGCCGGCGTAGCCCACCACCTGACCGTTGTATTCCACGGAATAGAAGTCGTCGGAAACCTTGGTCAGGGTGAAGTTGTCGCTCTTGTTGGAAAAGGTGGTCTTCCCCTGCTGGATGGCCAGCATAGCTCTGGCCTGGGCGGTGAGGCCAAACAACTCGTCGTTGTTGCTGGCGTACTGGAACTCGGTGTTTTCCTTGGCCGCGCCGAAGTCACGGCGGATGGTCTTATCGGTGTAGAAGAACTGGTCCTGACCATAGGGGGAGATCAGGCCGCCGATGAAGGAAAACACGAACATGAAAACCAGGATGACCAGACCGGTGACGGCCATGCGGTTGCGGATGAAGCGCTTGGCCACCAGCATACCGGGAGAAAGGACCTTAACACGACGGTCATCGTTCAGAGAATACTGCTCCTGAGCAGGCTCCTGGTCGGCGTGCTTCATTTCCTCGCGGATCTCCTCACGGATCTCCTGCTCGACCTGCTGCTCATTGATCTTATCTTTGCGATCTGCCATTTTACTTCCTCCTCCCTTCTTAAGCGATGCGTACCCGCGGATCCACCACGGCGTACAGAATATCAGAAATCAGGTTACCCAACAGGGTCAGCACGGCCATAAAGACCAGGTAGAACATGGAGAACGGAATATCGCCGCCCACCATGGACTGGTAGGAAATGTAGCCGATGCCGGGGATGGAGTACAGCGTCTCGGTGATCAGTGCACCGGAGAACAGGCCGGGCAGAGAACCGCCGATGATGGTGACCAGGGGGATCAGGGTGTTGCGGAACGCATGGTGATAGATGACCTTGCGCTCGGACAGACCCTTGGCCCGGGCCGTGCGGATGAAGTCAGCGTTGAGCACCTCCAGCATGTTGGTGCGGGTGTAACGCATGAGGGAACCGACACTGATAACCACCAGGGTGACGATGGGCAGAACCAGATGATGTCCCATGTCCAGGAGCTTCCCGAAGGCCGAGAGCTGCTCGTGATTGCGGCCGGTGAGACCATACAGGTCGAACCAGCCCAGCTTCACGGAGAAAAACAGCTTCAGCAGAGAAGCAAAGAAGAAGGTGGGCAGCGAAATACCGGCCAGAGCCAGCACCGAGATGACATAGTCTGTCTTGCTGTACTGCTTGGTGGCGGCAATGACGCCCAGGGGGATCGCGATGATGATCTCCAGCACGAAGGCGATAAGGCCCATGAAGAAGGAGATCCACACGCAGCTGTTGAATACTTCCGTGACGGGTTTGGTCCACAGCCAGCTGTCGCCGAAGTTGAAGGTCAGCATCTGACCCAGCCATTTGAAGAAGCCGGGAACAATGCCCACGTCCAGATTGTACATTCTGGTGAGCTGCTCCATCCACTCCTCAAAGGACTTGGAGTTGGGCTGCATGGACTTCTGACGCGCCATAGCCTCCACGTAGGACGTGGGGAGACAGCGCATCAATGCGTAGATGACGAATGCGACAAGGAACAGGATGACGATTGAGATTAGAATTCTTTTGATGATGTATTTGCGCACTGATAACCCTCCGATCTGATGATACAGTGATGCAGATTGGCGGAACACGTCTGTTCCGCCCCTCCCTATAGACTACCCACTGCACATCAAGCAACACCCCCGGCCCCGCCCGGGTCGCTCCTTGATATGCAGTCGGGGCACCCCCCGGCGGCCGGAGCCGCCGGGGGCGTACCTTGTGACTTAACCTATGTTGTCGTACAGGTCTTGGGTGCGGAACTTTGTCAGTTCAGCTCGATCTTCTCGACCTCGCTCAGCCAGCCATAGAAGGTGGTGATGTCGGGGGTAACAGTGTTCATGTTGACACGCTGGGTGGAGAAGATGATGGCGTTCTGACGCTGATAGACAGGAACCTCAACGGCCCAGTCAACGACGATGTCCAGGCAGGACTTGTACAGAGTCTTACGATAGCTCTGGTCCAGAGAAGCGCGGGCATCCAGGATCAGCTGGTTCAGCTCGGCATCGTTGATGTCGTACATGTAGTTGGAGCCGCCGGCAGCCTTGCCGTCCATGCCGGAGAAGTAGATCTGATACATATCAGGATCCACGGTGGCGCCCCAAGCGGCAGCAAACATGTCAGCCTGATCGGCCTCGATGGTATCCCACAGCTGCGTGCTGTCGGACAGGTCGGTGACGATCAGGTGCACGCCGATCTTCTCCAGAGCCTTGGAGGCCTCGGTGAGGATCATGAAGGAGGGGTGATCGCCCTTGCCGTCGGCGGGGATCAGGGCCTCGCGCTCGATGGCGTAGTTAGCGGTATCCATACCACCCTCGGGGTTGGAGACGACCTTGCCGTTCTCGACCTTGCAGCCGGCGGCCTCGAAGAAGGTCAGGGCAGCCTGCAGGGCGGCCTCATACTTCTGCTCGTCGTTCATGTCGGAGGTATAGATGTCCTTACCCTGAGCATCCACAGAGAAGGCGACCTTGTAGCCAGGATCGGCAGCCTGAGGAGCAGCCCAAGAGGTGTTGGAGATGGGGTAGTTGATGACGGAAGCGCGCTCGCCATAGTAGGACTCGATGGCGACGGTGCGGTAAGCAGCCAGAACGGTGGCGAAAGCCTTACGATAAGCCTTGGAGGCATCGGAACCAGGCTCCTTGTTGACGTTCATGGTGTTGGCGCTCATGCCGATGTAACCATAGCCCAGGTTATCCACGGTATCGGTGGTGATGGCGGGGCCGTTGACATCGTCGTTCTTGTTGGCAGCCTTGATGGCGTCCACGGTGGTGGAGCTGAAGGAAGGATCGGTGATATCCACGGTGCCGGTGATGACGCCGTTCAGCTTATCGTCTTCCTGAGTCTGCAGGAAGTTGACATACTTGGTCTTGGGGGCGCCCAGATAGTAGGAATCGTTAGCCTCGAAGTTAACGGTACCATTCTCGAACTTGATGAACTTGTAGGGGCCAGCACCCAGGGGGGTGGTGGTCTTCTCGCGAACGTGGCTCAGATCGCCCTTGTCAAAGCCGAACTTGTTGTTGTCGTAGTCATACTTGGTCTTCTCGCCATAGTAGTGCATGGGGGCGATGGTCACACCCAGCTGATAGATGGCGGTGGCGTCGACCTGGGTCAGGGAGACGGTCATGCTGTAGTCGCCGGTCTTCTTGATGCCGGAGATGTTGGCAGCGGACTCGCCGGTCTGGACAGCGTTGGTATAGGCAGCGTAGTCGTTCATCAGGTCGGCGAACGCAGTGCCGGCAGATTCCTTGCCAACAGCGGTGGTGATGTTGTCATAAGCGGCAACGATGGCGGCGAAGGCGTCAGCCTTGGTGGCGTCCTCGGGCAGCTCGAAGCCCCAGTTCTTCAGGCAGGCGGCCACGGAATCGCCTTCGGCATTGGCGCCCTCAGCGATGCAGGAGTCCATGATCTCCTGAACGAACTTGTCGGCAGCCTGGTCCACATCAGCCCAGTAAGCATCCTGCTGCTCCTTGGTCCAGCCCTTGGTGGGGTCGTCACTAAAGTTGGTGTTGTCGCGGCCGGCGGCATAGATCAGGTTGAACAGGGTGTCCATGCCGGAACGGTAGGCGTCCATGCCCTGGATGGGAACAGCAAACAGGGTGCTGTTGCCGTCGTAGGAAGGATCGCACAGGACGTACATGGAGAAGATGACGTCGTCGATGGTGATGGGCTCGCCGTCGGAGAACTTCAGGTCCTCACGCATCTTGAAGTTGTAGTCCACGGTGCCGTCGGTGTTCTCCTTGATCTCGCAGTCAGCGGGACCATAGTAGGTGTAGTCGGTGCCGTTGTAGGACTTGGTCTCGCCCTTGATGCCGTTCATGATGATGGAGCCCTGACGGTCGCTGCTCAGCAGGCCGATAGCGGTCATCGTCCAGACGTCCTGGTCATAAGCGGTCTCGGAGAAGAAGGGAGAGAATTTGCTGTTGAACGGGGAATAACCCACGACCAACGGGGTGTCGCTGTTCTGCTTGCCTTTGTTGCCGCAGCCAACGAACAGGCCCAGGCACATGACAGCGCAAAGTACCAGAGCCAAAATACGGGTAGCTTTCTTCATTGGAATCCTCCTTAAATATTTTTGAACGCGGGCTTTCGCCCGGAGTTCACAAAGGAAATTGGGTCACGCCTGGGGTTCATCCAGGTCGCGGGCGGGGAGCTTTTCCCATTTCAGGGTCAGCATATACCGCCACAGGAGCCACGCTCCCCCGGCCACCAGCGCCTTCAGCGCCAGATAGGTGATCACGGAGGCCACGCGGCCGCCGGAGTCGTTCATCACCAGGTACAGCACCATGGTCACGAAGCCCAGCCCCGCGAAGATCATGCACAGCATAGCCCGGTGGGGCAGCGGCTGCACGCTCTTCTTGTAAACATACTCCCGGATGGGGTCCTCCGCCTTGCGCAGCCGAGCCACCGCCCATATCACGCTGACCGCCGCGGCGGCCTCGCAGATATAGGGCAGGATCACGTACCAGCAGTTCAGCATGGCGGGCGCGTCGCTGCATCCCCCGGCCACAACGGCCAGCAGAATGGCGATGCTCAGTCCCCACAGCTCCCGCTGGACCCGGTCGCGGCTGCGGCCCTGGTCCACATAGGTGTAGTGGGCGCCGGTATATACATAATCACCGGCAAGATTGACGTGGAAATCATTGAGATGGGCGCGGCGTCCGCCGCGCTTTTTGTTTTTTTCTGCCATGACCATTCCTTGCGGTGCGGCGGTGTGTGTCCTTGGCTCACTGTCTACACCGCACCAGTCTGTTCTCCCAAGACGGACGCTTTTTGTGCAATTTTCTCATCGCCGCTCGGGATTAAAATGTTTTCCTAATTCTATCATGAAACTATGGATTTTTCAACACCAAGATTGAACTTTCTGTGAATATTCCAAAAAAAATGACAGATATTCACATTCTTTGTATTTTTATTCTCTTGCAGTTGAATTTCTGCGGTTTTTATCCGCTAACATTTGTCGGAAATTTACGCCTGAAAGATACAAATATGTGTGGTTTTCGGTGAACGGTTAGGTCAATTCGATCATGTTGTGGCAGAGCTGATAGTACTTTCCCTTCTGCTCCAGCAGCTCCCGGTGGTCGCCCCGCTCGATGATGCGGCCCTGCTCCAGCACCATGATGGCATTGGCGTTGCGGACGGTGGACAGCCGGTGGGCGATGACGAACACCGTGCGCCCGGCCATCAGGGCGTCCAGCCCCT